>Ga0136636_10001328_pt1 | contig 14321 bp, 24 predicted proteins | sample AntDrymUQ8522106_2_FD_104653 | JGI IMG/M metagenome (GOLD analysis project Ga0136636, IMG submission 104653) | Polar desert sand microbial communities from Dry Valleys, Antarctica - metaG UQ852 (21.06) | ecosystem: Environmental > Terrestrial > Soil > Desert | place: Antarctica: Dry Valley... | reverse complement strand
TGGCAGCAGCGTACTCTGGCCAAACGCTTCGTGGAGCATCGCCGCTATCCATGCAGCAGGATGCTGAATCACAAGTTTCAAAAGATGCATGCCGCCAGGGGCCAGGTTCAATCCGACAATATCCAGGCTCAAACAGGTTTCAGAGCGACCGCCTGGTTCTGCTTGCGCACGATGGACATGGTGATTTCCAGGGACTGCTCGTAGTTCAGGCGCGGATCCACGGTGGAACGGTAGGCGCGCTCCAGGTCAATATCGGTCAGCTCGCGCGCGCCGCCGGTGCATTCGGTCACGTCTTCGCCGGTCAGCTCCAGGTGCACGCCGCCCAGCCGCGTACCTGCCGCGGCGTGCAGGCCGAACGACTGCTCGACTTCACTGTGGATGTTGTCAAAACGCCGCGTCTTGTAGCCATTGGCGGTGCTTTCCGTATTCCCATGCATCGGGTCGCAGACCCACAGCACGCGCCGGCCGTCGCGCCGCACGGCATCCAGCAGCGGCGGCAACTTGCCGGCGATCTGCGCAGCGCCCATGCGATGGATGAACGTCAGGCGGCCGGGCTCGTCCTCCGGGTTCAGCACATCAATCAGGCGCAGCAGCTGGTCTGGATTGACCGACGGGCCAATCTTGACGGCGATTGGATTACGCACGCCACGCAGGTACTCCACGTGGGCGCCATCCAGCGCTGCCGTGCGCATCCCGATCCACGGATAGTGCGTGCTGAGGTTGAACCAGCCATGTTGTCTGGGCACCTGGCGGGTCAGGGCTTCCTCGTAGGGCAGCAGCAGCGCTTCGTGCGAAGTATAGAAATCGATGCGGTTTAGGTTATGTACCTCGGAGCCCGCAAGGGTTTCCATGAAGCGCACCGCATCCCCTATGGAGGTGACCATCTGCTGGTACTCGATGGCGTTTGCGGAATAGCCGACCCAGCTGAGGTTCCAGTATTCGGGGTGATGCAGGTCGGCGAAGCCGCCATCAATCAGGGCGCGCACGAAATTCATGGTCATGGCCGAGCGCGCATGCGCCTTGATCATCCGCCGCGGATCCGGCGTGCGCGCCTGGACGGTGAACGCCGGCTGGTTGACCAGGTCACCCCGGTAGCTGGGCAGGGTAACGCCGTCACGGGTTTCAGTATCGGCGGATCGCGGCTTGGCGTACTGGCCGGCAAACCGGCCCACCCGCACCACCGGCAAGCGCAGCCCGTGAACCAGCACCAGGCTCATCTGCAGCAGCACCTTGAGCCGATTGGAAATCAGCCCGGATTCGCAGTCGCTGAAGCTCTCTGCACAATCCCCGCCCTGCAGCAGGAAGCGCTTGCCCTCCTGCGCCTCGGCCAGCTGTTTCTTCAACGCCACGATTTCCCATGACGTCACCAGTGGCGGCAGTTGGCGCAATTCGTCCAGTGCCGCCTCCAGCGCCTGGGCGTCAGGATAGGTCGGCATCTGGACGGCCGGGCGCGGGCGCCAGCTGGCAGGCGCCCAGTCAGCAATAACGGGCACGGCACGCAGGGGGCGGTCAGATGGATTCATTCGTCTTCCTCTTCAATCTGCCATGTTGGCAGATTGATGCGCTGCGTCAAAGGCGATCGCGGCTGCGCCGGCGCGCGCGGAACCCGGCATACAGCGCCCACAGGGCCAGGCCCGCGAACCAGATCAGGCTCCATTCGGGCATGGACAGCCCAAGGAAGGTCCAGTCGACCTCGGCGCATTCGCCCGAGCCGGTGAACACCTTGCGCAGCACATCGGCCAGCGGGAAAGCTTCCATCATGAACGACAGGTCCGGCCCGCAGGCCGGCACGCGCTCGGGCGGCAGGTGCTGCAGCCATACGTGCCGTCCGGCAACGCCAATGCCGACAGCGGCGGCGAACAGCGCAAGCACCCCGTAAGCGCCACGCCCGCGGCCGCTGGGTGGTGCGTGCAGGGCACCGACCAGGAATACGCCGGCCAGCAGCATGAAAGCGCCGCGCTGAAAGGTGCACAGCGGGCAGGGTGCCAGCCCGCCGTAGTACTGGGTGTACAACGCATACGCCAATAAGCCGAGGCAGGCCACGAACCCCAGCAGGAACTGCGCGCGGAACGACCAACGAAACGGATTCATCTGGACTTGGCCCGGAAGGATTGCGCACATTATGGCGCTCGCTGTGCCTGGCAGTCATCTGCCGCGTGATTCGCGCGCCGGAAACAACAACCCCGGCGCGAAGCCGGGGTGGGATCGAAGCGCACGCTGGGCCGGTCTTACTCGGCGGCAAGCGCCTGTGCTTCGGGACGGTCAACCAGCTCGACATAGGCCATCGGCGCATTGTCACCGGCGCGAAATCCGCACTTGAGGATGCGCAGGTAGCCACCCGGACGCGACTGGTAGCGGGGACCCAGCGTAGTGAACAGGGTGCCCACCGCTTCCTTGTCGCGCAGGCGCGCAAAAGCAAGGCGGCGATTGGCAACGCCGTCAACCTTGCCCAAGGTGATCAGCGGTTCCGCGACGCGACGCAGTTCCTTGGCCTTGGGCAGGGTGGTGCGGATCATGCCTAGCTTGATGAGCGAGGCCGCCATATTGCTGAACATCGCCTGGCGATGGGCGCTGGTGCGGCTGAATTTGCGGCCGGCTTTCTGGTGTCGCATGGTCTTGGTTCCTAATTAATGTTGGTGCTTTTGGAATTCGCTGTCGCCATCGTGGCGTTGTTGCCTGGACTGCGGATGGCCCGAGCCCGTTCATCCTGATCGGGCATCGCCGCGCACCTTCAGGTGCGTCGGCGTTGTGTTGCGGTGGCGCTAATGAATTGTCTTTGACGCTCTGGTTTTCCACTCGCCCTGCCCGGCGCAGCGCGCCGGGCGTTCGCCCAAGCGCGCGGCAGTGCCGCGCAATCGGCTTGGTCTCACCCCAGCATGCCGTGCTGCGAAACCCCGGCCGGCGGCCAGTTCTCCAGCTTCATGCCCAGGGAAAGACCGCGCTGTGCGAGGACTTCCTTTATCTCGGTCAGCGACTTCTTGCCCAGGTTGGGAGTCTTCAGCAGCTCGACTTCGGTCTTCTGGATCAGGTCGCCGATGTAATAGATGCTCTCGGCCTTGAGACAATTGGCCGAACGTACGGTCAGCTCCAGGTCGTCGATCGGGCGCAGCAGCACCGGATCCACGCCGCTGGCAGGCTGTTTCGGTGCGCCGCGGTCGCGGTGGGTGAAGTCGCCGAAGACAGACAGCTGGTCGCTGAGGATATCGGCTGCGGTGCGCACGGCTTCCTCGGCGTCGATGGTGCCGTTGGTTTCGATTTCCAGCACCAGTTTGTCCAAGTCGGTACGCTGCTCGACGCGAGCAGCTTCCACTGCGTAGGCCACGCGGCGAACCGGCGAGAACGAGGCATCCAGCATCAGCCGGCCAATGGTGCGTGTCTCTTCATCCGGACGGCGACGGGCAGCGGCCGGCTGATAGCCGAAACCGCGCTCGATCTTCAGGCGCATGTTGATCGCCGCGTCCTTGGTCAGGTTGCAGATAACCAGCTCCGGATTGAGGATCTCGACGTTGTGGTCGGTCTTGATGTCACCGGCAGTGACCACGCCCGCGCCCTGCTTGGCGAGGGTAAGGGTCGATGATTCGCCGGTATGGATGCGGATTGCAACGTCCTTGAGGTTCAACAGGACTTCCAATACGTCCTCCTGCAGGCCTTCGATGGTGCTGTATTCATGCAGCACGCCGTCGATCTCGACTTCGGTGATCGCGAAGCCCGGGATGGACGACAGCAGCACGCGACGCAGCGCGTTGCCGAGGGTGTGGCCGTAACCGCGCTCCAGCGGTTCGATCACGACTTTGGCACGGTTGTCGCCAAGGCGTTCGATTTGTGGGCCGCGGGGGCGCAGCACCTGCTGTGTGGTCACCGTCATGTTGCTTGGTCTCCTGCAAATCCCCAGCTGATCCGGGGACTCGTGATGGGATTACTTTGAGTACAACTCGACGATCAGCGCTTCGTTGATGTCGGCAGGCAGGTCGGCGCGATCAGGAACGGCCTTGAACACGCCAGTGAACTTCTGCGAGTCCACCTCGACCCAGGAAGGGCTGAGATCCATCTGTTGCGACACGGTCAGTGATTCCTGGACGCGCAGTTGCTTCTGCGCCTTCTCGGAAAGCTCGATCGCGTCACCGGCCTTGACCTGGTAGGAAGGCAGGTTCACCGACTTGCCGTTGACCATCACGCCACGGTGCGACACCAGCTGGCGCGCAGATGGACGGGTGATGGCGAAACCCATGCGATAGACAACGTTGTCCAGGCGGGTTTCCAGCAACTGCAGCAGGTTCTCGCCGGTATTGCCTTTCTTGGTCGAGGCCTTCTTGTAGTAGTTGCGGAACTGGCGCTCCAGCAGGCCGTAGATACGCTTGACCTTCTGCTTTTCACGCAGCTGGGTGGCGTAATCGGACAGCTTGCCCTTGCGGGCAGTGGCGCCGTGCTGGCCGGGCTTCTGCTCCAGCTTGCACTTGGAGTCCAGCGCGCGCGCCGGGCTCTTCAGGGAAAGGTCGGCGCCTTCGCGGCGGGCGAGCTTACAGGTAGGACCAATATAACGAGCCATTTCTCTTCAGCTCCTCAGACGCGACGCTTTTTGGGCGGGCGGCAACCGTTGTGCGGGATAGGCGTAACGTCGATGATGTTGGTGATTTTGTAACCAACGTTGTTGAGTGAACGCACTGCCGATTCACGGCCCGGGCCAGGACCCTTGATGCGCACTTCCAGTGACTTCAATCCGTAGTCCAGTGCGGCACGGCCGGCTTTTTCAGCGGCGACCTGTGCGGCGAACGGGGTGGACTTGCGGGAGCCGCGGAAACCCGCGCCGCCCGAAGTTGCCCACGACAGCGCATTGCCCTGGCGATCGGTGATGGTGATGATGGTGTTATTGAAGGAAGCATGGACGTGGGCGACACCGTCGGTGACGACGCGCTTGATCTTCTTCTTTACTTTTGCTGCTGCCGGTTTGGCCATGATGCGCGCCCCTTACTTCTTGATGGCTTTGCGCGGACCCTTGCGGGTGCGTGCATTGGTACGGGTGCGCTGGCCACGCAGCGGCAGTCCGCGGCGGTGACGCAGGCCGCGGTAGCAACCCAGGTCCATCAGGCGCTTGATTGCCATACCCACTTCGCGACGGAGGTCGCCTTCGACGATGAACTTGCCGATTTCGGCGCGCAGGCGCTCGACTTCGGGCTCGGACAGGTCACGGATCTTGGTGGTCGAAGTCACGCCTGCGGTTTCGCAGACTTTCTTCGACCGGGTACGGCCGATGCCGTAAATGCTCTGCAACCCGACCCAGACATGCTTCTGGGCAGGCAGGTTGACACCTGCAATACGCGCCATGACGCGATTCTCCAAACTGTGTTTGATGGCCCGAATGCAGGCAGACCCGTCAGGGTGTTGCTGCAAGCCGGCGGAGTGAACTACGAATTTTAACAAGATCTCGGGTTACTTGGAAGCCCCTGCAGGCATGAACCTGCAGGAACCCGGCGCGGGGAGTGTGCCCGTGCTCCGGCGCCGGAACCGGCCCGGGAGAGGAAAACTGCCGGCTTCCGCCTGCAGCAGCCCTGCCCCGCCCCGCGCTACTCTGGCGCAGGGACTGGCTGGTTCTCACCCGCGCGCGAGATCGCCGCACAGGCCGCCCTTCAGTTGCAGGCGTCGGCGGCTAGGCCGGCGCCTGGTGCGGACAAGTCCGCCTTGCCTTCTACCCGCGCGCCAGACCGCCGCGCGAGCCGCCCTTCAAATTGGCCTTCTTCAACAGACCCTCGTACTGGTGCGACATAAGGTGCGCCTGTACCTGGGCAATGAAATCCATGACCACGACCACCACGATCAGCAGCGAGGTTCCGCCAAAGTAGAACGAGGTGCCCATCTGGGTGCGCATGATCTCCGGCAGCAGGCAGACCGTCACCAGGTACAGCGAGCCCACTGCCGTCAGGCGGGTCAACACCCCGTCCACGTAATCCGCCGTGGCCTTACCCGGGCGGATGCCGGGGATAAGCGCGCCGGACTTCTTGAGGTTGTCCGCGGTTTCCTGGGAGTTGAAGACCAGGGCGGTATAGAAGAATGCGAAGCCGACGATCAGGGCGGCAAGGACGATCATGTGCAGCGGCTCGCCCGGCGCCAGCGCCTGGGAAACCCGCTGCAGCCAAAGCGTGGAGGTCGACTGACCCGACCACAGGGCCACCGTGGCCGGGAAGGCCAGGATGCTTGAGGCGAAGATCGGCGGGATCACGCCGGCCATGTTCAGCTTCAGGGGCAGGAACGAGGTCTGGTTCATGTACGCATTGCGGCCACCCTGGCGGCGTGCGTAGTTGACCGTGATCCTGCGTTGCCCACGCTCGACAAAGACCACGAAGTAGGTGAAGACCGCCACCACCAGCACGATCATGATCAGCGCAATGGCGCTGATGCTGCCGTTGCGGAAGCCTTCGATGGTGCTGATCACCGCAGCCGGCAGCCCGGCGACGATGCCAGCGAAGATGATCAGCGATATGCCGTTGCCGACGCCGCGCTCAGTCACCTGCTCGCCCACCCACATCAGGAAGATGGTGCCGGCGGTCAGTGCCACCACCGCGGTCAGTACGAAGCCCATGCCCGGGTTGTAGACCACCGGCATGCCGCCCGGTGCCACCTGGTTCTGCAGCGCGAAGGCGATGCTGCCACCCTGCACTACGGCCAGTATCACCGCGCCAATGCGCGAATACTGGGTAACCTTGCGCCGGCCTGATTCGCCTTCCTTCTGCAGTGCCTTCAGGGTCGGGAAGATATGCACCGCAAGCTGCATCACGATGGATGCCGAAATGTATGGCATCACGTTCAGCGCAAACAGACTGAAGCGGTGCAAGGCGCCGCCCGAGAACATGTTGAACATGTCCACGATGCCGCCACCCTGCGCCTGCATCATCGCCTGCATGGCGTCGGGATTGACGCCGGGCACCGGAATGAAGCAGCCGATGCGATAGACGATCAACGCGCCAACCACGAACAGCAGGCGCTGGCGCAGTTCAGTGAACTTGCCCAACCCGCCAATGCCTGCGTTGCCCTGCGCCATCCCGGTCTTACTCCTGCACGCTGCCGCCGGCGGCCTCGATGGCCGCCTTGGCGCCAGCGGTGGCCGCGATGCCCTTCAGGACGAACTTCTTGGATAGTTCACCCTTCTTGACGATCTTGGCGCGCTTGGCGCTGTTGGGCACCAGGTTGGCGGCACGCAGCGCTGCGAAATCAATCTCGCCCGCCTCCAGCTTGTCCAGCTGGTACGACATCACTTCGGCGCAGTCCAGCTTCAGCTTGGAGCGGAAGCCCACCTTTGGCAGGCGCTTGATCAGGGGCATCTGGCCACCTTCGAACTTGGCCTTGATCTTGCCCTTGCCTGAGCGCGCGAACGAGCCCTTGTGGCCACGGCCGCAGGTCTTGCCCAGGCCAGAGCCGATGCCACGACCGACGCGCTTGCGATCTTCACGCGCGCCTTCGCCGGGCTTGAGTGTGTTGAGACGCATATCGATTACTCCTCGACGCGGACGAGATAGTGAACCTTGTTGATCAGGCCGCGGACCTGCGGGCTGTCTTTCAGTTCACGTACGTCATTGATCTTGTTCAGGCCCAGCGCCTTCACCGACAAGCGGTGGATGCCCTGGGAACCACGCAGGCCACGCACCAGGCGAACCTTGACCGTGCCACTGTTGCCGGACTCACTTGCCATAGTTCAGGTCCTCCACCTTCTTGCCGCGCTTGGCCGCGATACGCTGAGGTGACTGCATGTCCCCGAGTCCCTTAAGGGTGGCACGCACCAGGTTGATCGGATTACGCGAACCCACGGCCTTGGCCAGCACGTCCTTCACGCCGACGGCTTCCAGCACGGCGCGCATTGCACCGCCGGCGATCACGCCGGTACCTTCCGAAGCGGGCTGCATGTAAACACGCGCCGCGCCATGACCGGCCTTTACGGGGTGCCACAAGGTACCGTTGTTCAGGTCCACGTTGAGCATGCCCTTGCGCGCATATTCCATCGACTTCTGGATGGCGACCGGCACTTCGCGGGCCTTGCCGTAGCCAAAACCGATCTTGCCATTGCCGTCACCCACCACGGTCAGCGCGGTGAAAGTGAACTGGCGGCCACCCTTGACCGTCTTGCTGACGCGATTGACCGCGACCAGCTTCTCGATCATGCCATCGTCTACTTTCTCTTCGCGGTTACGGTCGCGATCACGACCCCGCGGTGCACGTTGTTCTTCAGCCATTTCCAGATTCCTTGATGATTAAGTGATTACGGCTTTGCCGCTTATGGTTGTGGAATGGTTCGGTGCACCGCAGTCACGGACAGAAGGCGTGGTGCGTCCGGCAATAAGCCCTGCCGGCGGGAAGTCAAAGCGTTGGGGCGGCCCCCGCGCAATTCAATCAGAACTGCAGACCACCTTCGCGCGCGGCATCCGCCAGGGCCTTGATGCGGCCGTGGTAGCGGTAACCAGAGCGGTCAAAGGCGATCTTCTCGATGCCCGCGGCCTTCGCGCGCTCGGCGATGAACTTGCCAACGCGTGCAGCTGCTTCGGTGTTCTTGCTGCTCTTCAGGCCTTCCTTGACGTCGGTCTGGAGCGTGTTGGCTGCGGCGATGACCACGGCACCATCTGCGCTGAACAGCTGCGCATAGAGGTGTTGGCCGGTGCGCAGCACGGACAGGCGCGGCACGCCCAGCACACGGATGTGTGCGCGGGTGCTCTTGGCGCGGCGAAGGCGGGCGGTGTTCTTGATGCTCATGGTCTTGATCCTTGGAATGCCAGCAAGCCTTATCAGGCTTTCTTGGCTTCCTTGCGAATGATGACTTCGTCGGAGTACTTCACGCCCTTGCCCTTGTAGGGTTCCGGCGGACGGAAACCGCGAATCTTGGCGGCTACTTCGCCGACGCGTTGCTTGTCGGAACCCTGCACCAGAATTTCAGTCTGGGTAGGGGTGGTGATGGTGATGCCTTCAGGGGTCTTGAACAGCACCGGGTGGGAAAAACCCAGCGACAGGTTCAGGTCCTTGCCCTGCATCGCGGCGCGGTAACCCACGCCCACCAGCTCCAGCTTGCGCTCGAAGCCTTCCGACACGCCCTTGACCATGTTGGCCAGGATGGCGCGAATGGTGCCGGTGATCGCATGGTCGGCCGGGGTGACCGGCGACAGGTTCAGGTTGCCGTCCTCGACCTTGATGTCGACTCCGGCCGGCTTGACCAGCGACAGGCTGCCCTTCGGGCCCTTCACGGTCAGGTTTTCCGCCTGGTGGTTGAACTCGACGCCCTTCGGCAGGCTGATCGGCAGTTTGGCTACACGGGACATTCGTCTACTCCCTTAAGCCACGAAGCACAGGACTTCACCGCCGACGCCGTGCTGGCGCGCCTGCGAGTCGGTCATGATGCCCTTGGAGGTGGAAATGATGGCAACGCCCAAGCCGTCCAGCACCTTGGGCAGGTCGGCCTTGCCGCTGTATTTGCGCAGGCCCGAACGGGACACGCGGGTCAGGCGCTCGATCACCGGCTTTCCTTCGAAATACTTCAGCACGATCTCAAGCTGCGGCTTGCCGTCGACGGTATTGATGCGCGAGTCGGCGATGTAGCCTTCGGCCTTCAAAACGCCGGCGATGGCGACCTTGATGTTGGACGACGGCATCTTCACCGTCTGCTTGCCAACCGCGGCCGCATTCTTGATGCGGACCAGCATGTCGGCGATGGGATCAGTCATGCTCATTGCGTATTACCCTTTGAGTAGCACCGATATCCGCTTTCGCGAAAATCTTTGGTTGAAATTGCGTTGTATTTACCAGCTGGCCTTGCGCAGGCCAGGCACGTCACCGTTCATGGTTGCCTTGCGCAGCATGTTGCGGCCCAGGCCGAACTTGCTGTACACACCACGCGAACGACCCGATAGCGCGCAGCGGTTGCGCTCGCGGCACGGAGACGAATCGCGCGGCAGCTTCTGCAGCTTGATCACGGCTTCCATTTTTTCGTCGTACGAAGCGCCGGGGCTGGAGATGGTCTTCTTCAGCGCTTCGCGCTTGCCGGCGTATTTCTTTGCCAGCTTGGCCCGCTTGAGGTCGCGGTTAACCATTGAGGTCTTGGCCATGTCAGGTTTCCTTGCGAATCAGTTGCGGAACGGGAATTTGAAAGCCTCGAGCAGCGCCTTGGCTTCGGCGTCGGTCTTGGCATTGGTGGTGATGGCGATATCCATGCCGCGGATGGCATCGACCTGGTCGTAGTCGATTTCCGGAAAGATGATCTGTTCCTTCACACCCATGTTGTAGTTGCCGCGACCGTCGAAGGAACGTGCCGACAGGCCACGGAAGTCGCGCACGCGCGGCAGGGATACGTTGACCAGGCGGTCGAAGAACTCGTACATCCGGGCGCGGCGCAGGGTGACTTTGCAGCCGATCGGCCAGCCGTCGCGGATCTTGAACGAAGCCACCGAAACGCGGGACTTGGTGGTGATCGGGCGCTGACCGGTAATCTTGGCCAGGTCGGCTACGGCATTCTCCAGGATCTTCTTGTTGGTCGCGGCTTCGCCCACGCCCATGTTGATGGTGATCTTGGTGATCTTCGGTACTTGCATGAGGTTGGCATAGCCGAATTGCTTGGTCAGGCTAGGAACAACCTCTTCCTTGTAGAACTTTTCGAGACGAGTGGTCATGACCTCATTCCTCAGGCGTCTAGCGCCTCACCGCTGGAGCGGAACACACGCAATTTGCGTCCATCCTCCAGGACCTTGAAACCAATACGCTCGCCCTTGCCGGAAGCCGGGTTGAACAGCGCGATATTTGAAATGTGCATCGAAGCTTCACGCTCGACCACGCCGCCGGCAACGCCTGCCTGCGGATTTGGCTTGGTGTGGCGCTTGATGATGTTGACGTTGGAAACGACCACGCGGTCACCTTCCACACGCAATACATCACCCTTCTTGCCCTTGTCCTTGCCGGCGGTGACGATTACCTGGTCACCTTTCTTGATACGGTTTGCCATTTCTATGTCCTCGGCTCAGAGCACTTCAGGCGCGAGCGAAACGATCTTCATGAACTTCTCGGAGCGCAGCTCGCGGGTCACTGGCCCGAAGATGCGCGTACCGATGGGCTCCTGCTTGTTGTTCAGCAACACCGCGGCGTTGCCATCGAAGCGGATCAGCGAACCGTCCGGACGGCGCACACCCTTGCGGGTACGCACCACGACGGCGTTGTAGACTTCGCCCTTCTTGACCTTGCCGCGGGGGATGGCGTCCTTGACGGTCACCTTGATGATGTCGCCGATGCCGGCATAACGGCGCTTCGAGCCGCCCAGCACCTTGATACACATCAATTCCTTGGCACCGGAGTTGTCGGCCGCGTCAAGGTAGCTCTGCATCTGGATCATGATTCAGGTTTCCTTGTCAGACGGCCGCACGGGTGACAATTTCCACCACGCGCCAGTTCTTGGTCTTGGACAGCGGGGCAATCTCGACCACGCGCACCACATCGCCTTCGTTGCAGGCGTTGTCGGCATCGTGGGCATGCAGCTTGCTGGAACGGCGGATGTACTTGCCATACAGCGCATGCTTGACTTGACGCTCCACCAGGACGGTGACCGTCTTGTCCATCTTGTTGCTCACGACACGGCCTTCGACCGTGCGCTGGGTTTTTTCTTGCTGGTTCTCGCTCATTACGGCGGTCCTTACTTCTTGCTGCCGATCAGGGTCTTGACGCGAGCGATCTCGCGGCGTACCCGACGGGTTTCATGGGTCTTGGGCAGCTGGCCGGTTACCTGCTGCATGCGCAGGGAAAACTGCTCCTTGCGCAGGTCGGTCAGGTGGGCGTTCAGCTCGTCGGCCGACTTCTCACGGAGTTGCTTGAGTTCCATTAGCGCACCGTCCGGGTAACGAAGGTGGTGGTGACCGAGAGCTTCGCAGCTGCCAGGCGGAAAGCCTCGCGTGCGATTTCCTCGGTAACGCCCTCAATTTCATAGATCATGCGGCCGGGCTGGATCTGGGCAACCCAGTACTCCACGTTGCCCTTACCGGAGCCCATGCGGACTTCGATCGGCTTCTTGGTGATGGGCTTGTCCGGAAACACGCGGATCCACATCTTGCCGCCACGCTTTACGTAACGGCTGATGGAACGACGCGCAGCTTCGATCTGGCGAGCAGTCAGTTGCCCGTGCGCGGTGGCCTTCAGGCCATACTCGCCGAAGCTGACAAGGTTGCCGCTCCAGCTCAAGCCGTCATTGCGACCCTTGTGCTGCTTGCGGTACTTGGTACGTTTTGGCTGCAACATGGCGGATTACCTCGCGTCACGATCACGGGCCGGACGCGAAGGACGTTCGCTGCGCTCGGGGCGCGCATCGTCCTGCTTTTCCTGGCCAATCTGGGAGAAGTCGAACACTTCACCCTTGTAAACCCACACCTTGATTCCGATGATGCCGTAGGTGGTCTTGGCTTCGGCGAAACCGTAGTCGATGTCTGCACGCAGCGTGTGCAGCGGCACACGTCCTTCGCGGTACCACTCGGAACGCGCGATCTCGGCGCCGTTCAGGCGTCCGCCGACGTTGACCTTGATGCCCAGCGCACCCAGGCGCATCGCGTTTCCGACCGCGCGCTTCATTGCACGGCGGAACATGATGCGGCGCTCCAGCTGCTGGGCGATGGATTCCGCCACCAGCTGCGCGTCGAGTTCAGGCTTGCGCACTTCGGTGACGTTGATGTGCGCAGGTACGCCCATCACATCGCTCACTTCCTTGCGCAGCTTCTCGATGTCTTCGCCGCGCTTGCCAATCACCACGCCCGGGCGGGCGGTGTGGATGGTGACGCGCGCAGTCTTGTTCGGGCGCTCGATCAGGATCTTGGAGATGCCTGCCTGCGCCAGCTTCTTGCGCAGCATTTCGCGCACCTTCAGGTCGGCAGCCAGGTACTCGGCATACAGGCCCTTCTTGGCGAACCACTTGGAGTTCCAGTCCTTGGCGATGCCCAGGCGGAACCCGATCGGATGTACTTTATGACCCATCGTTTTTTCCTTGCGCCTTTACTTGCCTGCGCCCACAACCACGGTGATGTGGCTGGTACGCTTGAGGATACGGGTGCCGCGGCCCTTGGCGCGGGCCATGAAACGCTTCAGCGACGGACCTTCGTCGACCATGATGGTCGTGACCTTCAGTTCGTCGACGTCGGCGCCTTGGTTGTTCTCGGCATTGGCGATCGCCGACTCAACCACCTTCTTGATTATCTGGGCGGCTTTCTTGTCCGAGAACTTCAGCAGGTTGACGGCGCGCTCTGCCGACAGGCCGCGCACCTGGTCGGCGACGAGGCGGGCTTTCTGTGCGGAAATCCGCGCGCTACGCAGAATGGCTTTCGATTCCATTGTCATGTCCTTAACGCTTGCCTGGCGCGGCTTTCTTGTCGCCACCGTGCCCCTTGAAGGTGCGGGTGACGGCGAATTCGCCAAGCTTGTGGCCAACCATGTTCTCGTTGACCAGCACCGGAATGTGGTTCTTGCCGTTGTGCACGGCGATGGTAAAGCCCACCATCTCCGGCAGGATCATCGAACGACGCGACCAGGTCTTGATCGGACGCTTGCTGCTGCCGGCCGCCTCCACCTTCTTGATGAGGTGGTGATCGACGAACGGGCCTTTCTTGAGTGAACGTGCCATGCTCGATTAGCCCCTACGATCGCGGACGATGAATTGCTGGGTGCGCTTGTTATGGCGCGTCTTGTAACCCTTGGTCGGCACGCCCCACGGGGTGACCGGATGCGGGTTGCCCTGGCCAGCCTTGGCCTCGCCACCACCGTGCGGGTGGTCCACCGGGTTCATGGCTGCGCCGCGGACGGTCGGCTTGATGCCACGCCAGCGCTTGGCACCGGCCTTGCCCAGCTTCTCGAGGCTGTGCTCGCTGTTGCCGACTTCACCAATGGTGGCGCAGCATTCGATCTGCACCTTGCGCATCTCGCCGGAGCGAAGACGCAGCGTGGCAAAGCCCTGCTCACGCGCAACCAGCTGCACGCCTGCACCGGCCGCCCGTGCGATCTGTGCGCCCTTGCCCGGCTTCATCTCGATCGCGTGCACCGTGGTGCCTACCGGGATATTGCGCAGCGGCAGGGTGTTGCCGGCACGGATCGGGGCATCACTGCCCGCGATCACCTGGTCGCCCGCCTTCACGCCCTTCGGCGCGAGGATGTAGCGGCGCTCGCCGTCGACATAGCACAGCAAGGCGATGTGCGCAGTGCGGTTGGGATCGTATTCGATGCGTTCGACACGGGCCGGGATGCCGACCTTGTCGCGCTTGAAGTCAATGATGCGGTAATGCTGCTTGTGGCCACCACCAATATGACGGGTGGTGATGCGCCCGTGGTGGTTG
>Ga0136636_10001327_pt1 | contig 14322 bp, 5 predicted proteins | sample AntDrymUQ8522106_2_FD_104653 | JGI IMG/M metagenome (GOLD analysis project Ga0136636, IMG submission 104653) | Polar desert sand microbial communities from Dry Valleys, Antarctica - metaG UQ852 (21.06) | ecosystem: Environmental > Terrestrial > Soil > Desert | place: Antarctica: Dry Valley... | reverse complement strand
TCAGAAAAGGACTCCTGAAAATATTTAAAATCGGGATGCTTTCTTATATGGCTCAGTCAGACGAACTAAATAGTCTGGAAGTTGATGTTACAGAAAAGGATGGGAAAAAAGCCGATCAAATGATTACTGATCCATGGAAAAAATGGGTTTTCAGGATTGAATCAGGCGGTGAATTTCAGAAAGAAAAAAGGCAAGATGAATATTCCATCAGGACAGAGTTGCGTGCTGATAAAATTACAGAAGAATGGAAAACCAGGTTGATAGCAAGTTACGAGCTAAACCAAGAAAATTATTGGGACGATGAAGAAAAAATAACCAACAAACAGAATGAAAAACAAGCATCCGGCAACCTTATTAAAAGTCTAAGCCAACGGTGGTCGGCTGGAGTTTTTAGCGAATATTCTTCATCAACCTATACCAACATCAACCATTCTTTAAAAACAGCTATCGCTTTGGAATACAACTTCTTCGATTGGTCAGAAAGTAACAGGCGGATATTTTCAATTGGTTATCACTTGGGACTTAAAAACGTCAATTATCATGAAGAAACCATTTACAACAAGACCAAAGAAACCCTGGCATATGAAAATTTAAAAATCAAACTTGAAATGGTTCAGCCATGGGGCAGTATTGAAACCAGTCTCGAAGGCAGTCATTATTTTCATGATTTGCTAAAAAACCGACTAACGTTAGAATCTGACCTTTCAATCAGACTGACCAAACAACTCTCATTTTTCGGTGAAATTCAATGCGAACTGATTCATGATCAATTGTATCTCGTTAAAGGAGAAGCCTCTATGGAAGACCTACTGTTGAAACGCCGAAAACTGGAAACGACTTACGAAATTAATGCGGAGCTGGGAATCAGGCTAACATTTGGCTCAATCTACAACAATGTGGTTAACGAACGCTTTTGAGATATAAATATGATCACAGGACCCGAACAGAATTATTATCAAAAAAAATGTCATTTGAGGTCAATAATTTATCTGGTTGAAATTCTTTATATTTGTTTGAAAGCAATACCATCATAAAAACTAGGAATTATGAAAAAATAGTTAATTCAAGAGTTGTTGTGTAAATTTGAAAACGCCTGTTATGATTACAATGGTATTGAATGCTGGAGTGCAAGAGATTTGCAGGTAGTTTTTGGTTATACTCAATGGCAACATTTTGTAAATGCCATTGAAAAAGCAAAAATAAGTTGCCAAAATGCCAGGGAAAATATCAATGATCGTTTTGCTGATGTCTGCAAAACGATACAGATGCCTAAATACTCTAAACAAAATTCAAATTAATAAAGAATAAACTCCATCCAACTAACATCCACCATGCAATACCAATCCAACCCACAGCTTGAGCTCGCTTTTGATTTTCTGCAATACACGAATCAGAATATTTTCCTGACCGGAAAAGCCGGAACCGGCAAAACTACTTTTTTGCGAAACCTGAAAAAATTGTCGCCCAAACGAATGGTGGTAGTTGCACCAACCGGTGTGGCTGCAATCAATGCGGGTGGAGTTACCATTCACTCGTTTTTCCAGATGTCGTTTGGCCCGCAGATACCGGTTGATCACGATCAGCAGCGGCATGTGGCTGTGCCTGCCGATGGAAATGTGGCAGCAGGAATCAAACGTTTCAGCCGCGAAAAGATCAACATTATCCGGAGTCTCGATTTGCTGGTGATCGACGAGATTTCGATGGTTCGGGCTGATATTCTGGATGGCATTGACGAAGTTCTGCGCCGTTACAAAAACCGCTACAAACCTTTTGGCGGCGTGCAATTACTCATGATTGGCGATTTGCAGCAGTTGGCTCCGGTGGTAAAAGAAGACGATTGGTCCATCCTAAAAAATTATTACGACACCTATTTTTTCTTCAGTAGCCGTGCGTTGAAACGCTCGAAATTCATGGGTATTGAGCTGAACTATATTTTCAGGCAAAGCGACCAGCAATTTATCGATTTGCTGAATAAAGTGCGCGAAAACCGGATGGATACGGTCACCCTTCAGGAATTGAACAAACGCTACATTCCCGGATTTAATCCCGAGGAAAAAGAAGGTTATATCACGCTCACCACCCACAATTACCAATCGCAGCAAATCAACGACTCGAAGCTTGGCCAGTTGAAAACCAAATCGCATCGCTTTAAAGCCGAAGTTCAGGGTGAATTTCCGGAGTACTCCTACCCCACCGATTTGGAACTGGAATTGAAAGTTGGTGCCCAGGTAATGTTTGTTAAAAATGATTTGTCTCCTGAAAAGCGTTTTTACAACGGCAAAATTGGCAAAATCATCCGAATCGGCGACGACGAAATTGAGGTGCAATGTCCGGGCGATCAGGAAACGATTGAGGTTGTAAAAGTGGAATGGCAAAACTCCAAATACACCCTGAACGAAACTACACAGGAAATTGACGAGGATGTGATCGGCACTTTCACGCAGTTTCCCCTCAAACTGGCCTGGGCCATTACCATTCATAAAAGTCAGGGACTGACCTTCGAAAAAGCCATCATCGACGCGCGGGCGTCGTTTGCACATGGTCAGGTTTACGTGGCGCTGAGCCGTTGTAAAACCCTCGAAGGACTGGTTTTGAGTTCATCGATTGCCGATTTCAGTGTAAAAAACGATACCACCGTAATCCAATTTTCAGAAGATGTGGAGCGCAACCAGCCCGGACCAGCCGAACTGGAGCAATCGCGCAAAGATTACGTGAAACAATTATTGGGCGATCTGTTCGATTTTAAGCCGATGGAGCGACAAATTCAGTATTTGCTAAAACTTTGGGAAGAACATCAGTCGCAATTACTTGGCACCCTGAAAAGCAATCTGCAAAGCATGACCATACCGCTGCAAACCGAACTGATTAATGTGGCTGAAAAATTTGAAAATCAACTCCGTCAACTGATTGTCGGTTCTGCCAATGCCGAAGAAAATGAGCAGCTTCAGGAACGTGTTAAAAAAGCATCCGATTATTTCTCCGGAAAACTTTTACTTATTGTCGAAGAGCCATTTTCAGCAGCGACATTTGATACCGACAACAAAGCTATCCGTAAAAGTTTTAATGATGCGGCCGAAAAGCTCCGGAAGGAAATTCAAATCAAAAAAGTCTGTCTGGAACTTTGCAAAAAAGGGTTTACCGTCAAAACCTATCTCGAAACCAAGTCGAAAGCCGCCATCGAAATTCCGGAAACAGTTTCCAAATCTTCGTCCTCCGGAAGTTCTTCGTCATCGTTCACCATGTATCCCGAATTCTACACCCAACTTAAGAAATGGCGCAGCGGAAAAGCGGATTTACTGAATGTTGAAATCAGCAAGATCATTCCGCAGAAGACCCTGCACGAAATTGTTCAAACGCTGCCTGCAACACGGGCAGCTCTGAAATCGGTGAAAGGAATGGGCGGTACACGTCTGCAACAATTTGGCAAAGACATACTGGAATTGGTTATTGCCTACCGCAAGAAAAAAGGGCTGGATTTGCCGATTGGTGCAGAAAAAGAAGCCGAAAAAGCCGCACTGAGTTCACCGGAAATAAGCTTTGAGTCCTTCAAAAACGGCAAATCGATTATTGAAATTGCCAGCGAAAGGGGCATGGCTGTGTCGACCATCGAAGGTCATTTGTCTCAATTTGTAGGAACTGGCGAAATCCAACTCGATCAGGTGGTTGAGCCGAAAAAAAGCAAAGCGATTCTGGACTACATCGAAAAACACAAAACACGCGGAAGCAATGAAATCAGGGCGGGTTTAGGAAACGACTACAGCTATTCCGAAATCAGGTTTGTGTTTAAGTATCTGGAAGCAAGCAGATAATAATTAACCACATAGCCACATTGAACACAAAGAAAAAAAAATCCCTATTGTGCACTATGTGACAATGTGATTCTTTTAATTTCGAATCACCAGCTTTTTAAATTCTGTTTTGCCGGAAGTTTCTACCTGAACCAGATAAAGTCCGGCTTTTGGAAGATGTTGTATGGTATATTCATTCCTACTTTTACATTGAAATTTTTGGAGCAACTGTCCATTCATATTGCACACGGAAACCGAGTGGATTTCATGATTGCTTTTGATGGTCACCTGACTGGTTGCCGGATTGGGAAATAACCTGATATCAGAATCTGCAGGCTCAGTGAGAAGTCCAATTGAAGTAGCGAGTTTCTTAAACAGGATGACTGAGGTAAACGGCTTTAAAATCAATGCTCCAGAAACCGGATTTCCTTTCACATCGACATAATCATCGGGCACACTGATAAGCTTATCACTTTCTGTCGCATTGTATTCGAAGCGAATGTATTCGTCAGGATTGGTTTTTTCAACATCCACTTCTACCAGTTCCATATTATCGAACCAGATATCACCCTGACCTTCGCGAATTTCGAAATCAATTCGTGAGTTATTCTCAGTCATAGAGGGCTCAAGCAAAAACTCATATTCTTTATATTTAGAGCCGACAATAAAGGAATTACTTGCTGCTACGTTATTGTATGGATCGCCGTTTTTACGGGGAATAAAAGTTATTGAGGCATTGGCTTTGCTTCCCTTTGCCGAAAATCTCAGCCGGTAGCTTTTACCCTTCACCAGTTTTATTGCATTCGAAATCACAATCATGTATGCATCCGTTTTGCCCGAAGCTGAGGTAAAACTCGCTTTCATGGCATTCCCCGGATTTCCTTCGCTTTTGGCTACCACAATTTTACCATTGTTGTAATTGGCCCAATACGACCATCCACTGGTGCTTCCTTCGAATGCTGAATTGGTAAAGAGGTTCGAAGATTTCACAGCCAAAATTTTGTATGGATCAACAGTAATAGGCGACTTTCCGGAATGCTGATCTTTTAGATATTTCAACTGCCAATCTTCCAATGTAAGTGCTTCGCTGACTGATGTACCGTTAACGTATTCAGTCTGAATGACCAGTTTATCATCGAGCGGTCGGCAATACAAATTGTAGTCGAAAGTCCCCAGATTTAGTATTCCGTTATCGATAGTTTGAAATTTGGCAACCAACTGATTGGCATCTCTCGACACCAGAATATTGCTATCCACAACACAATCGGTGATAGGAAAACTAGGCGCGATGTTATCGTGCACCATCCAAAATTGTTTGCCGTTATTGTATGATGTATTTCCCGTGACCTTGATGTGATTGGCATTGTGAATAAAAATGCCGTTGTTTCCGCAATTGTAAACTGTGTTGCCAATAATATCGACATTGGCACTGCGATCATCAATATATATTCCTTCAGCGGCAACTCCCGGCCAGGCCGATCCTTCGGGTGCACCAATGGCATTCATCAGTATGTTCCCGATCAGTTTGCGTGAACGATTGACCACCTTTCCATCGTTCCAGGTATACAAACCACCACCATCATCTTTGGTCATGCAGTAATTCGAAATCACATTGTTTTTGATCAGTACCGTATCGCCACCGAAAGCAAAACCAAGGTAGCCCACACTGTCAATCGTATTGTGTTCAGCCAAAATATTTGTTCCTGAAAACTGAACCGCATTGTATTGTCCATCCGATCCCAAACCCATTCCGGCAACCAACGCCGTATTTTTGATGGTGTTGTTACGCATCACAAACTTCTTGCACTCATTCTGGATAAATGCGTTGTTGTTGGTATGGTTAATCAGGTTTGATTCGAAAAGCACATTGTTCGAAGCATAAAACTCAATCCCGTTTTCTCCGGAAAATGTGATTTCATTATTCCGAATCGTCAGCCGGTTACAATTCTGTACCTGCATGGTTAATTTCCCTGAACCGAAGAATTGAAGGTTTTCGATGGTAATATCATACACCGCACTCAGCTTGATTAAATTATCCAGTTTAGTAGCCTCAATAACAAAAGTATTTGGATCAGTCTCGGAATACAAAGTGAACGTTTTAGTCGAGGGTTTAAAATACCATTCGCCCTGCTGATCCAATGTCCGTGGATCATTCTGAATGAAATACCCGAATCCGTCCAGAAATTCGTAGCCAACATTGGTCGTGAACTGTAAGGTACCGGAATTCTGCGATTTAATGGTCAACCGATCCAGTATCCAGCGCACCCGCCTGACGACTGCTTCTGCACCCGTCCAGTTTACTGTATTCGGAAGTTGGTTGTCAGTAATCTGGTTCGTTCCTGAATGCGTTTCATACGAAAGATAACCTTTATTCGGATCGCTTGCATTCGGCCAGCGGCCAATTTGCTGCGGAATTCCGCTGATGAAAAAGTTGCTTACTTTGGTTCCTGCTTCAGGACAGCTTGCTTCCCAAACATTTGTTTTGGTTTCTGTCCAATTTATCACCGGAATTGTTCCAGAAATAACCGGTTTTTTACCTGAATCGTAACTTCCGAAGTAAATATTTTTCGATGCACTCCCGGAACGTGAAAGAACAAGCTGACCAAAAAACGTATCTCCACATTTGAAAAGCACCGAATCACCAGGCTGCAGTGCAGTCAAAACAGTTTTCAGTTTAGTGAAACTTTTCCAGGCGGTATTCGTGGATTTCCCGTCATTCAGGTCGCTGCCCGAACTTGACGAAAGGTAGTAATTGGTGCCCTTTGCCTGTGAAAAAGCCAAAAGAATGAATAAAAGATAGGTCGTTCGTTTCATTATTTGATAATTAGCTTAGCTATTTTATTTTCTGAATATTTTTGTGCTGTACGATTTGCTTCCAATGCTGGCTCTAAGTAATAAAATTTCTTTCCATTGGCCAATATTTATTTGACTTTCAAAAACATCACTTTTCATTGTAAAGGCTTGTGAAGTGAGTAACTGGCCATTCATGCTGAATATTTCCAGTTTTCCAGATCCATTATAAATGCTGTTGATTCTAATGCTAATCCTGTCAGATGCGGGATTTGGGAAGATTTCCAGTTTATTCAACCCAATTGCCAAAGCAATTTCCGAATTTGAAATTTCGCCCCATTGGTGAATGATTGGGATTAGTTCAATTCCTTTGTTTAAACCCAGGTTTCGGCTGTATTTTTTGTCTGTCGAATTGTTCCAGTGTTCGTGTACACCCAGACTTTTCAACTTGACTCCATCTTTTTCGGGGTCATAAACAGTTTCTGAAGGTGGATTATCGGCCTGGGCAGCTTCGTGCAGGTAGTTATCAATTGGTCCCCAAACTTCAATCATCGAGCTTGAACTTTCCTGTTCCGTTCGTAAAAAATCAACTCCAACCGATTCAAGTGCAACATCATCAAACGAGGCAAAAAAGCTTGAAGTCCAATTGCCATTAAATGGTGCAGATTTCCATTTGCACGAAGCATTGAGTTCCGCACCCTGATTTGGAGCGGCATACAAAGCATCGATCAAAAACATCATACATTTGTCCCCCAGATCTTTGTGTCCCAACAAATCAACAAGCGGGTTATAAGTATTCATTTTTCGCGCAGCCATATCTGTCCAAAAACCGGTTATGTGCACCTTCGTATAAGCATGAACTCCGGCGGCTTGCGGCGAACTATTTCCCGGATATTTTGATGATTGCGATGAGAAACTTCCGAAGAAATTTTTAGCGCACATGGTAACTCCAGCCCAGTTATGCGCCTTCAGATTGGAAAAACTGATGATGTAATTTGCATCGGTCACACATTTTGGCAGGTAAGTTGCATTTCCTCCACCATCTTCGAGCACCAGAGGCTGCGACCAATAAATCCGTTTGGTGTCGATTACTGCTTTTATTCGTCCGGCACCGCCATTTTTATCCACAAAATTAACCTTTGGAAATGTGGCCTTGCATTTGTCGTAAATCTGGGCAGGAATGTCCCTGCTAATGTCGTAAAAAGTAATGTTCTCTGGAGCTATTCCGGCAATATCAACGAGTTGTTTCAACAAACTGAAAACCATCTGTGGCGAGGCATTTGAACACGGTCCCATATCGCCATGTCCCGGACTATTGTTTAGGTTTATTTTGATAGCAATTTTCTCACCAGCGGCGTAACCAAGTTCGCCCTTGTCGTGATTTTTGTTGAAGTAAACAAAAGCAGCGTTCCAGGCTTTTTGATCGGTATTTTCGCCCGTAAGTTTCCGAATTGATTCTGAAACCATCGAATCGACCTGAGCCTGAATAATATGCTCGTCGAGATACCATTCTCCTGAAGTTGGAGTTGATGTGGCTCCGCTTGTAGCATCGGTGCCGGAAGAAGAAGTCTCTCCGGTCCAATTGGTGGCGTTGGGGTTGTAGCTCCAAACCACCCGTCCGGGGAAAATACCTTTTCCTTCACCCATCGGGGTATTGGGGGAATCGGTAGGAACAAATAGTTCTTTCGTTTTGAAAACTGAGGCGTTTAGGTTCGAACTTGGAAGAAATGTCACCATCCAGAAACCAACAGAAAGAATAGCAAATACAAGCATCAACCAATATCGAGATAAAACAAGATTGGTTTTTGCCTTTTTGTAGAAATAACTGGCGCTAATTGCCGAGGTAATCCAAATTACAAAAGCAGAAGCCATTGGAAATGCTGCCTTTTGACAAGGATACGCTGCCCGGCTTGGCTTAGGTATTACCCGAATCAGAAACCAAATCAGCGAAATTGTGCCTACTACAATTAATCCAATTTTCAATATTAATTTGTTTCTGTTCAACATGTTTAGCTGTTTGTTTAAGTTAGTTATCAAAATTTTCGAGGTAATGTTTGCCTTTTCAAGTGGAATTACTTATTGCACAATGATTTTATAGGAATATGTACCAAATATAATTAGAATAAGCCAATTGTTACCACGACAAAACAAACTATTAAAAACGAAGACCTTGCAGCATTGCAAGGTCTTCGTTTTGCTAAACTAATCTAATAATTATTGTTTCAGGAACTTCTGACATGATCCGTCATTCAATTTCACGATATACACTCCTTTGGTTAAACCTGAAACATTGAACCGTGCAATATTTCCGGTAGCAATTTTTTCCATCATTTTCTGACCTAAAGCGTTGTAGATTGAAACTTTGGCATTTGCATTTGTCAAGCCAACAGTTAGTTCAGAAGTTGCATTAACCGGATTTGGATAAACTTTGAATGAGTTGGCCAGAATTTTCGGAGCTTTTAGTGCGAAATCAGCTTCTGTCATCAAAGCAACACTATCTACATATACTTTTGAGTCGGCTTTCCCAAGCATAAATTTCATGTTTTGAGTGGTATTTTCCAGCATTCCAGCAAAAATAACATGTAGTTTAAAAACTGTTGGCGTTGTTGTAACTTCAAATGTCCAATCAGATGATCCATTTGATTGCGAATCTGATGAAGTTCCGTAGCGTGTATAATTGTTTGCTGGATTATCTTCAAAATCGACAGTAAAAGTTCTGGCCTCATCAGCCCATGCTTTAAACGTGAAGATATAACTTAAATCTTTATCGGCATAAGGAACATGAACTATCTGATCGAAACTGTAGTCCCAGGGATTTGCATAAACCTGCGGTGGGTCAATTTCAGCAATGCTGCCAACCACTAATGCAGAACCTGCCCAAGGTTTCGCCAAATCTCCATCTTGAGCGAAATTTCCATCAATGACATAATTTCGTTCATCATACGAATAATCCTGGCCACTTATTGTTATCACAGCATTTCCTGTAATATAACTTCCATCAATAGCAGCGGCGGTAACAGTAACAGTGCCATCTTTCACGGCTGAAAGTAATCCCGTAGTACTGATCTTAGCTTTACCGGTTCCGTTTGTCAAGCTCCATTTAATCTGCTGATTATCGGCATCAACAGGCAAAATATCTGTGCTCATCTGTAACGTTCCATTGTCATTCGTAATGACATTCGAACTATTGTCTCCCTTAACCGTAATTTTAGTGATGAAATTTTCAGTAGCGCCTGGTTCAACAAGCATAAAATCCTGAACAACGATTAATTTTGCAGGTTCCCATGCCATAGAAGATACCCAAATACGCGAGCCGGCAGTTTCATCTTTACCTTTGATGACAAAACTGACATATTGTAAGTGTTTCTCCATCGCTGAGATTATATACTTCAACATCAAAGTGGTATCAGCTTCAATACCTGTAAGTTCATATCTTCCTGCGCCAGCAGGTGAATTTATGTTAGCTTCAGCTAAAATTACTTCTTCAGACTTAGGTTTGTTTTCCCAGGTTAATGTTGATTCATCCCACGGATTAACACATCCAAAAACATTAATAAAAAAATCAGGTACTCTCTGCCAACCTCCGTCTCCTTTTTGATCAGCCATAATAGACAATGCGACTCTTACTAGTCCACCTTTGCCGTAAATTTCAGTAAGATCAAACATAAAATAGGTTTCACGGCTATCGCCATTGGTTTCATCAATAGCTACTCCCAAATCGGTAATTCCATCTAAAATTGTCGACGGTTCTTTTTGGCTTGCATAAACATCTTGAATAACTTTAATTTCAGTCGTAGCTACCTGACCATAGTTACTGAATGCACATGTTGTCAGTAGAATAATTATTAATGCCCATTTGTTTTTAAGTAGATTTAGTTTCATGATACTTTAGATTTAGTTAATATTTGAGAATTAAAGGAATTTCACAGTGATAATATCAGGAGTATTGCTATAACAATAATGAAAACTAGAAGAACCTCTTTGTAATCGAGTTGCATTTTTGTAAATCTCATGAATGATCCTAATTTGATTTGAATATCGTGCTGTAAAGTTAGCTTGAGATCAATCAATAGACTTGTCTGTAAATCTCAAAAACATATTTGTGCGTATCATTTTAATGTAAATTTGAACAAAATGGCATAGAGATTAGCCTGTTCTGAATTAGGAAAGATTTATTTCTTTCTATGAAGTTCGATATACTTTGAAGGAGACATCGCCATATGAGTACTAAATATTTTCGAGAAGTGTGCAGGCGTTTTAAAACCCACTGCGTAAGCAGTTTCTGAAATACTCAAGTTGTCGCTAAGCATTAACTTGACAGCCATATTTATACGTACCGAAAAAATAAAATCGTTAACAGATTGATTGGTAACAGCTTTTAATTTCCGGTAGAATTGGGCACGACTCATTCCTACTTCTGAAGCAAACAGCTGAGGATCAAAATCCGGGTTTACCAGATGTTTTTCAACAATACCCTTTGCTTTATTTACAAATGCATCATCAATCGAGTTCGACTTTCCATGATTGACTGAGAAATCAGACAAAGCGAATTTCTCACGCAAAAGCTGCCGCGATTTAATGATATTGTAAACCCTTAATTGTAAATTAGTTGCATTAAATGGCTTGGTAATGTAATCATCAGAACCTGCAAATAATCCTTCGTTTTGGTATTCTTCGGTAGAGCGGGCAGTTAGCAAAATGACCGGAATATGGTTGGTCCGTTCGTTGTTACGTAGCTGCTGACACATTTCCAGCCCGTCCATATCGGGCATCATAATATCGCTCACAATCAGATCCGGAATATTTTCCAGTGCAAGTTCGAATCCTGTTTTTCCGTTATTTGCGGTTAAAATTTGGTAGTTGTCTTGTAATATATCAGACACAAAAAGTTGCATATCGGGGTTATCTTCAAGGATCAGGACAATGGGTTTTTCCTTAAATTCAACCAAATCAGGGAGTTTCTTATGTAGTGTCGCAGATTCTATCGACGAGTATTTTTTATCCTGAATCCTGGAAATTTCAGCTTGCCCAATCAGCACAGTTGCACTTTCAGGAGCAGAAATGTGAAGTCCAATTGGCAACCATATCGTAAAACAGCTTCCGGCGTCAGGTTCGCTTTCAAGTTTTATTTTACCTTGCAACAATTCCACCAGCTCTTTAACCAGAGCCAGGCCAATTCCCGAACCTCCGGTTTTGCTTTTGGGGTTATCAACCTGATAAAACCGATCAAATATCTTTTCTTTCTGGTCTGCAGGAATGCCAATTCCATTGTCTTTCACTATAATTTCAACCAGATTTGCCGATGATTTTATTCCATGTCGTTCAATTTCACTTCTCCATTCATCCGATCCGCTTTCCAGCATAAATGATTCAATTGAGATTTCACCATTTTCTGGAGTAAATTTGAAAGCATTTGATAAGAAATTAAATACAATTTTATCGATTACATCCGGATCAAACAATGCATAACCGCTTGATTGGGGGAATATTTTCAGATATCGAATATTTTTCTGTTCGGCCTTAAAATCGAACGAATCGGCTAGCAATCTCACGAATTGAAGTATGTCGTCATTTATCAAGTTGATATTCATTAACCCTGAGTCGAGTTTTTTAATATCAAGAACTTTGTTAATTAAATGAAGCAATCGGTCAACATTACGCTTCATCATGTTTAAATGCTTTTGATTTTGGAATCCGTCAGGTTCAGATTTTTGCTCGAGTAAATAGTCGAGTGGACCTGAAATTAGAGTGAGTGGTGTTCTGAATTCGTGCGAAATGTTACTATAAAAATCCAGTTTCATCTGATCGATTCCATGTATTTTTTCAGCTTTCATTAGTTCCGAATCAATTTTATCTTTCAATTTATACTGGTATAGCACATAGCTTCGAAACAAATAAATAAGTCCGACAATCATAAAGAAATAGATGATGTAAGCCCACCAGGTTTTCCAAAGTGGAGGAAGGATCAAAATCTTTACTTCAGTTCCCATTTCATTCCACAAACCATCGTTATTCGATGCTTTCACTCGGAATATATAAGTTCCCGAATTCAGGTTGGTATAGGTGACAGACCGCTGTAATGCATTAGTATAAAACCAGTCTTTATCAAATCCAACCAACTGGTAAGCGTATTTATTTTTTTCTGGAAGTGTAAAATTCAGGGCCAAAAATTCGAACCCGATGAACGACTGATCATGTTTCAGTGTAATTTCTTTTGTTTCTGAAATGTTTCTAGTCAAAGGTGTCTTGTGAGTTTTGTCAGAAACCGGCACATCATTGTTAAAGAGTAAGAATCGGGTGATATAAACCGGTGGGATGATAGGATTGTCTTTAATGCTGTTGGGCTGAAACACAAAATAGTCTTCTGTTCGCCCGTTACAATAAAACAAGCCATTTTTGCCGGAAATTACCTGCCCACCAAAATCCAAACCATCACTTTCGTTATAGTTTTTAATCAATCCATTATCGGGATTAAATTTGGTGATACCCTTATCAGTAAATAGCCAAAGATTCTGACGATTGTCTTCCTTGATATTCAGAATGTATTTACTTGCGAAGGAAGCATTGCGGGTGAAACGTTCAAAGTTGTTAGATTTAACATTGTAACGGTTCAATCCATTTTTTGTACCAATCCAGATGTTCTTTCTGCTATCTTGAAAAACAGAGAATATACATTTATCCGATAAACTTACAGAATCAGAGAATTGATAGAAATAGCTTTCTATCTTTTGGGTTATCCAGTTGTATTTTGCGAGACCTTCATATGTGCCAATCCATAAATTCGAATCTGTATCATTTACAACAGAAGTTATTCTTTGACATGGAAGTGCCAATGCACCAGAGGCACGAAACTCATATTCTTTTTGCCGTAGTAAATCAAGAATCCTGACATTGTCGTTGATAAACCACATAAATTCGTCATTGCCATATACTCTGTTAGCCAATGTTGGTCCTTTTGGATTATTATATAGGACCTTAATGATCTTTTCTGTATTAATATCCAAAATACCGATACCATTGCTGGTGCCTATCCAAAGCTGATTTTTATGACTATATAAGGTTTGTATCTCAAAAAACCTGTCATTCAATGATTTGTCTGAATAAAAACGCTTTAACTGCCCGGTATTCTCATTAAATTTGAATAAGCCATCTTTCAATGTACCTAGCCATAAAGTGTTTTTTTCGTTATCGAAGTAAAATTTTTCAATTTTGTAATGTTCGTTATTACCCATTGTGTTGCGTAGCGTAAATTTTTCACGGTTTGCATCATACATGCTAATTCCATGATCAGATCCCAGCCAAATAATTCCAGTATTATCGCACATAACAGGATAATAAACTCCGGAATTGATTCCTAAAGCTCTTTTATTATCATAATCCAACAATTGAATCGTTTGAGAAATAGGTTGGATAATCCCAACTCCGGCGCGACTATACCAAATCCTGCCCGTCTTATCACAACATATTCCCATGACGTTTGCATCTTTTTCAGGATCGTCTATCGGTAAATATTTTTCCGAAACAATATCCAATTTCCGAATGCCCCCCAAATAGTTTCCTATCCAAAGTATATCTTGTTTGTCGAGATACAGCGAAAGAACATTGTTGTTCCTCAGACTATTGTGATCTTTTGCATCTGCATAAAAATCGGTAAACTGTTCTGTTTTCTTATTGAATTTTTTCAATCCGCCCCACCACATACCTAACCATAGATTCCCATGTTGATCATCTACAATAAAACTTA
>Ga0136636_10001326_pt1 | contig 14330 bp, 10 predicted proteins | sample AntDrymUQ8522106_2_FD_104653 | JGI IMG/M metagenome (GOLD analysis project Ga0136636, IMG submission 104653) | Polar desert sand microbial communities from Dry Valleys, Antarctica - metaG UQ852 (21.06) | ecosystem: Environmental > Terrestrial > Soil > Desert | place: Antarctica: Dry Valley... | reverse complement strand
GTTTTCAAAAACAGCAAAGCAAAATACTGCCATTTCACTTTTTACAAGAGATTTTTTATCTACTAATTTTTGTAATACCTCAGCCACAGCAGGCTTGCTAAACCCCTTATTTGCAGGTAGTAATAAAAAAGATTTCACTAACGGCATCAAACCTTTTTCGAGGTGTGCTCTACTGTACACTTCAGATAGTGTATTGAATATTTCGCTATCAATCATTTACTGGTATTTATTCATTTTTTTTACTGCTAAAATCAAAATAATACTACATAAAACAACTACACTTTAGCCCCCAAGCATAAATTGTATATCCGCTTCGCTGATAGATTTAAGCGATGCGTTATCCGCAGAAATAATACTGTTGAATATTTCTGCCTTTTTCTCTTGCAGCAGTAGTATTTTTTCTTCGATGGTACCCTGGGTAATCATTTTATAACTCAACACCGTTTTATCTTGCCCCATACGATGCGTTCTGTCAATTGCCTGGCTTTCTGCCGCCTTATTCCACCAGGGATCAAAGATAAAAACCATATCTGCAGCGGTAAGGTTAAGCCCTGTACCACCTGTTTTTAGCGTAAGTAAAAACACTTTACAAGCTGCATCATTTTGAAACTGCTCTACCAGTTGCTGCCTGTTTTTGGTAGAGCCGCTCATAGAGATAAATTCTATTCCCTGCTCCTCAAGCTTATCGCCAATAAGCTCCAATGCAGAAAGAAAATTTACAAATACCAGCACTTTATGGTTATTGGCCAATGCATCCATCAGTTGCTCCATTAGCAATTCAATTTTGGAAGAAGCTATTTTGCCATTACTAAAACCCTCGGGGGTAGATGCAATTTGCCTAAGCTCATTTAAAGCCTGAAAAACAAAAAATTGTGCCTGCTGTATCCCTTTAATGGCTACCTGCTGCTCAATAGCTTCTTTATAAAATATTCTTCGCTGCTCATACAATTTCTTTTGTTCATCGCTCATTTCTACATACAATACCTGTTCTATTTTATCTGGCAATTCTTTTAACACATCTTTTTTTAAGCGGCGTAAAATAAACGGATAAATCTTTTTTCGGAGCTCGGCAGTTACTTCTTTATCATTGTATTTTTGTATGGGCAACCCGTAGTACTGGTTAAAATTATCCATGCTTCCAAACATAGATGGATTGAGAAAACGGAACAGCGAAAACAACTCCCCAAGATTATTTTCTATTGGCGTACCACTTAATGCAAGCCTGTGCTCGCTCTGCATTAGCATTACTGCTTTAGAGGTTTGTGCCAGCATATTTTTTATGTTCTGCGATTCGTCGAGTATAATATAATAAAAATCAATTTCTTTTAGCTTTTCTATATCATTTCGCAGGGTACTGTATGTAGTTAGTATAAGCTGTTTTTTTACAGCATCTTTTATATTTCGCTGAGCAGAATAGTAGGTGTAAAAAGTTAATTTTGGAGCAAATTTTTCTAATTCCTTTTCCCAGTTAAACAGCAAAGTTTTGGGCATTACCACCAACGAAGGCTTTTTTTGAGCAGGATAAATACTGGCAAGCAAACAAATGGTTTGCAAGGTTTTACCCAGCCCCATATCATCTGCAAGGCAACCACCGAGCTTTTGCTGGTGCAGGTAGCTAAGCCATTGAAAACCCTGTTGTTGGTATGGGCGCAACGTGGCATTAAGTTTAGGTAACTTATTGGTAGCCGCATGTAGTTTATTAAAACCCTCAAATATTTCTTTAGATTTTGCAAAACTACTGTTCTGTATTTTATCATCAATTAAATCTTCAATCATTGGTAAATCGAAAAAAGAGAAGAGTACTTTATCTTTTTTCTTTTTAAACAAGCGTTGTAATTTTTGCATGTAGCCTTCGTTTACAATGGCATGCGTACCATCGCTTAGCAGTATATAACGATTTTTATTGTACTGCTGCAAGGCATCAAACAAAGAAAATGCTTCATCCTGAAAATGCAGGGTGGCTTCTCCTTCTAAAAAATCTATACCATGGCTTAATTTTAAATCGAGCCTTGGCTTTACGGTATTTATTTTATAGGTTTTTAATTTTTCTGCCCCCATTATTTTATAGGTAGTAAGCAGGGTGGGCAAATCGTTGTATAAAAAACCTGCGGCTACTTCCCTTGGTATAATAAACAGGTCATCTTCCAATACAACTTCCAATGTTTTCTTTTTGCCCTGGCGTGGTATGTGCTTTTCAAGCATTTTTGCAACAATGAAAATTACATCGAGGTTAGATTGCTGAGCAATGGGCTTAACTTCAATGGTATTTTCCAGCTCGTTTACAGCAGCAAAATATTGTAAGTCATAATCGGTTAACAAGCTGGTATCAATACCAGGCAATACCTGTGCTACCCTCATCAGCAGTGCATCATCAGCATCAATTTTTTCAAAAATTAATACCGGCGAAGTAGCTATTTCCTCCTCGGTAAAAGCAACAGTATAATGCTCGTATTGTAGCGGAATATTTTGTGTGTAGGAAAAAAAAAGCGACAGAAATTTTTGTATATCATCTGCACTTAAAGTGCTGTTAAACAACCCAACCGATTTAAAATTACGCCCTACAGAAGGTAATTCTACAATTATTCCATTGCTAAATACATACGTTTCGTTAATAAACCTGTAGGCTGTAGTTTGTTCATTATTTATATCCAGCAAAAGCTGGGCTACCATTCTTTTATCTGCACCCTGGCTTACTACAAGTTTTACAGAAGCTTCTCCTGTATTCAGTTGCAGCGTTTTGCCCTCAGTATCTACCCATAATTTGCTTTGCAGCAATTGCTCTATTAAAAAATCGTTTTTATGCAAATAAAATTTGTTATCTGTATTTTCCCAGTCTATCAAAAAATCGTTGCGCTGCATTAAAGCATGTATAGCTTTTAAAATGCTGCGAACAACACCACTAAAATCATGATAATCTGCTGTAACGGGTTCTCCTTTTTTGTTTTGCACTTCTATAAAAGCGCCTTGCTCATCAAAAAGTAAACAAAAATTAATGGATTGTTGCTTGCCTATAGAAGCAGTACGCATAGGCTGCCTTTCTTTTTTTAGGGCTTCAAATAAGTGGCTACCTGTCATAATGTATATATTGCTACAAATGTATTGCTGTAGCGTTTAGTTCTTTTCTATTTTATTTAACAAAGTGTTAATAAACTGTACCAGCCTGGTAGTATTGCTGGTAGAGGGCACCGTGTTTTTAGGTTGATTTAGTAGTTTACAATACCCATTCTACTTCTCCAAAATTAAATTGATTGTCTATTATATCCGTTGTAAGAAGTTGTCCATCTCTATTTACAGCTTGTATTTGGGTTTCAAATGCTATAGTTTCCTTTTTTAAAACTATCCTTTTATTTTTCATGTATAAATGCTCATTGTAGTAATTGTAAATTGTTTCAAAATTTCCGCCTAAAACTTCATTTACAGCAAGCAGTACGCTTTGGTATAACTGTTTGGACAGTGCGGTACAATCAAATTGCTTTCCGGTAAGCTGTTTTAAGGATACAGCATTGCTGAGAGATAAATCAAATTTTGTTTGGTTAATATTTACACCAATACCAGCTACTGCAAATTTCCACAGGGGGTGTTCGGCGTTGGTATCGCTTGGTTGGTGCTGCCCAATTAGGTTTTCAATTAAAATACCCGCTGCCTTTCTGTCACGCCAATATATATCATTTGGCCATTTTATAGAAGTTTCTTCACCGGCATAGCTGCTAAAAAACTGGTGCGTACCCACTGCAACTGCTGCAGATAAGGCAAACTGTTGCGATATAGCAAGTATAGAAGGCTCCAATACTATACTAATGGCAATATTTTCAGCATGGCCACTCAACCACTGTTTACCACGCTGCCCTTTTCCCTGCGTTTGGTTCATTGTAAAGTAGGCATCACCATGGTTCGCCATTCCTGCATGAACTTTTCCCATGGCATAGTTGTTGGTACTGTCAACAAGTTGTAAATGGGTGAAAGTAGCTGCTGTTTTTTGCATACATTATAGTATTAATAAAGAAACTGTAATTTTGAAATGAATTGCAAGCTACAATCAACCACCCGTAAAATAAAATTATGGGGCTATCGTTTGTAAATAACAGTACGTTACCTTTAACGTAATCTTTTTAATAATAAATAAATCAATTTGAACAATTTAGCAATCTTAGCCAACCGTAAAAAAAACACTATAACCAGGTTAACCAGAAGCAGCAAAATTTTTAAATCAATCATTCACGGCATAGCAGAAAAAAAAGGCGAAAATATTATAAGCCTCGATTTAAGAAAGATACCAGAGGCTGTTGCAGACTTTTTTATTATTTGCGAAGCTAGTAATAACAATCAATTAAAGGCAATTGCAGATTCAGTAGAAGAAGAAGTAAAGAAAAGCTGCAATGAATCACCCTATAAGCACGAAGGCCGTCAGGCCCAGCAATGGATATTAATAGATTATGTTAACATTGTAGTACACATCATGCTTCCAGAACCAAGAAAGTTTTATCAACTGGAAGAAATGTGGAGCGATGCCCCCGCAATGGAACATCAATAAAAATGTACAATGGGAAATAAACCCCAAACTAAAACTCCAAAAATTTGTAAGTAATATAATATGGCAGACGATAAACAAATGGATAGCAAGAAAAATAATCCTTCTAATATCCCTTCAACAAGTGGTGATAACCAAACAGGAAAGAAGAAACCAAAGTTTAATATTTATTGGATTTACGGAATTGCTTTTGCAGCGCTGATAGGATACAATTTTATTAGAGGTGTGGCTGTGGCAGGTGTAGAAACATCTGAAGTAAAATTTTACGAAATGGTAAAAATGGGTGATGTTGAAAAAACAAAAACCATTCGTAATAAGTACCTGGTTAGAGTATATATAAATAAAGATAGCCTGGTAAAGCATGCTGCCTATTACGAAACTATACTTGATAAAGCTCAATACCAGTTAATGCTGAAAAATACTGGACCACAGGTATTTTTTGGTATAGCAAAAGATAAATCCATTACAGAGTTGATGGCAGGTTTTTATGAAAAAAACCCTGATATTAAAAGAGTGCCCGATTTTCCGGACGATGAAGGCGAATTATTTGGACAAATAGTAACTACCCTGTTACCCATTTTGCTGATTGGGTTATTGTTTGTGATGATGATGCGTAAAGTAGGCGGGCCTGGTGGCGGCGCTGGTGGACCCGGCGGCATTTTTAATATTGGTAAATCAAAAGCAACTTTGTTTGATAAAGCTTCTAAAGTTAACATCAATTTTGGCGATGTAGCCGGTTTAGATGAAGCTAAAGTAGAGGTAATGGAAATTGTAGATTTTTTAAAAAATCCGAAGAAATATACCGCTTTAGGTGGTAAAATACCAAAAGGAGCCTTGTTAATAGGCCCGCCGGGTACGGGTAAAACATTGCTGGCAAAAGCTGTAGCAGGCGAGGCGCAAGTACCTTTCTTTAGTTTAAGTGGTAGCGATTTTGTAGAAATGTTTGTAGGCGTAGGTGCCAGCAGGGTTAGAGACTTGTTTAAGCAGGCAAGAGAAAAAGCCCCTTGTATTATTTTTATAGATGAGATTGATGCTATAGGCAGGGCTAGAGGAAAAAATGCCATGATGAGCAACGATGAAAGAGAAAATACCCTTAACCAGTTGCTGGTAGAAATGGATGGTTTTGGAACTGACCTGGGTATCATTATTTTAGCTGCTACCAACAGGCCAGATGTGTTGGATTCTGCGTTGCTAAGACCAGGCCGTTTTGATAGACAAATATCTATTGATAAGCCAGATATGGTGGGTAGAGAAGCTATTTTTAAAGTACACTTAATGCCTATTAAAATTTCGAGCAAACTTGATATTTATAAACTGGCAGAACAAACACCTGGTTTTGCAGGAGCAGATATTGCCAACGTATGTAACGAAGCAGCCTTAATTGCAGCCAGAAAAAATAAGGATTCGGTTGATATGAGCGATTTTCAGGATGCTATTGACAGGGTAATTGGTGGTTTAGAAAAGAAGAATAAGATAATATCTAAAGAAGAAAAAGAGATTATTGCTTACCACGAAGCTGGCCATGCAATATGCGGATGGTACCTGGAACATGCCTATCCTTTGCTAAAAGTAACCGTAGTACCAAGGGGTACCGCTGCTTTGGGTTACGCTCAATACACACCAAAAGAACAATATCTATATAACACAGATCAATTAATGGATCAAATTTGTATGACGCTGGGTGGCAGGGCAAGTGAAGATATTTTCTTTGGAAAGATAAGTACCGGTGCCAGCAACGATTTACAACAGATAACTAAAATTGCTTACAGCATGATTACTGTTTACGGTATGAATGATAAGGTAGGTAATATCAGTTACTACGATCCAAACCAGGAGAATACATTTACCAAACCTTTTAGTGAAGAAACGGGTAAAATGATTGATGAAGAAGTACGTAAATTGATTGAGGGCGCTTATGTTAGAACCAAGCAATTGCTTACAGAAAAGAAAGGCGATGTAGAAAAACTGGCCAAAGAATTATTGAAGAAAGAAGTGCTATTTAAGAGTGATGTAGAACATTTAATTGGTAAAAGACCTTTTGAAGAAAAAAAGTCTTTAGACATAGAACCTGAGGATACTGTAACTACTGAACCAGGAGATACATTTACCGAAGAATTAAAGAATCCACCACAAATTTAACATGGCATGGCTACTACAACCGCCAAAGAAAATATATTAAAAAGAATAAGGAAGGCACTGAGTAATCCAGTGCCTTTACCTTTTCCTTTAAGTGAAGGTTCTGCTGATATTTACCAACCGGCACCAGATGATTTAGAAGTTGTTTTTGCAGAAGCATTTACAAAAATACAAGGCAAATTTGTCTATTGTGCAGATGAGGCAGACCTGCTTCAACAACTACAGCAACTCATAAATAAAAGACAGTGGACAAAAATATATTGTAGTGAGGATAAATGGAATGCAACTTTTAGCAACACCATCAGCCTTGCTACTTGTGATGTTGCCATTACTGGTTGCGAATACCTGGTGGCACGTACTGGCTCTATAGTTATAAGTTCGGCAGGGCAAAGTGGCCGTACGGCCAGTGTATATGCACCCATCCACATTTGCGTAGCATATACCAATCAGTTGGTGTATGATATAAAGGATGCATTACTGATTTTAAAAGAAAAATTTGAAAATACCATGCCTTCTTTTATAACATTTGCAAGTGGCCCCAGCCGTACAGCAGATATTGAAAAAACATTGGTAACAGGGGTACATGGCCCCAAAGAAGTTTTTTTATTTTTAGTAGATGCACAGCAGCAATAGTTGTTAACTTTCCCACTCACCTGCTCCCTGCCTGGTAATTGTCCATAAATCTGTAACACAATCTACAATAGTTGAGGGTATCATACCGCCAATACCACCATCAATTACAATATCTACCAGGTTTTCAAAACGATCATGAATAATATCGGGGTCGGTGTAATCTTCCACCATATCGCCGGGAAGAGAAGTACTTAAAATTGGATTACACAATTCGGTTAAAATAGTTTGGCAAATAATATTATCGGGAATACGCAAACCAATAGTACTTTTTTTACTTTGTAAAATTTTGGGTACCTGTTTGCTGGCAGGTAAAATAAAAGTGTAGGGACCAGGTAAATAATTTTTAAGCATCCTGTACAAAGGTGTATCAATACTTTTAGTATAGTCGCTCAAGTTGCTAAGATCACGGCAAATAAAGGACAACTGCGATTTTTGTGGATCTATATTTTTTATTTTACAAATTCGCTCAATTGCTTTGTGCTGCATAATATCGCAACCAAGGCCGTAAATAGTATCCGTTGGATAAGCAATAACGCCACCACTCTTAAGGCAATCTATTACTTGCTTAATAAGCCGTGGCTGAGGATTGAGCGGATGTATCTGTAGTAGCAACTGATATTTTATTGCAAAGTGAACAAAGTTTTATGAAGAATACAATTAATAATGGCAATTATAAATAATTGGTAGTTCAACTGTTGCTTATATCTGTTGAATAACGCCTGTTTTTGATAGCTATTTACCACTTTAAACGTTTAACTAAAAAATAGCCGTTGCTTAACCAAGGTTATACTGCAACCTGATGTTATGCCAAATATGGAAAGGTAAATTGTTTACAAACTTGAACGATGGGTACATTTCAAATTTTCGATTCAGATTTGGGTTGGAGGGGGTACCCGACCGAGGCCAGGCTGTAGATGGGTGTCCTCATCAACCACAAACTACTACATCAATTTGAAATGCATACAAACAACTACTTGATAACAAATTTTAATTTTGTTGTACTATTTTGGTTAATTCATTGGCAAGTAAGATAGCGGCATAAGGTGTCCAATGCGTATCGTCGTAGTAATAAATATCATTTTTTTCTGCAATAGCTTTACTCAATATGCTTTTTGCATCAACATATAAATAGTCTTTGCGTAGTTTAGTAAAGTTTTCAAAAAATAAAGGTTGAGGGTATTTTTCTTTGTTTACTATGTAGGGGTAATACAAATCAAACTTGTCTGGACCAGGTAAAAATATAAGCTTGATATTTCTTTTTTTCAGCTTGGCCGACAAACTGTTTAATTCGTTGTTTAGGGTATTTAAAAATGTAACATTCGCATTATCAGCAACATATAAAAGATCTTCAAAATAAAACAACAGCTCGTTTGTATTTGTAGAAAACAATTGCTTTGTAGTTTTCACTTTATAAGTTTCAGCCTTAAAGGCATGGTCATTTAATAAGTAGGCGGCATTATTAAATGCAAACTTCAACATCACATTACTAAACAATTGATCGGTAGTAACAGGTTTTTTTTGTTTCAACTTTGCTTCTGTAAAGTATTTATTCATTGTATCAATCAAAATAATTTTATTAGAATCCGCTTCTAAGGCTCTTTTCACCAATATTCTTTCAATTGATTGAAGAAGAATAAAATCTACCTGCACATTATCCAGTAAATCGCCATTTAGTATGCCATACAAAGTCTCAATTGGGTTTTCATGTAAAATTCTATCGTAATGAAGCAAACTGATGTTAGCATTTTTAGCTAAATAATTTTTGTATCCAAAGGAGTCTTGTTCAGAAAATGAATCACCAATTGTTAGTACTTTAAAATGATGCTTAGCTTTTAGATTAATTTCTGATGTTTGAGTAAAATAAATGGGTTGATTGTATTCTTGCTTAAAAATTTTAGCAGGATTGTACTGATGGTTATCTACCAGGTAGCCAACCCGTATTAAATCGCCTTTATCTGTTGAGTAGAAAAAAAAGGCGAAAAAAAACAAGCAGAGAAATGGCAATAAAAAAAACAATCCTTTTATAATAAATTTTTTCATAGTTAAAATTGAAAATAAATAAATTGTTGCTGAGAGCCTGCAAAATAAATGATAGCAAATACCAGTGCATAATAAATGCCTAACCTAATGGATGTGGGTAGTTTTAACCCAAGTTTTGCAATAGCAAATTGATCTTCCCTGCCCATCCATTCTATTACCATAAAAACAACAATTAATAAAAGTAATAATAGCATTTTAGGGGTTACTATCGGTAAGGTAAAAAAGGACTCAGAAAATATTTTTGTAATAAAATAAAAGGCTTGCTGTACAGTAGTTGCCCTAAAAAAAATCCAGGCAAACACCGTTAGGCCAAATGTAAAAACAATAGAAAAAAATTCTGCAACAGTGGGTAAATAGCGGCCTTTTGCCACTATATCAAGATTATTTCTGTTAGTTTTTAAAATAATAGAGGGCATAATGTACAATGCATTTAAAAAACCCCAAACTATAAAAGTCCAGTTAGCACCATGCCAAAAGCCGCTTACCAGAAATATGATAAATGTGTTTCTAACCTTTAGTAAAGTTCCGCCTTTGCTACCACCCAAAGGAACATACAAATAATCTCTGAACCATGTTGACAAAGAGATATGCCAACGCCGCCAAAACTCTGCAATATCTCTTGAAAAATAGGGGAAAGCAAAATTGCGTAATAGATTTATACCAAAAAGCTTTGCTGTTCCTATTGCAATATCTGAGTAACCAGCAAAATCACCATAAATTTGAAAGGAAAATAACAGCCCTCCCAACAAAAGAGTGCTGCCTGAAAAATCTGCAGGATTATTAAAAATCAAATTAACATGCTCGGCACATTGATCCGCAATAACTATTTTTTTAAATAAACCCCACAATATTTGCCTCAAGCCATCTACAGCGTTGGAATAATTAAAAAACCGCTGTTGTTTTACCTGGGGTAAAAGATGAGTAGCACGTTCTATAGGGCCAGCCACTAACAATGGAAAAAAACAAACAAATACTGAATAGTCAATAAAATTTTTCTCTGCTTTTATTTTACCCTTATAAATATCAATTACGTAAGATAATCCGTGAAAAGTGTAAAAGGATATACCAACAGGCAGTACTACGTTTAATGTATATGGATTTACCTGTAACCCAACATGGGCAAAAGCTTCGGCAAAAGAGGTGGCAAAAAAGTTGAAGTATTTAAATACGCCCAAAAAACCAAGATTGATTGAAATGCTTATCCAAAACCAAATTTTTTTTGAAGATTGATTTTTAGCATTATCCATTTTTAAACCGGTAAAATAATCGAGCAGGGTAGAGAAAACCAAAAGAAATAAAAACCTCCAATCCCAGGTGGCATAAAAAAAATAACTCGATAACAGCAGCAGTATATTTTGGTAAGTATGTTTGCCCTTGGTAGCAAACCAATATAATATAAAAACAATGGGTAGGAATATGGCAAAATTGAGTGAATTAAAAAGCATTCCTGTTAATATTTTTGTTTTATGGGCTAATAATCTCCTTTTGTACAGCTACCGGTAAGCAGATAAATAATTTTACCAGCCTCCATATTTACACCCGGATTTGTGCAGTTGAAAACCTCCTTACGAATTCAACTGCAAAATATGGGTTAAAGGAAAAATTTACTGCCTGTTGATTGGATCATTTATGTTAATAAATTACAAATGTAACGGTAATGGCTTTTACGAAACAATTTGCTTGTGGGTAACGCACTACTATCCTGCAAAAAACCCTTGCTATCAATTAATTTAAAACATAAATACTTGTTACTGTAAGAAAATAAGAAAAAGCGACAGTTGAAATTTTTTGTACCGATTTAGTTAATTGATACAACTGAAATTTCCCTGTTAACTAACTATAAATCCTTACTACAAGATCACTAAAATCCATCCAATCAATCTACTTTTGCAACCGGAATATTTTCTACTAAAAAATATAATACAATGCCTTCAAATAAATTAAGTTATCTGGCCGAAACCCTTATTGGATCTGAAATTGTAAAGCTAGGGGCAGACATCAAAGAGAAAATGAGGTTGGGCAACAAAATCTACAACTTTACGATAGGTGATTTTGATAGTGCTATTTTTCCGATACCAGCAGGATTACAGCAGGAAATAATTGCTGCTTACCAGGATGGATTTACAACTTACCCTCCTGCCGAAGGAATTGCAAGTTTACGAGAGGCAGTAGCAGGCTTTTTATTGCAAAAAGAAGGGCTTAATTATGGTGCAGATGAAATTTTAATAGCTGCAGGTGGCAGACCATTAATTTATGCAGCTTACAGGGCAATTGTAGATAAAGGAGATAAAGTTATTTACCCCGTACCAAGCTGGAACAACAACCATTATGTTCATTTTACCGAGGGTGAACATGTTACCATCCAAACGAAAAAAGAGAATAATTTTATGCCTTCGGCCGATGAAATAAGGCCACATATTAAAGGCGCTTCACTACTGGCAGTATGCTCTCCGCTCAACCCAACAGGCACTACTTTTACCAAAGAAAATTTAGAAGCTATCTGCGATATGGTCATTACAGAAAACCAACGTCGTAGTGCTGGCGAAAAAAAATTATACCTGCTGTACGATCAAATATACTGGACACTTACTTTTGGAAGCACAGAACATTTTAACCCGGTAACGGTGAGGCCAGCCATGAAAGCCTACACTATTTTTATTGATGGCATCAGTAAATCATTTGCCGCCACCGGCGTAAGAGTGGGATGGAGCATGGGCCCAGCTCACCTGATTGCAAAGATGAAAGCAATTAACAGCCACGTAGGTGCATGGAGCCCAATGGCAGAGCAACAGGCTACCGCAAAATATTTACTGCAAACAGCAGCCATTGATGCTTATTTTACTCATTTTAAGGCGGAAATTGAAGAAAGGCTTACTACTATTTACCAAGGCATTTTACAACTAAAACAAGCTGGTTTTTCTGTTGATGCCATTGCCCCACAGGCTGCCATTTACCTTACCGTACAAATTGATTTGGCAGGCAAAAAAACTGCTGCCGGCAATGTATTAGAAAAGCAAAGTGATGTTACAGCCTACCTGCTAAATGAAGCTAAACTGGCGATTGTTCCTTTTAGTGCATTTGGTGCCTCGGCAGAAAGTAACTGGTACCGCCTGAGTGTAGGTACTTGCGTTAAAGAAGAAATTGGTGATATGCTGCAATTACTAAAAGATGCGCTAGGCAAGCTTTCCTGAGGTGATGTGTTGAAAGTTGGTGTTAACCCATACTTTCCCGCCTCCATACTTCTTTACCATCTACAAATGTTTGCAATACTTTTATTTGGGTAATATCATTTACAGGGGTAGTTAATGGATTTTTATCAAGCAGGATAAAATCTGCCAGCTTACCTGTTTGTAAACTTCCAAACCTGTTTTCACCGCCAATAGCAGCGGCACTGCTCGTGTAAGCTTTCATCGCTTGTGTTATAGAAATACTTTCTCCGGCTGCTATTACAGCGCCTTCGTTGGTGCACCTGGTAATAGCAGCATAAATACCTTTTAAAGGATTAAAATTTTTAACCACCGGGGCATCTGATGACAAAGACATTAAAATTCCATGCTGCAAAACTGAAAATACCGGATAGCATTGGCTGAGGTAATCATCGTCCAGGTACTCCATAAAATTTTTGCCCAATTCATCTAAAAAAATAGTTTGCATACTACAGGCAATATTACTGGCTGCCATTGCTTCCAAATGCTTTTTTTCGGGTAGTCCCAAATGTTCTATTCGCTTAATTGCCAAAGGAAAATCTTTATGGAGCTGCTCATATACATCAATCACCATTTCAATGGCTGCATCGCCAATGGCGTGTGTAGCAACTCCAAGTCCCTTCTCCATGCATTGCCTGCTGAGTTGGGTATAGCGTTCTTTATCAAGCCGGAGCACGCCCTGTTCCCCGCTGTTTTTATACTGTTTTTTTAGGGCAGAAGTTTTACCACTTAAACCGCCATCTGCAAAAAATTTCACCGTATTTATTTGCATAAAATCGCTGCTGTATGGCTCCGGAATTGGGTTAGCTTCGTTGCTGCCATCGGGAAAAATAATGGGAAAAATATTTAAACGAAAACCCAGTTCACCAGCTTCGTTCATTTCTTTGTAAGCCTTTATTAATAATGGATCTACGGCAGGATCGGTAGCTGCTGTAATGCCGTATTGGTATAACTCTTCCCGGCATGCCCTTATCATAATTTTTAAATCTTCAATAGAATAGGGCGGTATTATATTGGTAACCAACCCAAGTGCAGTTTCATTTAAAATGCCATTGGGTGTTCCATCTTCACCCAATTGGATAGTGCCTCCTGCGGGAGAAACAGTCGTGTTGTTAATGCCAGCCATTTCTAAAGCTTTGCTGTTGCATACCGCTATATGTGCACAGGTGCGCATGAGATAAATTGGTTTTTCTATCCCTGTCTTATCCAGTTCATCCTTAGTAGGCATACTTTTTTCCTGCCAGGCAGCTTCATTAAATCCACGGGCCGTTATCCATTGCAGATGCGGATTCTTTTGATGATACTCTTTAATTAATTGTACCAGCTCATCCTTGCTTTTTACGCCACGTACATCCAGCATAAAAGTTTTAAGGTTGCCCACTTTCCAGATATGAATATGGGAATCATTAAAGCCGGGCATCAATGTTTTTCCACCTGCATCAATCACTTGTGTACCAGGTTGGATAAGGCTTTTAAGCTCCTGGTACCTGCCAATAGCTTCAATGGTATTTCCATTAATGGCAATGGCGTCGTTACCGCTTGCATTGTATCCTACCTGAAAGGAAATGATATTGGCATTGTGTATAAAAAGATTGATCATGCTGATAGATTGATGAATGATTGATTCTTTGTTACAGTATTGTATTATAGTGTATTTCTTTCACCACTTTGTTTCATTTAAAGGTTCCCCCGTGTTTACGCCTATTTAATTATTAAGGATTTTGGGCGTAATGGACAAAATAGTGCCTAATTTTTAGATATTTTCTTCAAGTGGACAAAATAGTGCC
>Ga0136636_10001325_pt1 | contig 14334 bp, 12 predicted proteins | sample AntDrymUQ8522106_2_FD_104653 | JGI IMG/M metagenome (GOLD analysis project Ga0136636, IMG submission 104653) | Polar desert sand microbial communities from Dry Valleys, Antarctica - metaG UQ852 (21.06) | ecosystem: Environmental > Terrestrial > Soil > Desert | place: Antarctica: Dry Valley... | reverse complement strand
TGCCATAGCCGCCTTGCGAACCTGCAAAGGTCACGCGGCCTTCGGCTGCGGCCAATATCGGGGTTCCTGCAGGGCCTTTGAAATCAAGCCCCGCATGCATCGCGCCTCCGCCGGTAAACGGGTCGGCACGATAGCCAAAGCCGCTCGACATCAGCATGACCGCGGCAGGCATCGAGGTTGGAATAGCCGCGAGCGCACGTTCCATCGCATCCATCCGGCCAAGTGAGGCGGCCAGCTTGGTAAAGCGCGGGTCGCGGACTTCTTTTTTGGAAATGCCGAAGAAGGATTCAAACGGACCGCCCTGCGCGCTGCTCGCCTGGCGGGCCAGTACATCGGGGTTCAATCCGAACTCGCGGATCGCGGCCTCGGCTTTTTTTGTGCGGACAAGTGCTACGCGAGTCATGATTTCGGCAAATCGGATTTGGCGAGCTTCAATTCGGGCAAGGCCAGCGGCTTCGGGGACCAATGCGCTGATCGTTTTAACCGCTTTGCCATCAGCAGTTGTGGGTTGCGCCGATTCGGTTTCGACAGGAAGTTCGTCGAGATATTGATCGCTGAGGCTTTCAAGCATCTTCTGCCGCTGCTCAAGATCTTTGGTAACCTCGTCGATTGAACCGCGATAACTGGCTACCCGTTCCTCGGCTGACTCAATCTTGGCTTCTTTTTCGCTCAGCGCCATCCGCTCGGCAAAAACGCTCATCTGATTTACTGCCATACCTAACGTGACAACCAGCCACGTCCCGACGACGGCAGCCACCGTGGTTGCAACACGGCGTTGCAATTGCGCAGATATTTTCAAAAACCTGACTTGGCCATTCGCCCGCATAAAAAATTCGCGGTCAATAAACCATCCAGCAATCCGGCTTTTCCAACCGGTCATTCTGGTCTGTAGCGACACGACCCACCCCGTTTTTCTATTTGTGGAGCGCCGGTAGCAGAGGAACAAAGCGCTTGCGAATCGGTTTAGGGCGACACGTGACGAGTCGGGCGAGTCACGCGGTGAGTTGTGGAAAACGTTATCCAAAGTATGAAATTACGACGCGGCAATTACATTATCGGGTGATTATCCAAAAATAAAATCCATAAAATACAGTGTTCTGCACCCGATTCGCAGCTAAAGTCCAAGTCTTAGGGGGATTTTGGGGAGCGGACTTCCCCTTTTCCCGCCTTTTCCCTACGACTGGCCTCAATATGACCGACGCCGAAACATTAATTGCGACGATGACCACGAAAGCCCGTTTGGCGGCGTTGACTTTGGCTCGCGCGAGCGATGCGGCCAAGGCTAATGCGTTGAAAAGCATCAGCGCAGCGTTACGTGAACGGTTAGCCGATATCTGCAATGCCAATGCGATCGATATGGCCGCAGTCCAAGCGTCCGGTCTGTCGCCAGCAATGCTCGACCGGCTGAAACTCGACGAAACCCGCATTGCCGGAATTGCCGATGCGGTCGAAAAAGTCGCATCGCTCTCCGATCCTGTCGGTGAAATTATCGACAGTCATACCCAGCCCAATGCGTTGGTAATGGAACGGGTACGTGTTCCCATCGGGGTGCTCGGCATCATCTATGAAAGCCGCCCAAATGTAACTGCTGATGCAGCCGCACTTGGGCTTCGCTCGGGCAACGCCGTCATCCTTCGCGGCGGCAGCGAGGCTGTGAACAGCAACCGTGCGATCCACACGGCAATGGTCGAGGGCATCATAGCCGCCGGTCTGCCCGCCGATGCCGTGCAGTTGGTGCCGACACAAGACCGGGCAGCGGTTGGCGCGATGCTGCGCGCGCAAGGCGCAATAGACATGATCATCCCGCGCGGCGGCAAGTCACTGGTGCAGCGCGTTCAGGACGAGGCCCGCGTGCCGGTACTCGCGCATCTTGATGGCATCTGCCACACCTATGTCCACAAAGACGCTGACCCGGCGATGGCCAAGGCAATAATCGTCAACGCCAAGATGCGGCGCACCGGTATTTGCGGTGCGACCGAGACGTTACTGATTGATCAAGATTACGGGGCACCGGGCGATCTTGTTTCAGCGCTGATCGACGCCGGCTGCGAAGTCCGCGCTGACGATATGCTGATGGAACTCGATTCGCGTACGGTTTCGGCGGACGAGGCCGACTGGGACACCGAGTATCTCGATTCGGTGATTTCTGCGCGCGTGGTGTCCGGACCAGTCGACGCGATGGATCATATCGCGCGGCACGGCTCGCATCACACCGACGCAATCATTACGCAAAATAGCGAAGTCGCCGCTGAATTTCTGGCGACTGTCGATAGCGCCATCGTCATGCACAATGCCTCGACCCAATATGCCGACGGCGGCGAATTCGGGCTTGGCGCGGAGATCGGAATTGCCACCGGCAGGCTGCACGCGCGCGGCCCAGTGGCGCTCGAAGGTCTGACGACTTATAAATGGCTGGTGCATGGTCAGGGGCAGATCAGACCTTGAAAACTGTCGGCCTGATGGGCGGATCTTTCAACCCCGCACATGGCGGTCACCGGGCGATTAGCCTGTTTGCGATTGACGCTTTGGGGCTGGACGAATTCTGGTGGATGGTGTCGCCGGGCAATCCGCTGAAACTCAAAAAGGATATGGCCCCACTGGCTGCACGTCTTGCCTCGGCCAAAGCACAAGCGCGACGCAGCCGGATCAAAGCAACAGCCATCGAGCGCGAACTGGGCACTGTCTACACCGCCGAAACCTTGCGCAAACTGGTCGCACGCTACCCCAAAACGCAGTTCATATGGATCATGGGTGCGGATAATCTGTTGCAATTTCATCACTGGAAACGCTGGCGTGACATAGCGCGGATGATGCCGATTGCAGTTATCGCCAGACCCGGCTATGATGCTCATGCGATTGCGGGTCCTGCAATGGCCTGGTTCAGACGGTTTGTCCGGCGTCCCGACCAGCGACATCACTGGACAGAGTGGAGTACGCCAGCGCTTGTCTTTTTGCGCTTTCGTCCAGATCCCCGTTCGGCAACCGCGATACGCCGCGCCGACCCATATTGGTTTAACCGATATAAGGAACTTGGAACGCGTGACGGCGTTACCCGCAAACTTGTGCTTTAAGGAGCAAACTTGATCGAAACTGCATCTGTCCCTGTTGCCGAAAAGGCCAAGGGACCATCATTGAGCCCAGACGCGCTCCACGCCCTCATTCTCCAGTCGCTGGATGATGATCAAGCACAGGAAGTTGTCACAATCCCGCTCGAAGGCAAAAGCAACATCGCCGACCATATGGTTGTCGCCACCGGCCGTTCGTCGCGGCAGGTTGCATCGATGGCGCAAAAGCTTGCCGAGCGAATCAAGAAAGCCGGCCGCCACGCGCGGATCGAGGGCTTGCCTTCGGCTGACTGGGTGCTGATTGACGCAGAGGATGTCATCGTTCACCTGTTCCGTCCCGAAGTTCGTAGTTTCTACAATCTGGAACGCATGTGGGCATTCGGCGACGCACCTGAAGTTGCGCAAGCCTAAAACCCGGCACGGCGTATCATGGCGATGCGCCTGCATATCATTGCGCGCGGCAAGATCGGGCGGTCACCCGAGTCTGATCTAGTTGACCGTTATCTGAAACGGATTAGCTGGCCGACTAGGCATAGCGAGTTGCCGGATCGAGGCGGCGAACTGCCTGCCTCTGATGCGCCTTTCAAAACCATCATTCTTGACGAAAAAGGCGAGCAACTTGGTTCGACCGAACTCGCGCGCCTCCTCGAACGCTGGCGCGATGACGGGGTGCGCGAAACCCGATTCCTGATCGGCGCAGCCGACGGTTTTGGCGATGCCGAGCGGGCAGGGGCCGACAGGCTCATCGCTTTTGGTAAAGCGACCTGGCCGCATCTGATGGCGCGCGCAATGCTCGCCGAACAATTATTCCGCGCCACATCAATCATTGCCAACCACCCCTATCATCGTGAAGGATAGGCCCATGCGGTTTGCTATAGCCCTATCTGTTCTTGCATTGGCACCCTTAGGGATCGCCGGCGCTTTGATGGCGCAAAGCATATCGCCCGACGCCCAACAGGACGCATTGATCGAGGCAAAGGCAAAGGCGTTGAAAGCCGAACGCCGAAGCGAGTTGCTACGACAAGAGGCGAGCAACGCCACGAGCACTGCAGACCGGATCGTTGCCCAGCGCGCCGTGCTTTCAGCCGAAATAGCCGCCGCCGAAGCGCAGATCGAGGCCGCCAATGCCCGTATCGCGATTATCGCCCGCCGCCAGCAGGCGCAGCGCTCGCGGCTGGGGCAGGAAAGCGAACCAGTGCTTCGCCTCAACGCCGCGCTTCAGCAAATGACGAGCCGTCCGACCGCATTGATGATTGCGCAGCCCGGCCAACGTAAGGACTATATCCACCTGCGCGCGGTGATGGCGACAGTTCAGCCCGAAATCGTCAAACGTACCAGCGCGCTTCGCCAGCAAATCGCGGTGCAAAATGAATATCGCTCACAGGAATTGCTTGCGCTCAAATCGCTTGGCGATGCGCGAAGCCGTCTGCAGGGCCGCCGCACTGCACTTGCCAAACTGGAAGGCGATGCGCGCGGCAAAGCAGGCGATTTTTCGGCCAATGCGGCAATCGAATTCGAACAGGCCATCGCGCAGGGCGAACGCGCGCGCGACATTGTAGGCCGTATCGACACACAGCGCTTGAGCGGCGAGAAAGCCGCGGAGTTGGCGGCGCTTGAAGGCCCAACCTTGCGCCCGAACATCGAACTGCGCAGCGCCAGCGTTAGCAATGCCTATATCCTGCCGGCGCGCGGAGCCGTGGTGTCGGGTTTTAATGAACTTAACACCACTGGCTATCGTGAGCGTGGCGTGCGCATGGCGGTGGACCCCGGCACTCCGATAGTCGCACCAGCAGGGGGCAAAGTGACCTTCGCCGGGCGTTACCGAAGCTATGGTCAAATCGTCATAATCGAACATGGCAATGGCTGGAACACGGTGATTACCAATCTGGATGCGGTTCAGGTCGCGAAGGATCAAAAAGTCGCCCAAGGTGCGGTGCTCGGAACCACCGGTGAAGAATCGGCAGAAATCGGCGTCGAACTGCGCAAAAATGGCCGTGTTATGGACATTGCTGCCTTGCTCGGCTGACGCTCGTCGGGGGGCGTCCGCGCTTCGTGGTAAACGCGCTTTCACCATTGGTTCATGCACGATATAGCAACACACCTGAAACAAGGACTGGATTTGCCCATGAAGAACCGTCTGCTGCCTGCGACCCTCGGTATTGCTTTGGCCGTTGCATTGCCCGCCACCGTATTATTGGCACAAAGCGCGCAGCAAAAATCAGCATCGCAGGTGCAGGCAGACCAGATCCGCGAATTGGAGCAATTCCTCGCGGTCTATAAAAAGGTGAAATCCAGCTATGTCGACAAGGTCGACGACAAGCAACTGATGGAGGGCGCAATCCAGGGCATGTTGTCGAGCCTTGATCCGCATAGCGGCTTCCTCAACAAATCCGACTTCAGCACGCTCCAAACGCAGATCGACGGCGAATATGGCGGGCTTGGCCTGTCGGTGACACTTGAGGACGAGGCGGTCAAAGTCATCGCGCCGACCAAAGATACCCCTGCCGACAAGGCCGGGATTAAGTCCGGCGATTATATCACGCACCTCGACGGCAAGCTGATTTTTGGCGGCACGCTCGACGAAGCGGTCGAGGCAATGCGCGGCGTTCCAGGCACTTCGATCAAGCTGACCATCGTTCGCCCGGGCCGCGATGCGCCATTTGACGTTTCGATCACGCGCGCGATCATCGACCTGAAACCAGTCCGCTGGGAAGTGAAAGATCGCATCGGCCTGATTACGATCACTGGCTTCTCTGAAGAAACCGGCGCTGACGTCGTGTCCGCCGTTTCGAGCATCAAGAAATCAATGGGTGGAAAGCCACTGGGCTATATCGTCGATTTGCGCTCCAACCCAGGCGGAATATTGGATGAAGCCGTTGCCGTCTCCGACGCCTTCCTGTCCGAAGGCGAAATCGTTTCTGAACGCGGGCGCGACAAGAAAGCCATCGAGCGCTGGTGGGCCGAACGCGCTGTCCCTGGCGACGTGACCGGCGGCGCGCCGATTATTGTGCTGGTAGACGCAGGTTCTGCCTCCGCTTCCGAAATTGTCGCGGGCGCGTTGCAGGACCATCATCGCGGCCTCGTTATGGGTGAACGCAGTTTCGGTAAGGGATCGGTGCAAAATGTGTTACCTTTGACGCGCGACACCGGTCTTCGACTGACCGTTGCGCGTTATCATCTGCCCTCTGGCCGTTCGGTGCAGGAAGGCGGGATCAAGCCTGATATTCAGGTGCCGCAGCTTTCGGATCCTGATTACAAAAAGCGGATGTCCATTCGCGAATCCGACCTTCGCCGCCATCTCGTCAACGAAATCACCGACGATTCGAAGGAACTCGAAGAAGACATCGCCGATGACCCCCGTTTCGCGATGACCGCCGAGCAGTTGAAGGCCAAGGGCATCGAAGATTTCCAGCTGCATTATGCGATGGAAACACTCAACCGGTTGGGATCGAAGACGATGAAGTTGGCCGAGAAGCCAGCACCAAAGGGTAAGGCGCAGAATTAAGCTATGAAGGCCAAATACGGCACTGCCCATTGGCTGGCCTTTCTGCTGCCCGCTTCTCTCTTGGCTGGCGCTTATGGCTCGCAATATATTGGCGGGCTTTACCCGTGCGAAATGTGCTGGTGGCAACGCTATCCACATTTCGAGGCGGTGGCGATCGCCTTCATCGCGTTTTTCGTCGGTAACCCAGCCTATCGCCATGCTCTCGTTGCGCTCGCGGCTTTGGGAATACTCACCAGCGGCTTGATCGGCGGCTTTCATGCAGGCGTCGAATATGGCTGGTGGGAAGGGCTGACCGCTTGCACATCGACCATATCGGGCAGCGGTAAGGATTTACTAGACTCGATCATGAACGCGCCGCTCATTCGATGTGACGTTGCGCCATGGACTTTGTTTGGTATTTCTTTGGCAGGCTATAATTTCCTCTTGTCGGTTGGCGGTGCAGTGGTCATCTTGGTGCTAACATGGAAAACGCCCAAAATCTGAAAACCGCTACGCAGCGTGCAAACGCCATCGCCAGCATGATCCGCGTGAACCAGGCGGGCGAATTCGGCGCCAAACGCATATATGCTGGGCAACTCGCCGTAATGGGCGACCGGACGCCAGCAGCGCGCAGCATCGCGCATATGGCCGAACAGGAGCAAAGGCATTTGTCCGCCTTTGATAAAATGATGGCCGAGCGCGGTGTGCGTCCAACGGCATTGCACCCGATCTGGGATGTGGCCGGATTTGCTCTTGGCGCTGTTACTGCTGCCATCGGCCCAGAAGCGGCGATGGCCTGCACCGTCGCGGTTGAAACTGAGATCGACCGGCATTATTCGGAACAGCTCGAAGAAATCGGCGATAGTGATCCCGAATTAATGGCAATGGTGCTTGATTTTCAGGCGGATGAGCTCGAGCACAAGGCAACTGCATTGGCCGCAGGGGCTGAGCGCGCGCCAGCCTATCCGTTGATGAGCGCGATCATCCGGATGGGCTGCCGGACCGCGATTGCCGTTTCGAAACGGATATGAACTTCATCGCCGGTTAAGCGTTGCGGTCACAAGACGATATTTGAATTATTGGAGACTTGACTGTGACTGCATTCGCCAAGACCTTATTGATGACGACAGCGATGATGCTCTCGGCTCCCGCGATGGCGCAGGATCTACCCGCTAACCAGCCGGGCGACGAGAAGATCAATCAGCTGATAATTTACGGTGACGACAAATGCCCTGAAAGCAGCGGCGACGAAATCGTGGTTTGTGCGCGAATGGACGAGGCGGCGCGCTACCGTATTCCCTCTAGCTTGCGCGGCGACCCCAATGATCCACGGAACCAGGCCACGTCAGAGCGGATCAAGGCTTATGAATATGTCGGCGCAAGCGGCACAATGAGTTGCTCGCCGTCGGGTGCGGGCGGATTTACAGGTTGCGGGCTCAAGGCGATTGATCAGGCCTATGCCGAAAAGGCGCAGGATCCCGGCATTACCTTTGGCCGTCTGATCGCCGCCGAACGGGAAAAGCGGATGTCGGGCATCGACGCCGAAGCGGCCGAAGTTGAAACGCGGATAGTCGAATTCGAAAAAGGCCGCGCCGAACGCGAAGCAAAGCTGCAGGCCGAACTCGACGCTAATGAAGCAGCGTCAGGTTCACCCGACGCCGAACCATTGCCCGAGCCTAAATAACTAAAAACCTAGCGCCGACCGCATGATCTGAAAGATCGTGTTCTGCTCAATCGTACCCTTGAACAGATGTGCTTTTGGCCCAGCGGCGCGGGCGACGACGTCATCGCCACCATGGGTTTCGCTTGAGAGGCCGACCAGCGACTGCTGCCGGTAATTGAGCGCGCCGGTGTCCTCTTTCGCGGGGTCCGGTCGTTCGGTGGCGGTGACTGCGCCGGGGCCGTTGGCGTAACCCAAAGTTGTGTAGGCCTTCCCATCCTTGGCCAGCGTCGGCGTGCCGATTGGGGCTGAAACTACGCCCAGGATCGGATTACCGCGCTCGGGATAACCGGCCATCGTGAAGGCATGGCTATGGTCAGAGGTCACGACGATCAGTGTATCGCGCAGATCGACGCTGTCCATTGCCGCCTTCAACGCCTGGTTGAGCGCGACGGTGTCCTGCAACGCACGCCGTGCATTGCCGCCGTGATGCGCGTGGTCGATGCGGCCGGCCTCGACGATCAGGACGGAGCCCTTGCGGTTCTTCGATAGCATCGCAATTGCCTTGGTCGTCATTTCGGCGAGCGACGGCTCCTTGTTCCCCGCCGCAGTGCGGTCGGTCTCGAACTGCATATGCGATGGTTCGAACAGACCGAGAAGTTTTGATGTCTTCTTGGGGTCTACCGCATTAAAGCTATCGCTGTTCCAGACATATTCGCCTGCCGGGTTTGCAGCTTTCCAGACATCAGCCAAATTCTTGCCGTCGGCGCGCTTGCCCTTGGCGGTGGTATATTCGGGATCGGGGGTATTGGCGGGAATAAAATGCTGACGCCCACCGCCGAGCATGACCTCAAGCCCGTTGCCATGCGGCCATTCGATCATTTGCCGCGCGATGTCGGTGCAGCCCGCTTCCTTTGCAGCGGCGGGCATATTGGCGTCGACCTCCCAGTCGCGCTGCGCGGTATGCGCATAGGTCGATGCAGGCGTCGCATGGGTAATCGTCGCGGTCGAGACGATGCCGGTCGCTAGCCCCTTGTCCTCGGCCATGCTGAACAGGGACGGTACCTTGTATGGAGTGGTCGCGGCGCAATCGTTTTCGATAGCCTCCGGACCGACGCCGATCACGCCGTTCTTGGTCTTGACGCCTGCGACGATGGCTGTGGCGGTCGGCGCGCTGTCGGCGACTTGCGCGTCATGCGAATAGGTTTTGACCAAGGCGGTATGGGGCAGGCGGTCCATCTCGGCGACATAGGATTCGCCGTCGAGTCCAAGCTGCTGTCCTTCGAAAATGCGGCCAGCGGTCAGCGTGCTGACCCCCATGCCGTCGCCAATGAAGATGATGACATTGCGCGCCTTGCGATTGTTGGGCTTGTCCGCGATCAGACGTTTCAGTTCGGCTTGGCCTGCCTTGAGATAGCCGTCCGAGGTAGTGACCGGCGGTTTTGCCGGGGCCGGAGCAGTTTGGGTCAAAGCAGGCGCGGCGATCAGACAGGACGCCAGCAGGAACGACAGGTTACGCATGTGTATCTCCAAATTTCATACCTCATCGCGTCGCAGACGATGATGACAGCCTTGTTACTTTGACTTCTCTGCCGCAACCCAATCCTTGACCTGCGCCTCCAGCACATCGAGCGGCACCGATCCTTGCCCAAGCACCACATCATGGAATACCGCAAGATCGAATTTTGCGCCAAGTTCCTTTGTTGCCATGTTGCGTAATTCGCGGATTTTTAGCTCGCCCAATTTATACGCCAGCGCTTGCCCAGGCCAGCTGATATAACGGTTGACCTCGGCCTCGATATTGGCGGCAGACAGCGCGCTGTTGTCGGTCATGAAATCAATGGCTTGCTGTTTGCTCCAGCCCTTGGCGTGGATTCCGGTGTCGACCACCAGACGGCATGCGCGCCACATTTCGTAAGACAGCCGCCCCATATCTTTGGCTGGCGTATCATACAGCCCCATCTCGATCCCGAGCCGCTCCGAATACAGCCCCCAGCCTTCGGTAAATGCGGTAAAAAATGCACCATATTTGCGGAAGTCGGACAGCGGCAGCTCTTGCTGCAACGCGATCTGGTGATGGTGACCGGGGACCGCCTCATGCACCGAAAGTGCAGGAATTTCCCAGAATGGCCGCTGGTTCAGTTTTGACGTGTTAACGAAATAGGTGCCCGACAGGCCGATTTCGGGGGAACCGGGATTATAGTAAGCAGTCGTCGTGCCCTCGGCTGTTTCGGCGGGAATTTCCTTTATGCCATAAGGCAGACGCGGCAGGCGGCCGAACAATGATGGCATTTTGCCGTCTATCGTCTTGGTCACCCGCGCGACCTGCAACATCAGTTCTTCAGGTGTGTTGGCATAATATTGCGGGTCAGTGCGCAGATGCTGGATAAACGCTTCGCGGCTAGGATATCCAGCCTTGGTAGCAACCTCGACCATCTCGGCGCGGATTCGCGCGACTTCATTGAGGCCGATCTGATGGATCTGCTCAGGGCTGAGGTCAGTGGTGGTTTCTTCGCGCACGCGAAATGCGTAATAATTGTCACCGCCGGGCTGCGCGGAAACCCCCGGAGCCTTGGCGCAAGCGGGTTTGTAGTTGGCTGTATACCAGGCGAGCTGTTTGTTCAGCGCGGGGTGAATGACGGTCTGGATGCTCTTCGCTGCGGTGCCAGCCAGCATATCGAAATCGATCTGGCTTATGCCCTCGGGGCGCTTGCCCGCAAAAGGCGCAAAAAAGCGCGATTTGGTAACGTCGGCCTGAATTAGCCCGCTGACTGTGCCCTCAAACCCGGTCAATGTTTCGCAAGGCTGCGTATATTTGCCTTTGATCGCGACATTTGCGACCTCGATATTTTCGTTGTTGACGCGTCCATATTGCGCGAGCCTTTTATTGTAGCTGTCGAAGTCAGCCTTGGTCTTAAACGGCAAATTCTGCGCCATTCCGGCAAATTGCTGATGCCAGCTCGAATAGGTCGTAAAATTGATCGTGCGTTGGCCGAAACGGTTGCCTTCGATGGTCGAGTTTAACGCGCGCCGCAATATCCCAGCCTCAACCTTGGTCGCCGCGTCAAGCTGGCTGGCTGGGATTGCATCCAGCCGCTTCAAAAATGCTGCGGCTTCTGCGGCACGCCGGTCCTGTGCAGCGAGAGTGTAATCGCCTACCTCCCCTGCATAGGTGTCAATACCCAGTGCGCTGGCATAAATCGGCTGATCCTTAAGCGTTACCGCCCAGACATCGTCTACCAGTTTTTTAAGGTCACCATTGGCATCGGCGTGAGCTGGAACCGCGTAGATCAACGCGAATGCCGACGCCGCCAGAAACAGATTGCGCATAACCATTCTCCCCGAATTTTCTCGGGAGCGTTAGAGCAGGGGAACGACGGGTTGGCTAGCCCGATTGCGTGGATAAGGCGATGGTGCAAGGCCGGTTTTGACGCGGCCCTGCACCTCGCCCCATTTCCCTCGTTCATCCGAAGATGTGCGACCCGAGGGAGACGTGACGAACCCCAGAAACTGAGGTTACTTCCGGCGATATGCCCCCGCCGGTCGTTCGTTAATTTTTGCTGCGGCGTGCCTCGGCCTTGGCAGCGCGGAAGCTTTCTTCCATCTCGCGGCTCATGCGTTCGAATTCGGGCATCATCGTCGCCATGGCGCGGGCAAAACCGCTCATCATGCCCATGGCATCGCGGCTGCGCTCACCTAGTTCTTCGGGTAAATAACGCGCATCGCGGCCTGCAATGTCTGCAATAGTGGCATCGCGGCGAATGCGGCGGTTCACTGTGCCGGGACGAGCGCGCTCGATTGCTTCGGCGAATTGTCCGATTGGCATATTCATCATTGCGCCGGTCGCGCGCTCGACGACCGCAGCGACGCCGTCTTGAACGGCGGGGTCGGATATCTTGCCAGCTATGTCCGAAAAGCCCTCATCATAGCTCTCAGCCATTGGCGCTTCGTCGTATTCGGGGGCTGAATAGTTATTACCCGTGCCTGAAACGAACACGACATCCTGCGCCATCGCGGGCGCAGCGACCAAAAATACGGGCAGGGCGAACAATAAATATCCGGAACGCATGGCAATTTCCTCAATCACCGCAACGCGCGGCGCGGCGGCGAAGGTGCCGTTGGCGGCTAAATAGGTGGCACCGGCTTAGCCCAAGCTGAACGAAGCGCTCAGCTTGGGCTAATCAACGTAAATGGCTGTAAAATGCGGCGGGATGTTATTCGGCCGCCTCCAATGCTTCGCTATCAGACAGCGGTTGTGCCAAACGGGTCAGCATTTCTTTCGGGCAAATCTGCCAGAACTCACCGCGTCGCCGGTCCCAGTCCTCAATAATCGAACGCGACCATTTGCTATCGGTGGCATGCGCATGCGCCATGATGAGCGCCTTCAATTGTTCTTCCCAATAGGCGCTGTCTAGACGCTGCCAGACTATATTTTCGGGATTTGCATTGGCTTCAAAGCTGCCGTCATGGTCGAGAATGAACGCCATTCCGCCGGTCATGCCAGCGCCAAAGTTGCTACCGACGCGGCCCAGGATGACAGCAATGCCGCCGGTCATATATTCAAGGCCGTTGGAGCCGCAGCCCTCAACCACGACATGCGCGCCCGAGTTGCGCACCGCAAACCGTTCGCCGGCTTGCCCTGCCGCAAACAACCGTCCGGCGGTTGCACCATAGAGAACCGTGTTGCCAATGATGCTATTGTCCTGGCTGACCAATGGCGAACTTACGGTTGGACGCACGATGATTGTCCCGCCCGAAAGCCCCTTGCCGACATAGTCATTGGCATCGCCGAACACTTCAAGCGTAATGCCTTGGCACAAAAAAGCGCCAAGGGATTGCCCTGCCGAACCGCGCAGACGGACATGGACATGGCCTTCCGCCAAGTTCTTCATGCCGTAGAGCCTTGTGATTTCGGAGCTGAACCGCGTGCCCACCGCCCGGTGCGTGTTGCGGACATTATAGGTGAGCTGCATTTTTTCGCGGCGTTCAAACACCGGCTTTGCATCACGGATCATTTGCGCGTCGAGGCTGTCGGGAACTTCGTTGCGGAAGGTCGGAATAGAGAAACGCCGCGCGCTATCGGGCGCATCGACCTTGGCGAGGATCGGGTTGAGATCGAGATCATCAAGATGCTCGGCCCCCCGGCTCACCTGACGAAGTAATTCGGTGCGGCCAATGACTTCGTCTAGCGAACGATAGCCAAGCTTTGCCAGTATTTCGCGCACTTCTTCGGCGATGAAGGTCATCAGGTTGATGACTTTCTCCGGCGAGCCACCGAACTTTTTACGCAGCTCGTCATCCTGCGTGCACACACCGACAGGGCAAGTGTTAGAGTGACACTGGCGAACCATGATGCAACCCATCGCAACAAGGCTCAATGTCCCAATGCCGAACTCTTCAGCACCCAATATCGCCGCAATGACAATGTCACGACCGGTTTTTAAGCCGCCATCGGTGCGCAGTTTAATGCGGTGGCGCAAGCCGTTGAGCGTGAGTACCTGATTGGCTTCGGACAGGCCCATTTCCCAAGGAGTGCCGGCATATTTGATGCTGGTTTGTGGGCTAGCGCCGGTGCCGCCGACATTGCCTGAGACGAGGATGACGTCGGCATGCGCCTTGGCAACGCCCGCCGCAATCGTGCCGATGCCTGCCGCGCTTACCAGCTTGACGCAAACGCGTGCGCGCGGGTTTATTTGTTTCAGGTCGTAAATCAGCTGCGCCAGATCTTCAATTGAATAGATATCATGATGCGGTGGCGGCGAAATGAGCATCACACCCGGCGTGGAATGCCGCAAACGCGCAATCATCTCGGTCACTTTGAATCCGGGCAATTGCCCGCCTTCGCCGGGCTTCGCGCCTTGCGCGACCTTGATCTCAATTTCTTCGCACGCGCCGAGATATTCAGCCGTTACGCCAAAACGCCCAGATGCGATCTGTTTGATAACGCTGTTGGCGTTGTCACCATTTTCATAGGGTTTGAAGCGCTTACTGTCTTCGCCACCTTCACCCGATACCGCCTTGGCACCGATGCGGTTCATCGCAATCGCCAGCGTCTCATGCGCTTCGGGCGACAGAGCACCCAACGACATCCCCGGGGTCACAAAGCGCTTGCGGATTTCGGTGAT
>Ga0136636_10001323_pt1 | contig 14337 bp, 10 predicted proteins | sample AntDrymUQ8522106_2_FD_104653 | JGI IMG/M metagenome (GOLD analysis project Ga0136636, IMG submission 104653) | Polar desert sand microbial communities from Dry Valleys, Antarctica - metaG UQ852 (21.06) | ecosystem: Environmental > Terrestrial > Soil > Desert | place: Antarctica: Dry Valley... | reverse complement strand
TGCCATAACCTCGCCATGCTTACTCCCCGCAATACCCGCAATCAGATTTGCCATGAAAGCCACATCACCATTCATCCGGTACCTGAAGTGCTGGATGAGCATCTGGATTTTTTTGGTAATAAGGTGTTCTATTTTGTGGTGGAACAGGAGCACAAAAAACTGACGGTTACGGTGATTTCCCGGGTGGAAAAAATAGTTCCGGAACCAGCATTGGCTGTAGCCGAAATATCTTGGGAGGCAGCTTTGGAATTGATGAATAACCCCGGCGAAGAAGAACTTGAAATAAAACAGTTTGCCGGATCAACAGATTTTACCAACCCCGATGATAGGATTCGTGACTTTGCAATGGTCTCCTTTCGTCCGGACAGACCTTTATTTGATGTGGTAATAGAACTGATGCAGCGGATTCATTATGAATTTTCATTTACTCCCGGTTTTACCACAGTATCTACGCCTTTGGCCACCGTTATGAAAGAGCGCAAAGGGGTTTGCCAGGATTTTGCCCATTTGGCTATTTCCTGCATTCATGCCATGGGATTACCGGCACGGTATGTAAGTGGTTATATAGAAACCCATGCTCCCGCCGGGAAGGAGAAACTCACCGGAGTGGATGCTTCTCATGCATGGTTTTCGGTATATATTCCAGGTATGGGCTGGGTTGATTTTGACCCTACTAATAATAAAATTCCTAATGAGCAATACATTATTGTAGGCTGGGGCAGAGATTATTTTGATATAGTGCCGCTCAAAGGCGTTATTATGAGCAGCAGTCCACACAAACTTAAAGTTGCTGTAGATGTAAAAAGAGTAACCACGGTTTAATCTTCGATAGCGGATTTTTTTACTATATTGTGAATGAAAGCCATCTTACTTTTTACGGCTTCGTTGATTACAAATGGGTAGCTATCCTTTAAACCAAGACTACGGTTCAGGCTATTCATCATAAAAGTGAGCGGAATCCATCTTTCCATTATCGCATTAAAAGAATCGGTGCAATAAGGATCTGTATCTAATAGAGTTTGTTCCCCTCCTGAAGCAGCAAGAATCCGGGGATGTAGGGTCAGGCCAAAAGAAAAGCCTGTTTCCAGTGCATCTACCATGTGCAGGTAATGCGCCCAGGTTTCGGCCCAATCCTCCCATGGATGCGAACTCGCATAGGAACTAATGTAATTTCTTTGCCAATCGGCATTAGCCCTGTTTTCGTAATGAGTGTTCAATGCCTGGGGATAGTTGATGTTTTCATCGCCGAAAAGCTGTTGAAAACCAGCATGAAAAGAGCTGTTCTTAACCAGTAAATCCCAATAGTAATGACCCGATTCGTGGCGAAAATGTCCTAATAGCGTTCTGTACACTTCATCCATTTGCTGCTGCGCCATCATCCTCGATACATCATTCGCTTCTTCAATATTAAGCGTAATGAGGCCTTGTTTATGTCCGGTTAAAAGTCTTTTAGCTAAAGGAGTTGGATCCTGTGCTTTAAAATCAAAGGCCAGTCCCCGTAACTCATCTTTTTGTTTTGGTATAATGGGTAATTTAAAGCGTAGCAAAGCGTAAACCAACCTGTGTTTGGCTACTTCAATCCGTTGCCATTTTTCCAGGTGATCCGGTCTGTTCAGGTTGGGGATAGTTTGGTTGAGCTGGCAAGCCGCGCAAAAGGATTCTTCTTCCTTTGCGGGTATCAGCCAGTTGCAAACGCTATGTTGCTTATTCAAACAATACTTATATAGCTCATCAGTTACTATTTGATCCCCATCCAATTTCTCCAAAACAACACCCGCATGACTTTGCAGGGAAATTATTTTTCGCAGCTTTGGATCGAAACCAAGAGAAGCCTGACAATGCAGGCAGATTGTATTTTCAAAATATACCGGATGGCTGCAGCAGGTGCAGGTAAATAGTTTCAATGGAGAAGGTTTTTAAGTGCTGTTTGTGAAACGATTATTCTTTTGCCGAAAGGTTACGTATCACCTACTCCGATGATTTACAGGTTAAATTGATTTAAGAAAGGTATCCAGGCGGACTGTAGGTTGATTTTATTTTTTATTTTAAAATCTATTTAAACACTTACCCGCCGCACCTTTTTAAAAGTAAAAGCAGTAACATAATAAACTATGGAAATTAAGGTAAAAGTTGTTGCAAGCATTGCAAAAAATTCAACGAATCTCATTGCCATATTTAATTCTTTAGGATCTCCATCCATTATGTACCCGAGAGTAGTAAGAATTGAACAGAAGAGGAGAATTCTTAAAAGATTCTTTTTCATATAAATTGATTTTAATTTTTAAAAAACGACATTTGGCTTTGTTTATTATTAATTCTATTCTTATTGTATGTTTATGAACAGGTTATTTTTTCACTTTACAGATAATTGTTTTTAAAGAATTATTAATTCCGTCATGAGGGGAAATTGATTTGTCATTTACATAGTCATTTTTCATAAATACTGTTACTTTCTTTTCAACCTTAGGTCCAGCGTACTGGGAAATTCCGGGTTCACTTCGGGTGCCGGGGCATCATAAACAAACGACCGGTTATCGGAAACCACTGTATGCACTGTTTGGCTGAATGCTTCTTTTACAAACTGCACTTCCTGCAGATGATTGGTATTGCCAAACCGGCTGATGCGGCGCGATTCAGCTTCGTAACTGTTTACAGGGAAAGTATCGTAACTACGCCCACCGGGATGTGAAACATGGTAAGTGCAACCTCCTATCGAGCGTCCGTTCCACGTATCTATCAGGTCAAAAGTAAGGGGTGTATCAAGGCCAATGGTGGGATGCAGGGCACTTGGTGGCTGCCATGCCCTGTACCGTATGCCGCAAACATATTCTTCTTTTACACCGGTTGAAGTAAGGGGAGCAGGCATTCCATTGCAAAGCAGCATGTAACGATTGCTGTGTAAGCCACGCAGTTTCACCTGCACCCGTTCCAGCGATGAATCTACAAACCGCGCCGTTCCGGTACCCGCCATTTCTTCGCCCAGCACATGCCAGGGTTCTATCCCCATCCGGATTTCAATTTCCATATCTTTTACAAAAACACTGCCATAGTGCGGGAATCGAAATTCGTGAAAAGCCTTGAACCATTTCTTGTCAAAAGCATAACCTGCATCCTTTAAAAAATCAACTACATCTTCCAGATCCTGCTCTACAAAATGTGGCAGCAGGTATTTGTCGTACAAAGCAGTACCCCAGCGTACAAGCTTGTGTTTATAAGGTTTTTTCCAAAAAGCTGCTACAAGCGCCCGGATTAGCAGCATTTGTAAAAGACTCATTTGCTTATGCGGGGGCATATCAAAACCCCTGAACTCGAGAATTCCCAGCCGCCCGGATGCAGAGTCAGGGGAATATAATTTGTCTATACAAAATTCTGATCGGTGGGTATTGCCGGTTAAATCAGTCAGCAGGTGCCTGAATAGCCGATCGGTAAGCCAAAAAGGAACCGGCCCATCTTCTGGTACCTGACTAAAAGCAATCTCCATTTCGTAGAGGTTGTCTTCGAGCCCCTCATCAATGCGGGGTGCCTGGCTTGTAGGCCCAATGAAGGCGCCTGAGAAAAGATAAGACAATCCGGGATGGTGTTGCCAAAAGGTAATTAAGCTGCGAAGCAGATCGGGTCGGCGAAGCAGTGGACTGTTCTCTGGTATAGCACCGCCAATGGTGATATGGTTGCCTCCACCGGTGCCTGTATGACGGCCATCCACCATAAATTTTTCAGTACCCAGCCGTGAAAGACGGGCTTGTTCATATAAAGTGTTGGTATTGGAGCAAAGTTCCTGCCAACTTTTGGCGGGATGAATATTTACTTCAATCACACCGGGATCAGGTGAAACCACCAACCGTTCCATCCGGTTATCCCTTGGCTGCTCGTAGCCTTCAATCCTGACTGGCATGTCGAGCTTTGCAGCAGTTGCTTCAATGGATGCTACCACGTCAAGATAGTGCTCTAGGTAATCCATTGGCGGGATAAACAAATAAATAAAGCCATTCCTTGCTTCCACACTCAAAGCGGTGCGGATGGTAGGGATTTCCATGGTGATTTCTGCTTCCGGTTTTTCGGAATCCTTATTTTCTGTAGTAGCGTCTTGTTGTGTTGGCTTGTTTTTGGTCTCTTGGGGTTTCGGTTGTGGATAAATTTGTCCGTACCGGGCGCCAATAGAATCATGAAAAGATTCCAGCAAAGGCAAATCTTCAAAAAGACTGCGGATAACTACGGGAGGTTCTTGTTCTTTGGAAAGTACAGGCAGGCTTTCGAGTGGCAGGCGTAACCCCATTGGGGAGTTGCCGGGAACAAGATATAAATGATCGCGGCTGAAAACCCATGAGCAACTCAGCCAGCGATCTTTGTCATAGTCCCAGCGAAGCGGCATCACATAACCAACAGCTTCCCCGAGCCCCTTATTGAGTAGGTTGGCAAGCGTCCGGCGTTCTAATGGGTCATCGAGGTTGGATTTTAGTGGATCAATATTCAATGGATTTTTCCCTTCGGTCCATAAAAAATAAAACACATCCTCATAGGCCGGGCTTAAAAATCCGGGGTCAATGGCGAGTGTTTTGGCCAGTTCAGTTGCAAACCGCAAGGCATCGGCAGCGGTATATTTTTTTTCTGTTTTTTCATGAGCAATCAATTCTGTATTCTTCCAAACGGGGTAGCCATCTTTACGCCAAAACAAACCATATTGCCAGCGGGGTAGCGGTTCGCCGGGATACCATTTGCCCTGCCCGTAATGGAGCAGTCCGTTTGGTCCAAATTTTTCGCGGAGCCGGAAAATGAGCTCATGAGATAAATGGCGCTTTTCAGGCCCATCAGCATCCGTATTCCATTGGGCGGATTCCATATCGTCTATAGATACAAAAGTGGGTTCTCCCCCCATGGTCATCCGCACATCTCCCGCCAGTAAATCGGCATCTACCTGTTCGCCAATGGCATTGATCTCCATCCATTCCTGTTCCGAAAAAGGCTTTGTTACGCGTGGATCTTCATAAATCCTCTCTACTGTATTGCTAAAACCAAATTCCACATTGCAGGGATCCGTGGTTCCCACAACCGGGGCGGCACTTATATAATCGGGCGCACAAGCCAACGGTATATGGCCTTCACCGGCAAAAAGCCCTGAGGTTGCATCTAGTCCAATCCAGCCGGCACCTGGTATATATACTTCGGCCCATGCATGCAGATCTGTAAAATCTTCTGCGGGACCGGAAGGGCCGTCGAGCGATTTTTCATCTGATTTTAATTGAACAAGATAGCCGGATACAAAACGTGCTGCAAGGCATACATTGCGTAGAATATGCACCAACAACCATGCAGAATCGCGACAGGAACCGAGCGCTTTTTGTAATGTTTGATCCGGGGTTTGCACCCCTTGCTCCATCCGGATGGAGTAGGCAATTCCCCTATTGAGCTCCTGATTTACTTTTACCAGAAAATCTACAATCGGTATTTTTTGTGAAGGATCAATGTGCTTTTTTACCCAGGCCTGCAACAATTCGCCATCTTCTTTTATTTCGAGATAGGGAACCAGTTCTTTGGCCAAATGAGGAGGATACGTAAACGGAAAATTATCTGCAAAGGATTCTACAAAAAAATCAAAAGGATTGATCACCTGCAAATTGGCAATTACTTCTACCGCAACCACCAGTTGGTTCATTTTTTCCGGGAAAACTACCCTAGCCTGCCAGTTTCCAAAAGGATCCTGCATCCAATTAAGGAAGTGATCTTTGGGTTCAATCTGAAAGGAATAAGACTCAATAGGAGTTCTGGAATGGACAGCGGGTCGTAAACGAAATACATGCGGGGATACCCCCACCAGCCTGTCAAAAGTATAAGTTGTCTTGTGCCGTATTGCTACTCTTATTGCCATGCGCTAAAATTAACCCTTTTAAGATGTAAAAGCGGCAACACAATCAATTATAAATGTAAGGGGAATAAAAGTAATACGAAATTATTTTTTTGGGCTGTTTTGTAGGGGTCTCTTTTCAGGTTATAAAATGGCGTTTTTACCATCTCATTACCTGCAAGCCTCCTTTGCCTTCTACTGAAAGGGTTTTGGTAGTATTTCCTTCTTGCAGGGTAAGCAAATTGGTGCCGGGCTGTAAAGGAATATGGGCGGCATATACAGCCCCGGGCAAACTGCGCCAACTTCGGGTATCGGCTACTTCGGTGCTTTGGTTTAAAACATTTATCAGCAAACCTACACCTTGAGCAATAGCTTCCGCCTGAGCCTCCTTTTTATCTGCCTCTCCATTTTTACCGGATTCTTTTTTATCACTTGATTTTGCAATGGCTTTTGCTCCGGCCTGCGCCGCTACTTCGGTTCCTTTTTTTACAAGTGCACGAAGTACAGCTTTTTGTACCTCGCGGCTCATGGCTTCGGGGCGAGCCGCCCATTGGTGCATATCCTGTATTTTATAAAAGGTAAACGATGTTTCACCTATACGAATGTTGGCATTATATACAGGTACTCCGCCAGGTTCAGGTACGGCCACTGCCACCCTAAGTCCCTTTAACAGGCTGGGGGTTACCGAATTGGAGAAACCTGAAAAAGCAGTAGATTGCACCGGAACCTGGTAGCGGTTATAAGAGTCATTAAAGTAAATATTATCACCTCCGGGTGCCCAGCTATTAAAGGAAAAAAAATTGTTTTGCAAAGCTGGAGCATTCCCAATTTCATGGAAAATCAGTAAAGTTCCTCCTCCTGGTTTCGAAGATTCCGGAATATTTTTTACATAATTAGCATATCGGTGTACCTGGTCTGTATAGCCAAGTTGTGTAGCGGTTCTTACCACATCTATCATTATTTCCCTGGGTACCTGTACCATTTGGTCATCCTTGTTTTTGTTACCGAGCCACTGTTCGGCAGCATTGCGGTAGGCAATAAAGGCGTTGTTTACATCATTTCCAGCTTCGTAAATAACCCCCTGTACCCAATATCCAAAAGAAAGAGCGTCGCGGGTTCCCTTGGCTTTGGTATCAATAAGCCGGTTGGCCTGTAGCGATATCCTGCGAGCTTCCACCAGCGCCCCCGCCTGATTGCCGGTTACCAGATAATTCATGGCTTTGCAATAATGCAGCATCATGCGCTCCATATCTTCCGCCATATATCTCTCCTGCATGGGATTGATAAGGTTTCCAACAACAACATCACCGGCGCTTTGCCACGTAGCTTCCAGTATGGCATCGGCTTGGTTGAGGAAATAATTACTGGTATCGGGTTTTCGAAGTAATTGTGCTACCCTGCCTTTTTCGGCAAAGTACAAAAACTGGTTGCGGGTTTTTTGTAAAAATTTAAAATGCTCCAATGCCTGATAGGCCTGCTTATATTGCCCTCTTTCCATTAGTCCACCATAGTGCTGCATACCCCGCTGATAGCTGGCACAGCCCATTAAAAAGCTTGCTACCGCCAATAGCAAAAACAATGGTATATAGGTGGATCCTCTAAGCATGGAAATGTGACATTAGTCTTTAAAAAGCCGGAGTTCTTTTAATTTCTTACGAACTTGGCAATCTTTTTTTCACCAATCCACACCACTTCATTGGTTTCAATATTGGTGAGTTCAAGGTTCACCTGATAATATACTTCTTTCTTTCTTTTGTAGGAGTCCACAATAGAATTGATTGAGCCTTGCAAAATAAAATCGGCACCGTTTTCCAAACCAAATTTTTTCATGGTGCTTTGAGAGGCATTTGTTTGTTGATCTGCTTTTTCACCGCGCATTTCTTCTCTTTTTTTGCCTCCCTGTACCAGCCCTATCGAACCTTTTTGTACAAAATTTCTTTCCAGGTCTTTGCAAAAAATTTCTGCATCAATGTGTTCGTGGCTTTTATTGTAAACAGTACCTACAACAACAACGGGTTTTTTGTTTTTACTTTTGGAAAAACTGGGTTTCCAGGGGGAGTTATTTATCTGATCAATCATTTCTTCGGCCACCAACCTGCTATCGGTTGCATTCCAGCGTCCGCTTATGTCAGAGGTTTCAGAGGGATCAATCCTGGTTATCTTTCTGCCACAGGCTGTTATCAGAATAAGGGCAGCCGACATAAAAATAATTGCACTTTTTTTAATGAACATATTACTTAAATTGAAATGTGAAAAAAGGATATACTATTGACGTTTACTCTTTTGGGTTTTTTTAATCCAAAATGAGTATGCATTGTAAATGGCAAAGCTAAAATAAGATTACCTCCCGAAAAACCAATTGCCGGTATTGTAGCCAAAATTTGGGTTGAGTCTCCAGCCAAGAGGGGTATTCATCCGGTTAATCCATGGATAATTGTAATAGCGCGGAGCTTGTGCACGGGCAAGTCGTCTTTCGTTTCTGTTATCGCGTCGGTTGTATTGGTGGTCTTCCCGCATCTGGCTCCAGTCATAAGCTTTATAAGTATTATGTACCGTGGTGCCTTGCGTAATAAGCAAACTATCTGTTTTGTTCATATATCTGTCCCGGCTTTCAGCAAATCTTGGATTTTGGTCATTTACCTCCTGCGCCTGTACAAGCGTGGAAATGAGAATACTTGCCAGCAAAGTGTAAAGAAGTTTCATATTGTTTATTTTATATTATATCAAAAATACGGCGTACATCTATAAATGTTACAATAGTATTTGTTAAAGAGATCAATAAATCATGCTTTTAGAAAATAGCTAACAATTAGCTGGTAACCTATATGTAGACCATTGTTGACCATATAAGCCGGTGAAAGGTGAAAGGTAAAGAATAATTGGAGTGTAATTTTGATTTTGCTTGCTTTTCTTTGCAATATGAGCGATTTTAGAAAGCCAACTTTATTTACCTGTGTGTCGCCGGCGCTTTTGCATCTATACGATGTAACCGATACGGTGGTTGTTGTGATTGATGTATTTAGAGCTACAAGTACCATTGCCGCCGCCTTGCACAACGGAGCCGAAAAAATAATACCCGTTGAAACGGTTGAAGGAGCCATTGAAATAGGGATGGAACAAGGAGCCATTACGGCAGGGGAAAGAGATGGAAGAATTGCCCCGGGGTTGCAATATGGCAACAGTCCGCTGGAGTATCCAACAGACTTCATTTCGGGGAAAACCTTGGTACTGACTACTACCAATGGTACACGATTATTGCATTTAGCCCTCAAACATGGTGCCACGGAAGTAATAACAGGAGCATTTGCAAACCTGTCGGCAGTTTGCGATTATTTATTGGCTACTGGCAAAAATGTGATTCTCGGTTGTGCAGCGTGGAAAGATCGGGTTAATATGGAGGATACCCTTTTTGCTGGAGCAGTGGTTTCCAGGCTTCAGGAACATTTTACTATACATTGCGATGCAAGTTTGGCTGCTGCGACTCTATACGAAACTGTAAAGCCTTATTTCTGGGAATTTACCAAACGCACCACTCATTACCATAGGCTTGCCGCCTATGGCCTGGAAAAGGACATGGAGTGGTGTATGACAGAAGATATTGCCAACACCTTGTGCGTTTATAATAATGGCCTGCTGGTAAAGGCATAAAATTATATAAGCAAAGAAATTACAACCAAATTATTTTGCGGTTGGATCTTCTTCGGAGGTAATACCTTCCGGCTTATCTTCTGCTGCACGTAGTTTAGGCTCAATGCCAACTGCTTCAATTTGAGCATACCATCGCACCATCTTCTTCATATCGCTCATATATACCCTTTCGAAATCCATTTCCGGATAAATCTTTTCAAAATAGGCTTTGAGGGCTTTAGCATCTTTTGGTTCCGGCAAGGCGGTTTCCTTATCGGCACTAATTGCCTGAAAAACTTCTACCAGGTTTACATTACCTGACCTTGTATAAATCTCAATGCTTTCCAAATGCGAAAACTGATGTTTGCGACTGCTTACAAACTGTGTACTGCTGTCTTGCAGATTTTTCACGATGGCACCATCATTTTTAGATGAAACCAATTCAAAAAGTCCGGACATACCGGTAACAGCTATTAGTTTACTATACTCCATGCTACTGTATTTAACTCAATTTCGGGATGCAAAATAAGGGAAGCAAAAGGGAAACGAAGAAGTATTTAACAAAAATAAAAAACTTGTAGCAGGGATTTTGATTGGGTAACCTTGTAAAAAATGGTGTAAACCAACGGCTGAAAGCTTATTTTTGCCCACCGTAAATAGGTTTAGAAAAATAAAAGGGGTATGGCAGATCAAACAGAGGTACCGGCAACCATCATACAAGGCGATGAGTCACAACGTATCCTTGTGCAAAAAAATCCGCTTCCCCGGCATATAGCCATCATTATGGATGGAAACGGGCGATGGGCAAAGGAACAGGGACAAGACCGCTTGTTCGGGCATTTTCATGGTGTGGAAAGTGTACGGAACATTGTGGAGGGCTGTGCCGAACTGGGAATTGAGTACCTCACCTTGTATGCTTTCAGTACCGAAAACTGGGAACGTCCTGAAAATGAAGTGAATGGTTTGATGGAACTGCTGGTAGATACCATTCGAAAAGAAACAGAAACCTTGAACCGTAATAATATAAGGCTGCACGTAATAGGTGACCGGGGTATGCTAAGTGCCGAAGTAAACCAGCAACTCAACGAAAGCCTTGAAATTACTTCAAAAAATACGGGTTTAAATGTGATTATGGCGCTAAGTTATAGTGGGCGTTGGGAGCTGGTAAATGCTGTGAAACGCATTGCAGGCGACGTTGAATCGGGGGAAATAAAGGCATCTGACATCAATCAGGAAACCTTGCAAAGATACCTTTGGACAAGTCAGTATCCCGATCCTGAATTGATGATTCGCACCAGTGGAGAATATCGGATCAGCAATTTTTTACTGTTTCAACTCGCTTATGCCGAATTGTATTTTACTAATACCCGCTGGCCTGATTTTAGAAAAAAGCATTTGTATGAGGCCTTACTTGATTTCCAAAACCGAGAAAGGCGGTATGGTAAAACAGGAGAACAGGTTCAAAACAATCAGTAACTATATTATATGTCTGTTCTCTTACGGGATTTGGGATTCTTTTTAACAAACACTTTTAACCATAGCAATTAACTTGCTTCGCTTCTGTACTGCTTTATGTTTTGTAAATATTTGAAAATCAATTATCTAATGCGTCCTTTGTTTAGGAAAACGGGCATTTTTGCAATGGTCTTGCTACTTTTATTGACGGTAGCACAGGTATCAGCGCAAAACGATACGTCTGTTACGGCTATTGATCCTGAACTTGAGGCGATTTTCTCGCAGCGTATTCCCAAGGAATATGTTGTAGGGAGCATCGCTATTTCAGGAAACAATTTTTTTGACAACAACCTTCTTACTTCTATTGCCAACCTCAATGTAGGAGATAAGATACGATTGCCCGGAGATGACGCTTTTAGCAAAGCCATTCAAAACCTTTGGAAACAAAGTTATTTCAGCAATGTAGTGGTTTACATAATCCGTTTGGAGCAACCTAATATTTTGCATCTCGAAATTGAAGTTCAGGAGAGGCCCCGACTAGCTAAGTTTTCTTTTACGGGCATTCGTAAGGGTGAAGGGGAAGAATTACAAGATAAAACAGGTTTGGTTGCTGGCAGAATTGTTACCGAAAACAGCAAAATGATAGCCCGGGAGGTAGTAGAAAAATTTTATGCGGAAAAGGGTTTCAGAAATGTAGAGATCATTATAAGTGAGCTGCCCAATAGAAATGTGCAAAATAGCATTGATCTGATATTTAAAGTTACTAAAGGAGGTAAAGTTCGGGTATCTGACATCTTTTTTGCCAATAACACAAATTTTGGAAATCTGAAGCTGAAACGGCAGATGAAAGGTACCAAGGAAATGACCCGGATAACCCTTTATCCGCAAAAGGATACGCCCATTTTAGGTGAAGCAGAGAAGTTTCATGCACAGGATTTGCTTACTAAACAAGGGTTTTTACAACCAACTATTATTAAAAACACCATTGATCCTTATTTCCGGTTTAAATTATTTAGCAGTGCAAAATTTAACGATAAGAAATACGAAGAGGATAAAACCAAACTGATTGATTTTTACAATTCAAAAGGGTTCCGCGATTCGAGAATTACAAAAGATACCGTTTATGAAGGATCAAGCGGCAATCTGAATGTGGAGTTGAAAGTAGAAGAAGGTAAGCGTTATTATTTTGGTAACCTTATATATCGCGGCAATACAAGGTATTCAGATTCCATTCTTAACCTGATAATGGACATAAAAAAAGGGGAAATTTACAACAAAGAAACCCTTGATAAAAGACTTGGCAAGCAGATGAGTGCCGAAGGGGGAGCTGACCTGAGTGCTCTTTATATGGATGATGGCTATCTTTTTTTTCGTGCAGAAGCCACTGAAACAGCGGTTTATAATGATACCATTGACCACGAAATCCGTATTTTTGAAGGCCCTCAGGCTACCATTAAAAATGTAAATATTACCGGAAATGATAAAACGAAGGAGTATGTAATCCGGAGGGAATTACGAACCATACCCGGCGAAAAGTTCCGTCGCTCAGATTTGATTCGCTCACAACGAGAAATTTCCAACCTCAACTATTTTAATCAGGAAACTATTGGTCTCAATCCTGTACCCGATCCTTCGGATGGTACAGTGGATATCAACTATTCGGTAGAGGAAAAATCGAGCGATCAATTGGAACTTTCTGCCGGCTGGGGTGGAGGTATTGGTTTGACGGGAACACTTGGGGTTACATTTAACAACTTCAGCTTGCGGAATATCCTTAAGAAAAAATCATGGGATCCTTTGCCATCGGGAGATGGACAGAAACTAAGTCTTCGGTTACAAAGTAATGGTCGTGCTTTCCGAAGTTATAATTTTAGCTTTACTGAACCTTGGTTGGGTGGTAAAAGAAGAAATTCTTTTACAGTTAGTGTTTACGATACTAAGTTTTCCAATGCATTCAATCCGTTAACAGGGCAGTTTGAGAGGAATCCTTCATCCTTTATCCGAACCACGGGAGCAACCGTTGCACTAGGTAAGCAGTTGCGCTGGCCCGATGACTTTTTTAATTTTAGTGTAAGTGCTACTTATCAGCGCTATACCCTTCAAGATTATCAATTTTTTGAAGATTTTCGTAATGGCGTAAGTAATAACCTGAGTTTGAAATTTGCTTTACAACGTTCTTCAATTGATCAGCCTTTGTTTCCAAGAGGAGGTTCCAGTTTTATGGCAAGCTTACAAATTACCCCACCATGGTCGTTGCTGCGTCCTGATAAAGTGTACAATACTACCCAAGAACGTTATGAGTTGATTGAGTTCCATAAATGGCGTTTTTCAGGGGAGTGGTATGTACCACTTGGTCGTCCGCATGGGGCAGAAAAAAATAAGCAATTTGTGTTGAAACTGGCGGCTAAATATGGATTTATAGGTCGTTTTAATAATGAGTTGGAAATATCTCCATTCGAAAGATTCCAGGTAGGAGATGCCGGTTTGACCAATCAGTTTGCCTTGTTGGGTTTCGATATCATTGCCCACAGAGGGTACCCTGTTTACCAGACCAGCAACCCTAAAATCAATCCTGATCAGCAGGGTGCCAGCCGCTATTTTACCATTTTTAATAAGTACACTGCCGAAGTTCGTTATCCGCTTAGTACCAATCCTAGCAGTACCATTTTTGCCCTTGGCTTTTTTGAAGCAGCAAATGGATGGTATAGTATAAGAGATTATAACCCATTTCAGCTTCGGCGTAGTACCGGTTTGGGAATGCGTTTCTTTTTGCCCATGTTTGGATTATTAGGGTTTGATTATGGTATTGGCCTCGATAGGATGCTACCAGGACAGGGCTTAAAAGATGCCACCAGATTTACCTTTATGCTTGGGTTCGAACCGGAATAACCTTGTACGGTAGTAGTATATATATACAAAAGGCTGTGGGGTTTGTACCTCACAGCCTTTCTTCTTTCAATCCTAAATCTTTATATTTTTTTCAGGTAAAAAAGGGGTGGAATCCTATAAAAGAATTGTAGCCTTCTTTTTGCCCATTACACAGGATTTTTGGTATTTCGGTGGTACCATGCCCAATACAATAAAATTGGATGAATTACCAATAATCTTAGCCACGCTGCCCACACCGGTAGCCCGAACCCCTGTATTCGCAAGCTTTCATTATCGGTAATCATCCAGATATGGGTTGGTAAAAAGGCGATTAAGAGAGCAATCACTCCGTAACAAGCCCATTTGCGTGTTGCCGGAATAATTAATCCAATGGATAATAAAATCTCTGCAATACCACTCAATATATTAAGCAAGGACTTGTTGCTCATATAATCCGGTATCAGCGGAAAATAAAATGCCGGCATCCTGAAATGGTTGATGCCAGCGGCGAGGTAGACGGCAATCATGATCCAAAGACTGATCTGTCT
>Ga0136636_10001322_pt1 | contig 14346 bp, 14 predicted proteins | sample AntDrymUQ8522106_2_FD_104653 | JGI IMG/M metagenome (GOLD analysis project Ga0136636, IMG submission 104653) | Polar desert sand microbial communities from Dry Valleys, Antarctica - metaG UQ852 (21.06) | ecosystem: Environmental > Terrestrial > Soil > Desert | place: Antarctica: Dry Valley... | reverse complement strand
TTGTATTTTTTTTACCCGCTTCAAACGGACCGGTTTTATTTTCAGCATTCCAGGCATGGTGTCGCCTAATAAAAATCCCCATGGCTTCATATTTTCAATATTGTCGAAAATCAATTTTATAATGGCAATCAGTGGAATCGAAAGAAACATACCTGGCACACCCCAGAGTGCATTTCCTGCGAAAACAACAACAATGGAAATCAAGGCATTAATTTTAACTTTCGACGAAACAATAATTGGCACTATGTAATTGTTGTCGATGAGCTGTATGATGTAATAGATTACCAGGATATAAAGAGGGTACCAGGATGAATCCTTTGTGGCAAAGGCAACCATCATGGGTAAAGCAACTGCCACAAGTCCTCCGATGTATGGAATTACATTAAGTAATGCGCCAATTACTCCAAGAAGGATTGCGTAATCAATTCCGAGTATCAGAAGGGCTGTAATCTCCAGAACGGCAATAATCACCGCTTCAATAACCAGGCCGACAAGATAGCTCTGGATAAGTGTTTTGGTTTGGTTCACTATTTTGCTTACCTGGCTTTGATCGCTGGAAACAAAGAGCTTGTGTATAAACTCAATCAGGAGGGTGTGATAAAATAAAATGAGGAATACATATACAGGAATTAAAAACAGTACCAACACCCCGTTACCAACTGCGGAAAGTGTCTGCCCGATTGCAACATTGCTACCGGCCATCAGCTCTGTTTTGCTCTTCAACAACCATTCGTGAATTGCTTTTGGTTTGATATCAAAATAACCCGAAGCCCAGGCTGTAGTCTGGTTAAACGTAACTGTAAATTTATCAACCAGCACCGGCCACGACTCGCTGAACCTTATTGCCTGGTTATATATGAGGACGCCTATTGCGGCAACAACTATAAATGAGAGTAAAAGTGTAAATACGATAGCTGCTACCCTGGGCATTTTGTGTTTCACAAAAAAGTTTACAATCGGGTGCAGAACAATAGAAATAATGACAGCAAACACAACAGGAACAATAATGCTTTGCCCGATATATAGCATGCTGATAAAGACAAACAGCCCGATTATCACGAGCGAAGCTTTGGCATAAAACGGGAATATGAATTCTTTATCGGTCACTGTTCTGTTTATTAATGTCATCCAGGTTGCAAATATTTTTATAATCGAGCGAAGCGAATACTTAAAGCAATTCTGACGTGAAAACAAGTTTTTGGCTTCACCGGTTCAAAGTTGAAAAAGACATCAGACTGAGGTTATAAATTATGAAACCGCATCTGATGTCTTAAGCGGCCTTAGGTTTGGTAACCCAAACTTTCGGCCGTCTTTACATTATTTCAAACTGTTTGAATGTACCCGCACAAATTAATTCTGGGCAGTTTTAACGTCCTTTTTTACTTTGTCGGATGTGGCCTGTACCTGTTCGGCAAAGCCATCAACATCTTCCTTTACCTTTTCGAATTTTCGGGTGATGCTATCCTTAAATTCGGTGAATTTATCTTTTAAGGAATCGGAGTAATCCTTTCCCTTATTCGATATTTTCTTACGGGTATCTGATCCTTTTTCGGGGGCTAATAAAATCCCCAATACTGCACCGGCAGCAATGCCGGCCAGTAATCCCAAAACTACTTTTCCTGAGCTCATAATTTTTCGTTTTTAAAGGTTTACAGTAAGATGATCAGCAAAATAACTATAAGAACTATTGCTCCAACTGAAACATAAACGTAACCGCCTGTTGCTTCAAGTTGTTTTTTGATGGAACGTACTTCTTTACGCAATGCTTTCTTTTCTGATCCTTTCAGATCCGACTTATCCATTTTGTCGATCTGGTCGAGTCTGGTAAGCAATGCTTTGGTTTCTGCTGTTTCAGCAGGTGTGTTTACAACCATTGTGGAAGTTGCAGCTGCTTTTGTTGCTGCAGCATGGGAGGTTGTCGGGTAAAATGCCATTGATAAGAACATGGCCATTACTACAAATGTGATTTTTTTCATGATTAACGATTTTTGTTTGATTACTAATTAGGTTTATTTAAAGTACTCTCCTGCCTGAAATTACCCTGAATATCACTGCAATAACTGCAATAACGAGTAAAATGTGAATGATGCCGCCAGTGCTGTAGGCGAAAAATCCGATCGCCCATGCGATGACCAGAATTACTGCGATGATGTAAAGTAGATTCCCCATGATTTTTTGTTTATTTAGTTAGATTGTTTTTTTATAGAAATTGTCGCCTGGAATATCGAAAATTTCCGAAGATTTGTGTTATTGATTACAGGAACAAAGGTACTTCGGCCGGTATGGCGAAACATTACACAATTCAGAGGAAAAGTTACATCATTCACACATAGGTGTGGGGCTGAACAGGCTTGCAACTCCCCTCCCGTTACGGGATTAATTCGTTGTATGCCAGTTTGATGCCTGGCTATATCCGGCATTTGACTATCCGTATTTTGTTATTTTACCCCTAAGCTCCAGGTAGCATGTGGCAGGTTTCTGAAGCTTTTAATATAAATAAAACGAAAAACTAATATCTCTTCAGCCATTACATGGAATATGCAAAGTTTAAAATATTGAAACGAATCATAAGGTTCTATTTTTAACAACCGGGTTATGGCTGTACCTATTCCTTTTCCAGGGCAATACGCCTGTTATTTTTAAGTCTCCTGAAGTGCGAAGGTGTGAGCCCTGTCATTTTCCTGAACTGGTTCGACAAATGTGCAACACTGCTGTAATGCATCTTCCGGGCAATCTCGCTGAGGTTCAGTTCATCATAAACCAACAATTCCTTTACTTTTTCAATTTTGTGCCACAGGTAAAAATTTTCAATAGTAGTACCTTTAACTTCCGAAAAGAGATTTGCCAGGTATGTATAATTGTGATTGAGTTTCGCAGCCAGGAAATCGGAAAGATTAACCTTGATCTGATCATCCCTGTAATGGACTAGTTCGATGACAGATGTTTTGATTCTTTCAACCAGTATGCTTCTATTATTATTGATCAGTTCCAGCCCATGTTTTTTAAAAGAGTGATTCAGCTGTGCAATCTGTTCGGGTGATATATCTTCCATAATTTCAACTTCACCCAGTTCAGCTCTGAGGTGATGGAATCCAAGTTTTTCCAATTCCGATTTCACTGCCAACTTGCAGCGATTGCAAACCATATTTTTGATATAGAGTATCATCCCTTAAAATTGAAATGAATTGGCTGGTATAACAAAAATACGAAATTATTTTCCATAATGGCGATTTTGATCAAATAAAAAAAACTTTAGTCCTGAATATGAGTACTTTTGCATTTCTCAAACCTGAGGATCAAAGTTGAGAAAACACTAATAGAGTATGCCTGCAATACAGGAATCCGCAGGAACAAAACTTTAGTGTAAATATACCTGAGAATCCATAAACAAATTTAAGCTAAAGGCTTAACGCCGTTTTTAAATCCTGAATAATTATGCAAGTAGCAGTAACCCGAAAAAAATATATATTTTCCCCTGATCCTTCGCGAATTATCGCCCGTTTTTTATATGTAAATGATGAAAGGTCGGCTGATATCATCCGTAAAGTACTGGCCATGCCCGAAAAAGAAGTAAACATAGCCATGAGCCAGCTTTTGCGAGGATATTCGAGGCGACACAGGAATATTTCAAAAATATTCGAGAAACATTTTGCCAGGATGGCCCCTATATTCGATAAGATTGAAGTGAATGAAGTAGACCTGAGCCCCGCGCAGAAAGCACTGGTGGGGTCATACTTTACGATGGAATATTCAATTGAGTCAGCGGCTTTCTTTAATCCATCCATTATTGAAAATCCGGATCAGTCCGAAACACGAGCCGATGAAAAAAGAGTTATTTTTAGTTTCAGGGCTACCGGCGAAGGGCATATCTCATCGATAGTTTTTCGATCCGGAATTCTCGACCGGAATAACAACCTTACTCTGGAGCCCGTTGGTAAAATGCTGGCCGAAGCCGATGTAATCAAAAGGAATTCGTACGAAAAGAAAGCTTTCGCAGGGAAGTTGATTGAAATGCAGGAGAAAGGAAATGTTATTCCTCCGGCTGTTCTTGATAAGCATGATGAAAAGAAGGACCAGGCTAACATGATTCCACCGGTTATTGTTGATAAGCATGATGAAATGCAGGACAAACGGATTGCTGTTTCACCGGCTTTTATAATGGATAAGCTTGGAGACAATTTCACGTATGGCGAGTTGATGGCAAATATTGAACGAGCCAGAAAAGATCCTGAACTTAATGAGGATCAGATAAAAATTATTAATTCCATGATGTGGCTGGCGTCGTCGCATTACGAGATTTATTTCTCCATTGATTCGGCCATTTCCGAGAGAGTCATTTTTCCTATATCGGCAACCGAGCAAAGAGGTATTGAAGATGCCCGCTTTGTTAAATTTACGGATGATAATGGCGAAATTACTTATTATGCCACTTACACCGCTTACGACGGAATGGCTATTATGCCCAAGCTTATCAGCACAAAAGATTTCTATGATTTCAAGATATTACCGATTAACGGCGAAATTGCCCAAAACAAAGGGATGGCACTTTTTCCCCGGAAAATTAACGGGAAATATGCTATGCTATGCAGGATCGACGGAGTGAATAATTATATAGCGTATTCGGATAGTATAAACATCTGGCGTGAAGCTAAAATTATTCAACAACCCAAATACCCATGGGAACTGGTTCAGATCGGCAATGCCGGTTCTCCTATTGAAACAAAAGACGGATGGCTTGTTATTACTCATGCCGTCGGATCGATGAGAGAGTATACCCTGGGTGCATCCTTATACGAACTTGAAAACCCCGAAAAAGAAATCGGAAGACTCAGCAGTCCGCTGATGGAGCCTAACGAAACTGAAAGGGAAGGCTATGTGCCTAATGTAATTTATTCATGTGGTTCAATTATTCATAATGAAGATCTCATTATTCCTTACGCTATGTCCGATCATTCGTCAACCTATGCTACTATAAATCTCAGAGAATTGCTGGATGTGCTCAAAGCATCCGGAAGCAACGGCAAGTAAGTATGTTCTGGAATGAATCTTATTGCTTGTTATATAGGGCTTCTGAAAATATATTTTAATTGTATTTCAGATAATTACTAACGTTAATATTGTTGAGGAATGCAAGGAAAAGTACAGGATAGTTAGATAAACCTTGCATTTGTAAATTTGGCATTCCACCCGGTTGCTGAGCGTAGCCGAAGCAAGGGGATAAATATCAATAGGTTAATAAACCGATGAAGGAATATTCCCCATAGGGTATTAAAATAATGATCTGATTATTAATACCCTATGGGCAAATTAATTTCTTTTCGTCCTTCTCTGTTGATATAAATGCCCTACGGGCAAAATGAATCAATATAATTGAGTTTTTCATCAGTCCCTAAATAAGGTAAGTGTCAGCAGCTTTAGTCTGATATAACCTACCATCAGTGGATTGAATTGGGGTAGCCTGAATCGTTTGGCTCTGTTTACGCGTGGTAAAAATGTTTACATACTAATTTATATTCATTATTGACTATATAAAGTTCAGCTTTCTTATAAACATCAATAAGTTCATAAAAATCAAGCTGGTAGCGTTATTCAGCATAAATGATGTAATATATTTGTCTTTCTTAATTGCCTTCCTTTCCCGGCAGAAAGTTACTATTGCAGCCGATATCAATTAACTATTGGTACCAAACAGATAAATAATTACTACAATGCACGTAAAAGTAATCCGTAAAAACACGCTGTTCTCACCCGACTCCAGCCGCATCATCTCCCGCTTTTTATACACAACCGAAAGCAGAAGTATTGAAATCATCAACACGATTATGGCTATGCCTGAATCAGATGTAATTAATACCCTGAATCCGCTTTTAAGAGATTTTTCGACCAGGCATCGGAATATTACCCGCATATTTAAAAAGCATGTTGATAAGCTTCAACATATATTTGATAAGCTCGGAATAAACATGGATGAACTGAGTAAGTCACGTAAGGCTCTGATTGGATCTTATTTTACAATGGAATATTCTATTGAGTCGGCTGCATTCTGTAATCCATCCATCATCGAAGATCCTGACCAATCCGAATTACGACCCGATGAAAAAAGAGTAATTCTGAGCTTCAGAGCTACCGGCGAAGGATATGTTTCATCCATTGTATTCCGCTCGGGCATTCTCGACCGGAATAATGATCTCAGGTTGGAGCCGGTTGGTAAAATGCTGGACGAACCAGATGTTATTACGCAAAGTATTTACAATAAAGGAATTTTTCAGGAGAAACTGCTTGAAATGCAGGATCCGGAACATTCAGTTTCACCCGCTTTTGTCCTGGATAAATTAGGCGATAGCTTTACCTATGACGAACTGATGCAATGCGTGAATAACATTAAGTTAAAAGAACCTTTATCGTCGGAATCGATTGTTAACCATATAATGTGGCTGGCCTCAACGCATTATGAGATAGATTTTTCCATTGATTCAGCAATTTCCGAAAGGGTAATTTTCCCGGTTTCATCCTCTGAAAAAAAAGGTATTGAAGATGCACGCTTTGTAAAATTTACCGATGATGACGGATCAATAACCTATTATGCAACTTTAACTGCAAATGATGGCGTTACGATCATGTCGAAACTCATAATGACAACCGATTTTTATCATTTCAGGATATTGCCCATGTATGGCGAAATTGCCCATAATAAAGGTATGGCATTGTTTCCAAGGAAAATTAACGGAAAATTTGCCATGCTTTGCCGGATTGACGGAGTAAACAACTTTATCGCCTTTTCGGATAAAATAAATGTATGGCGAGAAGCAACTCTTATTCAGCAGCCAAAATTCCCATGGGAACTTATACAGATAGGGAATTCCGGATCACCTATAGAAACAGAATCCGGATGGCTGGTAATAACGCAGGCTGTCGGTCCGATGAAGAAATGCGTAATCAGTGCTTCGCTTTTTGAATTGGATAACCCGCAAAAAGAAATCGGCAGATTAAATTCCCCCCTCATTATGCCAAATGAGACAGAAAGAGAAGGAGCTGTGCCAAATGTAATATTTTCATGTGGCTCTGTTGTTCATGATAACGATCTCATTATCCCTTATGCTATGTCCGATCATTCCACAACGTATGCAACTGTTAATTTGAAGGAACTGCTATATGAACTCAGCGACTCGGAAAGCACAAGCAGCAATAATAACATCAGTACATTTGAGTTAAGACCCGATACAGCGATACAGCGTGAAATGAAAGTAGCTTAAACAGCTTGGAATTCTTTTTGGCTTTTAAGCACTTGCAGGCTATATCATGAAAAATGTCCGCAGTTGGAACTGCGGACACCAGGCTGTCTTAATTCGGACCGCTTTCGCGGATAATTCAAATTAAGGATATAGATGTAATTCAGGGTACAAATTAAGGTACATCGGTTACCCATGTTTCATTTTCTTCTGCCTTTTTATCTTTGTCGCCGAACAAATTCTTTATCTTACTGAAGATAACATGGCCTAAATTTTTGACGATTTCAGGATTACGGGCTACCAGGTTTTTGATGCCAAACATTAAAGCCGTTCCAATCATCTTTTTTATAGGGCCGCCGCTAACTCCCTGGAACAGGAATTTTGAAAGAAAACCGGCCGAAATACCGATAGTGGAATTCAGGAGGTCCCCCTTTAATTCATCCGATTCGGCTGATTCCCTGAATAAATTCTTGATCAGGTTAATTGGTTTTATGCTTTCGTATGTCAGTAGTGCTTGCTCTTTCAGTAATATTGCTTCGGCTTCCTGTCTTATTTCCAACTCAACAATGGCAGCTCTCAGATCGGACTGTGTAATTATTGCTTGCATAATACGGCTTATTGTAGTGCTTGTTTAATAATTAATTCGCTTATCGGCTTTTTAACCCATTGGTGAAGGAAAAAATGCAGCACTATACCGGCCAGGAGATAAATTCCGGCAACAATCAGAAATCCATAGTAAGCCTTGCCAAGTATATCGCCCAGCCATAATGCAATGGCAATGGATAGTACAAAGGTGAACATCGAAATCATCAAGATAACACTTAGCTTCGCTATCACTGAGGTGGTAACAATGGTTGTGGTTTCCAGCAATTTGAGTTTTGAAAGTTCAAATGTGGTTTTGCCATAAGTTTCGGCCCTCTCGTATAGCGATTCAATAGAATTTGAAGTTGTTTCCATGTTTTAAATCCGGGTTAAGACATTTGAATATATCAGTGTGGTCCAGAATAATTTACGGGCCGAATAACTGATAATTAAGCCTCAGCTTTTTCAGATTTCAGTTTTTCGAGCTCGGCCATACGATTCACTTCAATTACAACGGTTTCGAATTGATCAGTGATGCTGTTAATCAACTCGTCGAATTTTTCTTCCAGTTCTTTCGAATAGTTATATTTTTTTCTCGAAAACCGATTTCTTGTGGACGAGCCTTTTGCAGGGGCGAATAAAACTCCTAATGCTGCACCGGCTACTGCGCCTGCCACTGCACCTATTAATACTTTTTTTGCACTCATGATTTTTATTTTTAGATTTTATTTGAATAATTTCTGAGTACAAAGATCAGACTCATTAGGTTGGTTTGCGTTACATAATTCTGTAAAAGAGTTGCATTATTCACACATTCAGGCTTGAGCTGGTTTCATGTATGCGGGTTTGTTTCAGGAATTTCCCTGGCGAAAATTCCGGCAAAACCCGCAATTTTATTTCTTTTAAAAGAGCATATAAATCAAAGTAATTCCGGCAACAGTCATCAATATTAAGGCTGCAAACCCAAGAATATTAGACATCCTGCTGTTGGTATTTAATCCCATGATTTTTTTGTTGTTGGAAATGTGAAGAATGATTGCAATTAAAACAGGCGCTGTTAATCCATAAAGAATAGCTGAATAAATCAACGCTTTTATAGGCGAAATGCCAATGTAATTAAGTGATAATCCAAGGATTAATGAGATGGTTATAATAATATAGAATATTTTAGCCTGGTGCCATTTTTTATCCAGCCCACCCTTCCATCCGAAGGATTCAGTTACTATATACGAAAGCGAGCCACTTAACACAGGAATGGCTAAAAGCCCGGTGCCTATTATTCCAACAGCAAAAAGCAGGTACGCAGCATTTCCTGCCAGGGGTTTCAGCGCCTGGGCTGCCTGCTCAACCGTATCAATTTTATGAATACCGCCGTTAAACAGAACTGACCCGGTTGTAAGAATGATAAAAAACATTGTCAGATTTGAAATTAACATCCCAAAATTTACATCTTTTTTCATTTCGCCGATTATCCTTTTATTAACTACTAAAATTCTCTTCTGCTTTTTATCTTCCACTTCCATGGTTGCCTGCCAGAAGAAAAGATAAGGTGAGATGGTTGTTCCAAGAATGGCAACCAGGATGCTTATAAAGTTCTTGTCAAAATGAATAGTAGGAATAAAGGTGGATTTCAAAACGGCTATCCAGTCCTGTTTGTATAAGAAAGGAACTATCATGTAAACCAGCAGAACGATACAAAGATATTTCAGCACAGAGGCAATCTTCTGATAGGGCAAAAAGATAATTAAACCTAAAAGGATGATAGTGAATAGGATACTGAAATAAGTTGCAGGAATTGAGGGGAACAACAAATTTCCCACTGCTCCCATGCCTGCAATATCGGCTCCGATGTTCATAACAATAGCCGGGAAACTGAACAGCAGCATAAGATACAAAACAGGCTTTGAATAATTTGCTTTGAGCGTGCCGGCCAGGCCTTGTGATGTAACCAGACCTATTCGGGCGCACATTTCCTGTATTGACGCCATAAGCGGGAACGTAATAAGCGCTGTCCAAAGTGTTGAGAGTCCGAATGCAGCACCTGCCTGTGAATATGTTGCAATTCCCGAGGGATCGTCATCACTTGCGCCGGTTATTAAGCCAGGTCCAAGTAACTTTATGAAACGCACGAATTTGGATTTTGATTTCTTGTCACTCATAAGGATGAAGGTGTAAAATTTCAGAAATACACTACTTACTTTTTGCGCATCTTCCCGGAAAGTAAAAGTGAGATCCTCGAAGAAAGAAATTTACATTTCGCACTTCGGGTTCTCACCTCCTGTATACTTAAATTTTGATTTAAGCAATGACTGATTGGTTTTTGATTTTAATGAATAGCAAGGCCAATTGTTGATACGCCGGTTGATAAATCAAGGAAAAGTCCAACCTTTTTGCTTAAATGGTATTCGGTTCCAACGTGTAAATCCAGAAATAACGGACTAACACCTGAGTAATAAGTGTCGTATGCCTGACCATCATCCCATGATTCTCTGGCAATTACAAATCCTAAAGAGCCTGCCAGGTAAAAATCCCAGGCGGAGCCGGCTCCTAATATCTGATCAAAATAGTATGTGCCTTTAACACCAACAGGGATAATTGTTTGCCTGTAATAATATTTATAATTTCCATCTTTGTAATAATCCCTGTAGCTCGAGAATAAAGCAAAAGGAGCCAGTGTAAAATTTCTGGCCACATCAAATTCATAGTTGATGCTGAAAACCGGCAATGAATGTCCTGAATAATGGTAATAACCGGAGTATCCGCCTATTCCCAGACCCAGGTTTAAGGTATGTCCGTACCCTCCGGAAGAATAGGATTTCTGGGCAAATACACTGCTCCCTGCTATGAACAGGATTAACAGTAATGTTAAAGTAATTTTTCTCATTTGTTTGTTTGTTTGTTTGTTTGTTTAATTGGTTAGATAGTTATTGTTTTTTTAGATGATTTCGATGTTTAAAATTTGAATGCAATCCTTTAGTGATGAGCGCATTTATTTATGCTTTCCATTTCCCTTGTTCCCGCCATTTCCTTTGTTCCCGCCATTTCCTTTACTTTCCCCATGTCCTTTATTATAGGAACCATTACCTTTAACCTGGTTTGACTTGTTATATGATTTTCTGCTGCTATGATTGTAAGATCCTGAATTTTTAGAGTGTGGTTTTGTACCTATGCTTCTTTGGGCCGGTCCATGGTAGCCTTTAGCATATTTGTATTTATGCTCTTTATAATGGGTGTAGGGAGTATTGCCATGATAGTCCGTCATCACAACCTTGTAACCGTGGTACAGATCGTAATTTCTGTAACGTGTGGGCAGATACGTTCGGTGAACCCAGATTCCCCTGTCGAGATAAATAAAATTTGACGATGGCACATCATAATAGGCTTCCACATCAGGCAGGTAGTAATACTGCACTTCGGAATATCCGACAGGACCCCACATGGGTGGAGTTCCTATATTTACATTAACTGATACCTGGGCCTGTGCTGCAGTTGCCAGAAATAATGCCGTTCCGAAAAGAAATAATTTTATTGTTTTCATTTTAGTATGATTAAAAATCGAATTAATTTTCACGCTGCAAAGTTGAACCCTTTAACGGGCAGAAGCGTTACACAATTAAGGAAAAGAGTTACATTATTCACACATCCTGTCTTATGCTTTGTCTTTCTTCAGGAAGCTGTTCTGCGAATTCATGTCAGGTGGAGCAGATAACGTGGTGTTTTTTAATGAAAAATGCTTGTAAATCAAAACCAGGGCATAAGCATTCATTAGTATTAATGTAGCAAATCCAAATGTTTCTGTATTGTGTATAAAGTCGAACCACTTAATAGCGGAATGGCTGGAGTGCGTTCGTAATATTTTTTCTCTATATCAATTTTCAATGCTGCGCAAACTGGTTATTAGGAAAACATTTTGGTTTAAATGCACAAAAACCTGATCCATAGGAAAAGGTTTTTGCACATTATGCGGGAATTTTATTTCCTGATATCATTTTTTAGAACAGAATTGATAATCCTGCGTATGCTGAATATGTTTTTATATGAGTGCGGTCGATTACGTAATAGGAATCGGTAGTGGTACTGTTATTATTGTCACTTATATCGAACAAGCCATAAACACCGCGGAAACCTATACCAAGACGAAAAGCGCCTGACGGATTGAGTGCAAAGTCAGCACCTGCTCCGTAAGCCAGACCAAGATCGCCTTTCTTTACATCTATAATTGCCTGTGAGTTACTCCCGTCACCACCTGTAGTAAAAACATTGCTTCCGACGCTGATGCCAATTTGTGGGCCGGCTACAATATTAAAATTGACCGGACCGGTTTTATTTGTATTGAGTGCCAGCAATAATGGAATGTTGACGTACTTCAGGTTGATTTTACGCTCTACGTCCTGTTCTTTATATTTCTGCGTAATGGAACTGTAAATAGCTTCGCCCTGAATACCAACATGATTTGAAAAGTTATATCCCAGTAAGGCTCCTACACCGTAACCAAGTGTAGCCTGGCCACTAACAGTACCGCCGGAAGATGTTTTCATGTCGAATGCTGAAACAGTTGGCATGAACCGCAAACCGAACTCGGCTTTTTGAGCATTTGCTTTTAATGTAATTGAAAAAAGCAGTGCTGATACGGAGGTGTAAATGATGAATCTGAATTTTGAGTTTTTCATTATGTTTTTATTTAAGAATTAAGAGACAAAGATCGGACAACTGTTACTGAAAGCTGTTACATAATTATTGTCTTTAGTTACATCATTCACATATTGTCTCATCAGATGTTTAAAATAAAATCCTTCCTACCTGAATGTTATCAAAGAATGCAGGAAAAATAACAGATGAGTTTGATAAACCTTGCATTTGTAAATTTGGTATTCCCCGTCAGGGGATATATATCAATAGGTTAATCAACCATGAAAGATTATTCCCCGTAGGGGATTGACATAATAAATTGAATATTAATGCCCATATGCAAATTAATTTTATCCTTTTCCTTCTCTCTCTCTATTGATATAAATGCCCTACAGGCAAATGAAACCGATATTTGAGTTTTTCAGCAGGCTCTAAATAATAAAGTTGATATTATTAGTGACTCTATAGCTTCATAACTTCGAACTTCATTATTCCCTGCTTGCAGCAGGCATTCTTGCTCATTATACTATATTTTATAATAAATTTGAAATAATCTTCCAAAAAATATAAGAATATTGCTGTTACGGCACTAAATGCAAAAAAGCTGCCTGGTTTACATCCCAGGCAGCATTTTTTCAAAGGTTATTGATATCTGATCCAAAAACTTATTATTTAGGAACTATATCAATTATAACGGTACGGTTGTAGAAGCGTTCCTCAGGATATTTGTTTTCGAAAGGTGCTAATGTTTCATCTTCACCGGAACCGGTTACTTCGAATTTCACATCGCTTCGGGCAGCTTTCGCTAGGCTTTTTTCAAGGATATCCTTCACATTGTTGGCTCTGGCCATCGATAATTCCTTGTTGTAAGGCACTTCACCGATAACATCAGTATGACCTTGTATTAATACTGTTCCGTTCAGCGGAATCATAGGTGTTACAACATCATTGAGGTACTTTTCGTACATCGGGATGGCTTTCGATTCATCAAATTCATAGATGATGCTGAATCTCATTCCATCTGAATTGGTAGGAGGTGTCCAGAGCACCACATGTACTGTAGATTCCTTTTTAACAACCATGCCATTCTTGGCCTGACCAATCATCGTCACTTTATAGTCACCTGAGGGACGTGTACCTAAAATGTCTTTTCCAGGTATAGTCACTATGTCTTCGGTATAAGGGCCAAAATTATTAATGGTTCCTTTTTCGTCTGCTATCTGCATCGACCATGAGTTAAAGCCTTCTTTGGCACCCTTATTCTCGAAAGTAACATAGCTTTCAACAGGTGCTTTTTGAACAGCCAACATTTTATCTGCAGGTCCATTTTGGTATTCCATCAGTAAAACCGGGTAATCACTTTCAATTGACACACGGCGTTCGCCCTGGTGAAGAAGAACGAGTTCGTTTGTTCCGCCAGCTTCAATGGATTTTATTTCTGGCCTGCTGCGACCTTCAACTTTGATCCTCGAAGCTTCAATTCCAAATACATCTACCAGGTAAACTTTGACAGATTCTGCCATTTCCTGACCATCTTTCGGGCCTTTTTCTGACGAACCAATCAGGATAATGGTTGTTGTAGGATTCTTTATCATACGGTCACCAAGGATATTCAGGATATTATAATAAACAGACATCTGACGGCCTGAACGACCTGCGAGGTTTTTAGGGTCGCTTGCTTCAAGCTGATCTTCCCTGAAGTCTTTCACCTGATCTTTCTTCAGCAATATGTAACGGTCAGGAATTTGATTAGATCCCAGATTGAAAAATACATAGTTCCTCACAGGGAATATTTCAGTGATCTTACCTTCGACAGGTGCATTCTTAGGAGAGGTAATTGCGAATGCAACTACAGGTTCTGTTACAACCACAATTGCCGCTCTTTCTTCTCTTGCAACAGGCTCGA
>Ga0136636_10001321_pt1 | contig 14350 bp, 5 predicted proteins | sample AntDrymUQ8522106_2_FD_104653 | JGI IMG/M metagenome (GOLD analysis project Ga0136636, IMG submission 104653) | Polar desert sand microbial communities from Dry Valleys, Antarctica - metaG UQ852 (21.06) | ecosystem: Environmental > Terrestrial > Soil > Desert | place: Antarctica: Dry Valley... | reverse complement strand
TTTAGTGGCGGTATAGAACCCTGCAAAATAACCACCGGTGTTTTACCCGTAACATGGCTGGGTGTGCAGGCGCAATGGCAGAATACGGCAACCGCAAAAATAAGCTGGCTGGTAACCAACCAAATAAATGTAAAAGACTACACCGTACAGCATAGTGTGGATGGAACTACTTTTAACGATGCCTGCAAAGTGAATGCAACAGGTACCGAAAACTATTACTGTATTGTACCTGCCGGTGGCAACAATAAAAATTATTACCGGGTGTTGCAAAAGGATATTGACGGAAAAATAAGTTACAGTAAAACTGTGCCGCTGCAGACTTTTGCAGAACAGGCTTCATCGGTTTACCCCAACCCTGTAAAAGATAAATTATACATTAGCAGTCTCAATAAAATTACAGCGGTTAGTATCAATGATTTGCATGGAAGGATAATAAGCAGGCCTGTAATAATCAATAGTAATATTATCAATGTAAGCCAACTTGCAAAAGGTATTTATTTTATATTGCTGTTTTCTAAAGATGATTCGCAAACCATAAAATTTATTAAAGAATAAAGATGAAAAAATTAATGATCTCATCCGTTACATAATTGAAAAAAGTAAAGTAACTAATTAACCAATGCTATTAAAATAACAAATATGAAAAGAAATAAATTCATAGCAACCATTTTGACCATCGCCGCATTTCCTTTTAGTTCAATTTCAAAAAATAAACAAACCGTCCACCGCACAAACAAGGGCTTCAAAGTAAGTACCGGTGAAGGCAGAATCCATGGCCACATCACCCTGAAAGGAATTAATGAAAATATATTGGATGTAAAAATATCCGGCTCCGACACCGATGGCGGCTATGCAATGTTTGAACAAACAAGCCTGTCGCCAAAACGTGGTACACCCCTGCATGTACATCCCCTGCAGGATGAGACCTTTTATGTAGTAGAAGGCGCTTATAAATTTAGAGTGGGAGATGATCTGTTTGATCTTGAAAAAGGTGATAGTGTTTTTTTACCAAAGAACGTACCGCACTCATGGACGCAAAAGAGCGACAAAGGAAAAATGATTGTACTGTTTCAGCCTGCCGGAAAAATGGAATCATTTTTTGTTTCGCTGGCAGCTTTTAATACACCGCCCTCAAAAGAACAAATGGCTAAATTATTTGAAGACAATGAGATGAAAATTGTTGGTCCCCCATGGGGAGTGGAGTAGAATATGGCATAGTAAATACAAAAATACACGCTGGGTTTTAGCGTTTGTAATTGTAAAGCACCTGTGGCAACAGTTCTTTTCCCATGAGGAATTTTTAAAGAAATAAAACATGTTGAAAGAAAAAGATTCCCCGCATTTAACGTGAATCAATAAGCATAAAAATTATTTACCAAAAAAAAATTACTGGTATGAAAGATTTCATTGTAAGCTGCCTCTTTATTGCAATCAGTCAATTAATAACAGCCCAAAGTGTAGCCATCAATGCGGACGCTTCCTTCTCCGATACCAGTGCTATACTCGATGTTAAAAGCATCACCAAAGGCTTACTAATTCCACGGATGACAACCGATCAGCGAACAGCCATTACAACCCCTGCCATTGGATTAATGGTGTTTGATATTACAATTAATAGCTTTTTGGTTTTATGATGGTACGGCATGGGAGAAATTACCAACCGATGAAAACTACGAACAGTTAAAAGTTAGTATGGGCGGACTTTACAGCAAAGATTTAAAGTGGGTGCGACTAAAAAAATAATGAGAAATAGTTTATGCTTTGGGAAGTGAAAAAATTGGACAATATAACATAACAGTAAAATACAGTGAAAAAAATAAACTGATCACTTTCATTAACTGCTGTTGAAATACCAATGATGGCTATTTGGGCAGCTGATAATATTTCTACAACCAGAAAGGCTTTTTAAAATTTATCTAAGCGGTGGTTTAATTTTTTACACAAACCGCCTGCAGCTGCTACATTTTAAATAGTACCCACTGTAAGCTTTAGTTTTTTATAAAATAAAAATATACATTATGACACGCAACGATATTCTAACACTTCTGGTCCGTATACTTGCACCATTAAAATTTCAACCTCAGCAAAACGATGCTAAATTTGATAAATTTCAGGATGTTCTAAAACAGGCACTCACACAATCTTTGTTTGAAATCAGAAATACAAGTGTGCAGTTTCGCAGTTTTGAATCAACGATACTTCCAGATAATATCGGGGACGAACTTGATAAAATTACAGATGAAATTATAGCAGCACAGGCAACAAGAAATCCAGGTGATCCTGTATTTTGGTTACGCCAACGCAACATGGCCATAACCTCAGGCATTGAAGAAAGCATCGAAAACTTTCTTGAACCAGTATTTTCTTTTGGTCCTTTTATCAACCAGCAATCAAAACAAGGTTGGTTCGATTTTTTTCCGGTACACAAACAATTGCGGTTTGAAGTTTTTGATAGCGGTATACCTGAGCTGCTGGTCATCACCCTGCCATTAGCTGATAATTTTCCCACTGCCGGAAGGCATAGTTCACTCAACTTTCAAGACTGCACTATCTGGATTTCTGTTAAAAGCATTGCTCAGAATGGTGATAAAAAATATTTTGGAGTAAGAGCAAAAAATTGCGAACTCACTTTTCCGGGTATAGTAGCTGTTCAAGCCACAGGCTTTGTTACCATTTTTGCACCAGCCTTTCAAATTAGTTTTGAGCCATTTGACAAATTCACCAATGGTATTGAAAATAACGCCCAACCAAAAGCAACCTATCCAGATAAAATTGTTTTTTCATTTACAGGAACACAATTGTCAATGCAATCTTTCGATAAATCTGCTATCAATGTAAACGGCGACAGCATTGAATTTAATGAAGGTGTAAATATTAACCCTGTGTATCTTGAGTCTGAAAGTCTAATTCATTTTCCATTGCCTGCCCATAAAGATTCATGGGAAATTATCAGCAACAATACAGAAAGATTTAAACTAAACGGAAAAGCGGTTTTAACGGATACGGGTTGGTACCTGCCTGTAATAAGTACTGATAATTCTTTGTCGACTAGTGGCCTGGGCATGAATATTTTTTCAGGATATTTTGGATTTAAGGGTAAGGAGGGATTAACACTTGAATGGCCAGGCCTGGAAAATGGAAAACTTTCCATCAGTAAATTCCTTCTGCTAGCCAGGCCCGGAAGAAGCAATTTGACCTACACTTATGCTGCAACGCCCCGCATTAAGCAGCAGTTTATGATGTGGAAGGCAAGTGCAGATGGAGAAGAACGCAGTTTGATAACAATAAAACCGATGCCCGCAGGCGAAGGAATTTGCTTGGATGATAACCAGCAAATGGAAGTACTCATTCAAACAGTAAATATTTCGGCACAGGTAGACCGTCCCTTAAATACTGCTAAAAAGCGCTTTGATATTACAGGCCATGAAGGTGCTGCCGGGTTGATAAAAATTCTTGAAAATAGGGCTGTTTTTATTATTGGCAGCCACCAGCCAGCACCAGCGGGGCAGGTTAAAAAAAGAAGAATACCGCAAAGCCTTTGTCTAAGCAATGCGCTATTAACTGTTGATAATCCGCTTAATATTTTTCTTGAAGGAAAATTAGAGCCGAATGATATCATCAGCGCAGGCTTTTTATACACCCGCTTTCCCGTGTACCGGTTAACCCATACTTTGCCCGACCCCTACATCAGCAACCAGGATTTATTTTCCGTCCGGGATTTATTTCGTTTTAATGGATTGTGGAGAACCGGTCAGGATACGTTGAATGATCAGTTTTTGTTCTCAGTTACTGCGACGGTTCAATGGAAGGAAAATACAATAAGTGTCGAGTTCAATATAAATCAGGAAACAAGCGGCCGGGTTGTATCCAACGCAGAATTGTTTGAGCGGTTAGCACAAAGCAGCCATCCTTGTGAACCCGACGAAGCCGGCAATGGTTCGCTTACAGGCGATATTACAAGGTTGAAAGATATTGATCCGGAAAACGTATTGGGCGCTTATGGATTTTTGCAAAGCCTGCCGGGAAACCGCTCCCTGCTTGATGTGTCGGGCAGTGCCAATCTTTGGGGTGTATCCTTTTCAGACAATATTCCCGACGATAAAACACCATTTGTTGAGAGCCTCGGCTTCTCTGCCCGCTTCCCTTTCCGGATAAAAAATATGGACCTTGTAAGTTCGGGGCGAATGAGCCGGTTGTTTACGCTTCCACACATTCAATGGGAACCCGTGATGAAGATTGAAAACCCTGCGGCACCAGAGCCCGGCCTTTTTTCAATCATCAATTATAACAGTAATGGCAACCCCACAAGAATTTCCAGTGCTTCAAAAGGCGAAGTAGTGCTGGCACCATCAAAATTATACGACTTTATTGTTGCCGGATATAACAACCCTAAAAAACCTCAGGGTGCTGCCGCAAATTTTACATTACCCTTCGGCATTTGCGCTTTCGCCTATTTTAATCCAAAAAAAATAGCCGGTTTCCCAAGTGCCGTTGCCAATGCCAACGAGCCCGGATTTTCCGGAAAAAAAACCGGGGAACTAAACGGCGCCATGCAATTGCAAATGCAGGCCACTGAGCAAACGCCTTCTATAATAAAAACCGGCAACAATCCGGTGCCGTATTTTATGGGTTCCGCCAGGCTACTACCAAATGTAAATAATGGAAGTACCCCTATCCTCGGTACGGTGGTAAAAAACTCGTTTTCGGAATTCACTAACGGACTCTCTGCAAAAGTGCCACTCCAACGCATTGATTTTTCAGGATATGGCGCCAGCATATTCAGCAACTGGCAAAACGAACGGGCAAATTTTGGGCGGGTAAACCAGGTAAAATTTGATGTGTTGATTGGGAGAACGGCACATGAAGTGGTGCAAATAAAAAGCATCTTATTCCCCTGGGGCGTGCCGGTCGTTCGCTCAATTGTTATACAACGAAAAAATTCGGGTATTGTAACCCGCCACGATTCTGGCTGGATAGCACAAGGCCCCGGCGAATTTAATTTTCTTTCGAACAAGCCTGGTTTACCGGAGATGAATCCATATAATTTTCATCCGGGATTGGTAACGGGTATTTATAATGTAACTGAAATTAGAGAATTGCCGAGGGACATGGATATTCCTTTTCCCGGCAAACCGGGAAGGCCGCTCCTGTTTTCAGGTGTTTATTTCAATGGCGATATAGAGATAGAAAATATCAGTAAGGGAGGAGTGCCAAACGCAGATAAGACAAAGTCACGGGTGCACTCAGCAGGGCAGTTTGGTTATGTAATGCTGGCTGATCCGGCACTGGTTACAGATACCACCACCTTGGCGGAACTGTTTAATCCGCCGCTTTTCAAACAGCTACTAAATAATCCAAAAGTAGGCGGCAGCCTGGGCGGGCCCGTAAATGCCATCATGAATATCGCCGCTACCGGCCAGCGCATGCAGGTAACAAGGGTAGATGTTTCTGCAAGCAATGAGCCAACACCAACCTTTGTGGTGGCAGTGCGTGGCACGATAGAACTTCCGAAAGAAGGCTCGTGGACTATTGTAAAATGCCTGCCATCAAAAGATATTGTTCCACTTACTTCATCGGAGCTGGTACCCCTTATCCGCAACGGCTTACTTAGTATTAATTCAGCAACGGGAGCAAGAAAGACTGAGTTTGCCAATTCAAATCATTGCCTTGGCGATCCTGCTGAAATAGATAAATATGTGTTGAACGCCGTGCCGGCACTTCAATATAGTTTGTTACAGACGACCGGCACGCAAAAATTGCTGTTCAGGCGCCCATCATTCGCCGCAGGCATACAACAAATCGCTACTGAGGTTCCCGACCTGGCCGATGCTTTCAGGCTGCTGAAAGGCAAAACTATTTTCCCCAATCTTGCGGATACCCTGTCATTGCCTGCTGCTGTAAAAGGATTAAATATTACCGGAAACGGCAACGGATTAAAATTTGACGACGCTTTATTTACGGGAGCAGATAACCTGAACGATTTTACACCGTCTCAATTAAAAGGCCCCGGCCCTGGTGCGCAGGTTTTTAAATTGATTGACGAATCGGGTTTTCAGGTATTCATCACCTACCAATCAAAAGATGAACAGGCTTCGAAGTTTCAGGTTGATTTAAGCAGTGATGCAGTGGATGGCGCCAGAAAAAAATGGCAAACAGTAAATAAAGATGTTGCCATTGTAGTAAACCTTGGTTCAATAAAGCCCTTACTCACTTTAAGAGGTCAGTTTCGGTCCGAAGCAGGCAGTGACCCCGTATTTGAAAAACCGGAATGTGAATTAGGCAACGAGCTTCAGGCAGTGAAGGACATCCTGCAGGTGCTTGGTACATTGGCATTGAAAGGTGATGTAGTTGCAGATAGTTTAAAGGTGATAATGGGAAACAGCCCCGATAGCTGGAATTATAAAATGAGCATTGAGCAACGCATTCCGGTCATTCAATTTCCAGACACGGCACAAATCACCCTCACTACACCGCCGCCGCTTATTATTGAAGCTAGCCTTTTGCTCGGTGTATTTTTTAATCTCTCACTTAGTCCAGATCCAAAAAACCTGATCAAACCCGGCGCCGGTGCCGTTTTTGGTTTTGAGGGCATGATACAAATACAGTTAATCACAATTGGCATCGCAGCAGCGTATGGCGTGGGTATCACCAAGGTAAAAGCATACGTTGATCTTACCGATCCCAAACCGCAGTTTGAATTTACGTTTGGCTTTGGAGCTACCGTAATTGTTAATCTGCCCGTGGTGGGATTGGTATCTGTTACCCGTTCCTTTAGTCTCACCGGCGACATTAGTTCCGGAAGATTTCTTGCCGTGGCCGGGCAGATGCTGAGAGGCGTGGTATCCCTTGCCGGTGGGTTGCTGATTGTTGCCATACAAATAGAAGGGAAAGCCGGTATTGAAAGAAAAGAAGTTGAACCTGAAAATCAAAGTACCGTTGCTTTATTTGAGATGATCTTCTCACTTGACGTAAGCCTTGCCTTTGTTATCAGCTACGATTTTACGAAACGCTACTCAGAAAAAATAACATTAAGTTAAACCCAAGTTTATAATTATGAACAATTCTGAAACAAAACTCTTCATCTTTCCATTGCTGCAAAGCATTGTTATAAATGCAGATGAAAAAAAATTAGTTTGCAATATTGTTGTCATGCCACGGTTCAGTCCATTGCTATCGTTAACCGGGCAGGTTATAGTAGATGGAATAGAAAAAAACTTTATACCGTTTGCAGAATCATCCCTTGCGTTTGATGCATTTTTGGTAAAAGACAATGAGCTAATGCCTGCATTGGATCTACACGATGAAAGATATGCAATGGCACAAGTTATATTACGGGAAGTAAATGCCGACCGCAAAGAGTTGTTTACGCAGATAGGTGCCTTTTTTCAAATAAGTGCAAATGAAGATTTTGGAAGAAAGATTACCCCTGCTCCCATAAAAAAATATCTACCGGAGGCATATAGAAAAGCTTTTGGCTTTGCCGGAACAAGGCAGGGTGCCGTTACCGACGACAGTTATTTCTGTGCACTAAAAGAAAACAGTTTTGCAAAACGTGAAGACCCCGATCGTGATACCGTAAACTGGGCGCAGGTGATGGCCTTCTGCCTGCACCAGCCCGAGTTGGCAAGGCAGTTGGGAATGCTTTATCAAAATGTAGAGATCAACCTGCCGGATGCAGCATACTTTAAAGATGGCGGCTGGCTTTATCTAAATGTAAAAGATACCAGCAGTTATGGTGATTTGCCTGAAAATAATATACAGCGCTATTCCGCCTGGATACCTGCCGTTACTACCAGCCGTACCTTGTTTAGCCCGGTAGTTTTTCCGGTTGAAGGTGCTGCCGCAGGTGCCGGCACTTTCGATGATGTTTTTGACGAGCTCTTGCGGTACAATGATGGTTTTGCCAAAATAGTACACGCCAGCCAGCCGGTAAGCCCCAACCACCTGGGTGAACAAGCCAACGGTACCGCTCCTGTAACTGACATGGGTATACGCCTGGCATGGGATGATGAGCAGGTATTGGAATGGTACAACCGCGGCTTTCAATCGCTGGGTAAAATTGAAGTTGGTGGAGGTGTGAGCGATACACCTTTGATGGTAAGCCGCTACCGGGTAGATGTGGCTGATGCGGAGGCCGATGATATTTTTCTTGATAGGGATGCACTGGAAAAAAAGTTGAAATGGAAGTCGCAGGTGTCAGTGATATCAGATGAAGTAAAAGCAGGCAACATTAATCTTGGTTCGGTTAATACCGAATTAGGCGTACAGGTTTTGCCCGCCAAACACGGCGATAAGGGCGACTACTGGCTGCCGGCGTATTTTGCAAACTGGAACGGAACCAGCTTATGTTTGCCAGATCCCCTTCCCGAAAAACTGAACCAGCTGGATGATACTAAACGGGAACTTGTTTTACAAAAAGGCGGTAACCCCGACGATTTACCCAGGATGATGTATGCGCAACCGGAAACCGACAAAGTAGCTTTAAAATATGGTAATGTCTACGCCTTCCGGGTGCGGCTATCTGATATTTCCGGTGGTGGCCCGGGCCCGGATACCACCTCAATAAACCGCGGCGAACATAAAATTGCCGTTCAAAAATTTAAGCGGTTTGTGGCACCGCAACCGCCGGCGATTACCCTTGCGAACGATGGGCAATCGGCAACCATCGTGCGGCCCCGGTTAAATTATCCTGCTATTATGTATACCGCTGTTGACCAACAGTTAGCAGCAGATCAGTTATTGCTTGACAGGCAGCATCTGATCAAATTAAAAGCCAATCATAAAGTTACGCTTGATAGAAAATGGCTACGGGAGGTTAGCCTCCCCGACCCGGATGTGACGCAGGTAGAAATTGTTGTAGAAATAAAAAGCCTGGATATGGACCGGGAAGATTCATATCATGGGATAAAAAAAATATCACCCAAAGAACCTTTTGTTTTTCTATATAAAACGCTCCGGAGTTTTCCAGCCTACGAGTTAAATCATGATCGTATAGATGACTTGATTGATTTGGAATTTGCTTACCAGGATATCAGCCTCATTCATTTTTTAGCACCAGATGATGAACTGGGTTTTGCGGGAAATATACACAGCGAAATTGGCCCCCTGCAGTTACCATCAGCAAGAGATATTCGCCTTACCATCCGCTCGTTTTGCCCCAAAGAAAAGCCGGATTATTTCGGGTCGGAAGAATCGAAGAGCAGCATTCCTGTTATTCGAACGCTACGCCATGATCCTGTAAAACTGGAAGAAGCTATTTTATTGAAAGATGCAAAAGATCCGCTGCTTAGTATTTTCTTTCTACCCCAACCTGCTTTTACCGCCCAATTAAGAACAGAACAAAAAATGCGGGGCAAGGGTAACCAAACAGATTTAGACCTGCTTGACAGGCTGGCTGCGTTAACAGGACTGGTGCATAAAAACGGATCAATTTTAGGTGCAGATAATATACGCACACAGATGGGATGCAGCGCTTTGATCAATCATTCTGTTTCGCCCGATCATAGTTCCATCACCTTTTCCAGCCGTGATGATTTTTATCATAAATGGATCAATGTTATTCAGCTTGACCTGAATAGAGACTGGACATGGGATCTGCTAAAACCAGATAGTTTTAAAATATTCCGGGAATGGAGACTGGATGGCGATGAAGCCTTTCAGCCCAAAGAAGACCTTGGAGGAATTTTTCTTACAAAAGGTTTAAACTGGCAGGCAATGGAAAGCCAGGATCGTTCTTTTACCCGGTTAATATTTTTTGACGCCATAGATCCAAAACCCGTTGCCGGTGAGTTTCCGCAACCACTTGAGGTAAACTACTTCATTGAGCCGCAGTTTAAACAAATTACGGCAGGCGTTGTAAAAACCGATCTTGAATTTGATGCAGAAACAACCAATAAAAAACTGGGCATTTTGTTGCCCATTACCACCGTGCCGTCACAGGTACCTAAAGTTGTTTCGGTCGGCATTGCGTTATCTGCAGACAGTACCGATGAAGAATTGATTGCAAACCAGTATTCGCAAACCGCAAACCGCAACCGCTACCTGTGGGTTGAGTTTGATAAACCGCTGGCAAATGAGAACGACCTGTATTTTGGACGGGTGCTGGCTTACTCGCCGGATCCCATGCTGGCCGCCGAAGATATGCTGAAGGGTGCTTCGCTGGCAGCAGATGGAAGTAAAAGACTAATTAGTGATACCAATCCAAACCTGGATGAAGACTGGAAAACGTATTTGTTAAAGGAGCAATTTGAACCGCCGATTAATCTTGATCCCGAACCAATACGGGTGGTAAGGCCGCTTCAGCCTTTCGATCAGTCGGGCCTCAATGCTATGCAGCCTATGACACCCGCCAACAGCGTTGATGAGAAAAAACCGGTACATTTTTTATTGCCATTGCCGCCTGGGCTTTACCCCGACTCTGAAGATTTGTTTGGCTTTTTTACCTACGAGTTTCGGGTAGGTCATAACAATCCCAAAAAGTGGTGTACAGCGCAGGGGCGTTTTGGTTCACCTTTGCGGCAACCTGGTGTGCAGCATCCAGCACCGCCTATGTTATTGAGTACTGTGCGTGACAGGGGAAAGATACTGGTGAGCACACGCCATGCACAGTCTTTTTTTAATGGGAGCAATGTTACTCCGGCAGTTCCAAGAACAGATATTTATGGATGCCTTTATGCCCAGGTATTGCAGGCTGATGGCATACATTACCGGAACATTCTTATTGAGAGAATCATTTTGCTGAAACCTTCTTTTACAGTAAACATTGCCAAAATAAATGCTTACAATAAGCGTAAAAAAGAACAGGAAGATGTGAGTAAACCTTTTACACCGCCAGAGCCGCCCGTGCTTTTGCCAGGTACACCGCCTTATGCCGTCGGATTTTGGAATCTTAAAAACGTACAGGAAAAACTGCGATACCTGGGCATAGATGAAAATACGTCACTGAGTGTTTTATCTATCGAACTAATGCCGCCAAACAACTTTTATGACAATGAACTAAAGTCACAAAATCCTTTTATAATTGTTCCGCCTTTGGCACCGCAGGAACTGGCGCTTGACAAAGTAAGAATACTAAGAACATCCAGATTGTGTGCGGTTACTGACACCTGTGCTGTGGAGGCCTGATGTGTATAATATTAAAAAATAAGAAAAAATAAAATCGTTTTATAAAATAAAAGATAGCATGATTGAGATTGTATAATCTTGTCTTGTTTATAAAATTTTTGAATGAAATTATCAGCTCCTGTCATCAATAAAAATTATTAAATATTATTTGAAACCTAATTTAATTTATGAAAAAAATACTAGTACTTCTCCCCTACTTTTTATCTGCCGGTTGTGCAATTGCCCAATCAGTAGGCATCAATAATACAACACCGCATAGCAGCGCTATATTGGATGTAAGGAGTAATACAAAAGGCACGTTGCTTCCACGAACATCAACCATATCCAGGCTTGCTATCTTAAACCCTGCGAAAGGGTTGATACTTTATGATAGTACGGTTTCGTCATTTTATTTTTATAATGGCACGGCATGGGCACCAATTTCAGCAAGCAGTAGCGGCTGGAGCCTTACCGGTAATGCTGGCACCAACCCTGCAAATAATTTTATTGGCACCACCAATAACCAACCCCTGCGTTTTAGAGTAAATAATGTATGGGCAGGAGAAATACATCCATCCAGTGCGAACGTTTTCATAGGTGTGAATGCTGGTAACAGCGCCACTACAGGAACTGCTAATATTGCCGTTGGTGAAAATTCTTTATTCGCCATCACTGACGGAAATTTTAATACAGCACATGGGTACTATTCGCTAGCGCTAAACAAATCCGGTTTTAGCAACACCGCTGTTGGAAGTTATGCCTTAACCAATAACACTATTGGCAACCACAATACTGCGATGGGTAGAAATGCGCTGTTTGCCAATACAATTGGAGAGTTTAATACAGCCATAGGCGAAGGTGCTTTATTAGCGAATACTTCTGGAACTTCAAATACTGCACATGGCTACCAGGCTTTGTTTTCAGATATAGAGGGCTCCGGAAATACGGCAATGGGATCCGGAGCTTTGTTTGCAAACACAAGTGGATTTTACAATACTGCAAATGGATTCGGCGCACTCCGCAAAAATATCGGAAGTTATAATACCGCTACTGGTACTTTTTCGTTGATTGAGAACATTTCAGGAACATTCAATACAGCTACCGGTTATGATGCACTTGGTAATAATATTTCAGGCATTGATAATACTGCAAATGGAACTAGCGCACTTAAATTCAACCAAAGCGGGAGTGACAATACTGCTATGGGCTTTCAGGCGCTTTTTGAAAACAAGGGGAATAGTAATACCGCTACTGGTAGTTTCGCACTTAAACAAAGTAACACGGGGAACTACAATACTGCTGTAGGATATGGAGCGCTAATTAACAATGTTGGTGGAAATTTTAACATAGCGATTGGATGGAACTCTGGTACAGGTGGTGTAAACGCTGCTAGCTTATTCAATACTATAGGCATTGGCAATTCAGGTGCCTTTCAAAACGGAGCTTCCAACCAAGCCATTATTGGTGATGGAAATATGGTTTTCATCGGTGGAAAAGTAAATTGGGGCGTTGTGTCAGATGCCCGTATAAAAAATACCATTGTGGAAGATGTAAAAGGATTGGATTTTATTTTACGCCTTCGGCCAGTTACGTATTACATCAGTAACCAAGCTATGAACGCCACCACCGGTGCTAAAGAAACGCCTGATTTTTCGGGTAAATATGATGCTGAAAAAATAAAGTACAGTGGATTTTTAGCGCAGGAAGTAGAGCAGGCTGCCAAAGCTGCCCATTACGAATTCAGTGGGTATGATGTGCCTAAAACTGCTTCTCAGATGTACACATTAAAATATGCAGAGTTTGTAGTGCCGCTTACAAAAGCTGTGCAGGAGCAACAATTAATTATAGAGGAATTAACTAAGCAGGTTGCGCAAAGCAAAATCCTGGCGATAGTAGGGAAGCAACAGGCTATAATTATAAACCAGCAACAACAAATTGATGAATTGAAAAGTACAATGGCCCAACTAAAAAGCGAAATGATGGCTTTAAAAAATAAATATTAACTGTTTGAAAACTAATGTAGTTTATGAAAAAAATAATACTTCTTCTTCCCGTCGTTTTATCTGCAATTTGCGTAATTGCCCAATCAGTAGGAATCAATAATACCACGCCGCATAGCAGTGCCGTATTGGATGTAGGGAGTAATACGAAAGGAATACTGCTTCCACGAACATCAACCATTTCCCGCCTTGCTATCTTAAACCCTGCGAAAGGGTTGATACTTTATGATAGTACGGTTTCGTCATTTTATTTTTATAATGGAACGGCGTGGGCACCAATTTCTGCTAGCGGTAATGGCTGGAGCCTTACCGGCAATGCCGGCACCAACCCTGCAACAAATTTTATTGGCACCACCGATAACCAGCCTTTACGGTTTAGAATAAATAATATTAATGCCGGTGTGATAGATTCAACTTTAAATAATACTGCAATAGGTTTTCGCACACTTGATTCTATTACTTCGGGTACTTTTAATACAGCTAACGGATACAAAGCATTAACAGGTAATGCTGCAGGTTCATACAATACTGCCATGGGCGCTAGTGCACTTCGCCGAAACACTATCGGTAGTTCTAATGCGGCATTCGGCACAGGATCTTTGCAAAATAATTCTACCGGAAATTTTAATGCGGCTGTAGGACATATTTCGCTTAGTGCAAATACTACCGGCAGTTCAAATACCGCAATGGGCAATACAACATTATATTCCAACACAACAGGCAATTACAATACAGCCACCGGCGAGTCTGCTTTGTATTTTAATTTAAATGGTAATTATAATAGTGGAAATGGCTATCAGGCCCTTAGTAAAAATACAACAGGCAGCAACAATTCTGCCAATGGGGCAAAGTCTCTTTATTCAAACACCATAGGTAATTTTAATACAGCGGTTGGTGCAAATGCACTTGGTGCTAACACTAACGGCTCTAACAATACTGCCATTGGCGAAACAGCACTTTTCTCCAACACAACCGGATTACAAAATACGGCTAGCGGCTACCAGTCGCTTTTTGCAAATAACATTGGGGAAGGTAATACTGCCAACGGCTATAAAACGCTCTTTTCTAACAGCACGGGAGTACGAAATACCGGTATCGGTTTTAGTACTCTTTATTCCAACAGCACCGGGCAAAGTAACACAGCCATTGGAGAACTTACGCTCTACGATAATACTTCAGGTGAGTTTAACACCGCCCTGGGCTCATTTGCACTTTCTTCTAACATCAGCGGTAACGATAACACTGCA
>Ga0136636_10001320_pt1 | contig 14355 bp, 14 predicted proteins | sample AntDrymUQ8522106_2_FD_104653 | JGI IMG/M metagenome (GOLD analysis project Ga0136636, IMG submission 104653) | Polar desert sand microbial communities from Dry Valleys, Antarctica - metaG UQ852 (21.06) | ecosystem: Environmental > Terrestrial > Soil > Desert | place: Antarctica: Dry Valley... | reverse complement strand
CTCAAAAACCGATCTTGTGGCTACGCCCTACCCGGGGCGCGTCAAAGTCGCTCATCTCCAGATGGTCGCGATCCGCAATCTTGGCCGTCCCGAAAGCCGCCATCAGCCGCTTGCGCATATCGCGCGGCGGCAGCGAGCCCAAGCATTCAAGCACCGCCTCATCCGCCTCGGGTGGAAAACCCCAATCATGCTGGCCAACAATCTGCCGATACAGCGCCGCCGCAATGCTAAGCGCCGCATCATGGTCCGGGCGCGGCACTTCATAGACGTTCATCCGGTTGAGAATCGGCTCCGGAATGCTCCGTTCATCGTTGGCCGTCGTCACCCAAAGGATGTGCGAGGCATCAATATCAATGTCGATGAACTCATCCTTGAAGGCGCTCGCCGTGTCTTTCTCGAACAGGCTATACAGAGCGCCCATCGGGTCATAACGCGCATCACCGCCGGCCTTGTCGACCTCGTCGAGCACCACAATGGGGTTGGCAAAATCGCCATGCACCAAGGTGTGCGCCACTTTGCCCGGCTTGGCGTTACTCCACTGCGATGAGGCGCCGGAAAGCACCCAGCCGGCGGTTAGCGAACTCATTGAGATGAATTCGTGACCAGTACCGAGTTTTGTCGCCAGTTCCCGCGCAAAGTGCGTCTTGCCGATCCCCGGTTCGCCCAGCAAGAGAATGGGCGTGAAACTCATCGGCTCATTGCCGGCCATCGACAAGGCAATCGACTTCCGCAAATCGTCAATCACCTCGCCGAAATTCGGGCAGCTGGTGTAAAGCTCATCGACCATGTCGGTTCCGTTTGGCCGCACGAGAAAGCGCCCACCGCCGCGCTGCTTCATTTTCTCGTAATAGGTCGCCAATGCTTCGTTGCGATTCCCCGAAGCATCCTCCATGGCCCGTTCAATATCGGCCACCTGGTAAATGGTGCGTTCTTCTGCCACCGAAAGACGGATCGCGCTGTTTGCCATGATGACCTCCTGCTTGACCTGCACAAGTCTATTAACGAATCAGTTCGGCCAAGGTTGAACACTGGGCCGCATTTAATTCAAAGCATATCCGGTGCCAGGTTTTCACTTCGTCGCCAGGTTTGCGGGTAATCGATCGCGCCGCATTTATCTACTCACACGTAACAATTTCTCTCTGTCCATTATTCATAATTACGGTTTGCTGCTTGTCAAGCTTTGGAGTAATCTGCAGGGTTTCCCTCACCATCAACGCCCAAGGAGTTTTCGTGGAAAAGGATTTGCGCGAAGCCGCACTTGAATACCATCGCTGGCCTACCCCCGGCAAGATTTCCGTCCGCCCGACCAAGGGCCTGACCAATCAGCGCGATCTGGCGCTGGCTTATTCCCCCGGCGTTGCTGCCGCTTGTGACGCGATTGTCGAAGATCCCGCCACCGCTGCCTGGTACACCTCACGCGCCAATCTGGTTGGTGTCATCACCAACGGTACGGCTGTGCTTGGTCTGGGCAATATCGGCCCATTGGCCGCCAAGCCGGTGATGGAAGGCAAGGGCTGCCTGTTCAAGAAATTCGCCGGTATTGATGTCTTTGACATCGAACTGGCCGAGAACGACCCCGATAAGCTGATTGACATGATTGCCGCCATGGAGCCGACGCTCGGCGGGGTGAATCTCGAAGACATCAAGGCGCCTGAGTGCTTCTATATTGAGGAGAAGCTCAAGGAGCGGATGAGCATCCCGGTCTTCCACGATGACCAGCACGGCACCGCCATTATCTCGGCCGCCGCCATGCTCAATGGCCTGAAAGTTGTCGGCAAGAAGATCGATGAAATCAAGGTGGTTTGTTCCGGTGCTGGCGCTGCCGCCATTTCCTGTCTGAATCTGTGGTGTGATCTTGGCGTCAAGCGCGAGAACATCACGGTGTGTGACTCCAAGGGTGTTATCTACGTTGGCCGCGATGCCAATATGGAAAAAACCAAGGCGCGCTATGCCCGTGAAACGAGCAATCGCACTTTGGGTGATGCGATGGTTGGCGCCGACGTCTTCCTCGGTCTTTCTGCCGCCGGCGTGCTCAAGCAGGAAATGGTCGCCAGCATGGGCGAAAAGCCCATGGTGTTTGCGCTGGCCAACCCGACCCCGGAAATCATGCCAGAACTGGCCAAGGCTGTGCGTCCCGACGTGATCATTGCGACCGGTCGTTCCGACTACGTTAATCAAGTCAATAACGTTCTCTGCTTCCCCTTCATTTTCCGCGGTGCGCTTGATGTTGGCGCGACCCGGATTACCGAAGAAATGAAGATGGCCAGTGTGCGCGCCATTGCTGAGTTGGCTGAGGCTGAGGTCACTGACGAAGTGGCTATGGCTTACCCCGGCCATGAGCTCACCTTTGGCCCGGAATATCTGATTCCAAAGCCATTTGATCCGCGCCTGATCGTCAAGATCGCTCCGGCCGTGGCGCAAGCAGCGATGGACTCCGGCGTAGCGACGCGCCCGATTACCGACTGGGCAGCCTACCGCGCCAAGCTCTCTGAGTTTGTTTACCACACTGGCGTTGGCATGCGTGCCATCTTCCAGGCGGCGCGTCAGGCCCAAGGCAAGCGCATTATTTTTGCCGAAGGCGAAGACGAGCGCGTCCTGCGTGCCGCTCAAGTGGTCATTGAAGAAAAATTTGCCCGCCCGATTCTGATTGGTCGGCCGGCGGTAATCGAGCATCGCCTCGAGAAGGCTAAACTGCGCATTCGTCCGGGCGTGGATTTTGATGTCGTCAATCCAGAATCCGATGAGCGTTATCGAGAATGCTGGACGGCGTATCACAAGCTGATGGCCCGTCGCGGTGTGACTCCGGCGATCGCCAAGGAGGCGCTGCGCCGCAAGCCGACGCTAATTGGCTCGATGCTGTTAAAACTGGGTTATGCCGATGGTTTGATTTGCGGCATGACTGGCCAGTTCAGCCATCACTTGGGTGTGATTGATCAGGTAATTGGCAAACGCCAAGGCGTCAATACGCTGGCGGCGATGAATTACCTGATGTTGCCGGCGCGGTCATTGTTTATCTGCGATACGCACGTTAATGAGAACCCGACGGCTGAAGAAATCGCCGAAATGACGCTGATGGCTGCTGAACAAGTCAAAAGGTTCGGTATCCACCCGAAGGTGGCACTGCTTTCGCACTCCAATTTTGGTTCAGCCTCTTCTGAGTCCTCCCGGAAAATGAGCCGTGCTACTGCCTTACTGGCCGCAATGTCTGGCGGTGAACTGGAAATTGATGGCGAAATGCACGGTGACTCTGCATTGTCCGAGGAAATTCGTCGCGAAGCGCATCCGGAATCGCCGCTTAAAGGCGAGGCCAATCTGATGGTCATGCCGAACATTGACGCCGCCAGTATTACCTACAACATGCTGAAGATGACCAGTGGCGAAGGCGTAACAATCGGCCCGATTCTTCTGGGAACGGCGCTTCCGGTGCATGTGTTGACGGCAACGGCAACGGTTCGTCGTTTGGTCAATATGACTGCTCTGGCGGTTGTGGAATCAATGGCGCGCTAATACCACTTGTGTTCCCGTCCTGATGTATTCAGGCGAGGGAGTCGATAAAAAACCGGCCACAACCTGTTGAAGGTGTGGCCGGTTTTTAATTCTGGTTGTGGGCAACCGAATGCTGTCAGGCAGCGAGTGCGGCCAGTAACTTAGCGTGAATGCCACCAAAGCCGCCGTTACTCATCACCAGAATATGGTCTCCCGGGTGTGCCGCAGCGACAATTTTGTTCACCATCTGGTCGAGGTTGTCTTCCACGATAGCCCGCTCGCCCATGGGCAACAAGGCTTCGCGGGCATCCCAGCCAAGATTGGCGGCGTAACAGAAGGCGGCGTCAACTTCGCTCAGGCTATCCGGCAGCTGGCTTTTCATGGCACCCAGTTTCATGGTGTTGGAGCGTGGTTCGAGCACGGCAAATATGCGCGCTTGGCCTACCTTACGACGCAGGCCGGCAACGGTAGTGGCAATAGCGGTTGGGTGGTGGGCAAAGTCATCGTAGACCGTAACGCCATTCGCTTCGCCGCGTATTTCCATACGGCGCTTGACGTTGTCGAAGCGGGAGAGTGCTTCCAGCCCTTTGTCGAGCGGCACGCCGACATGACGGGCGGCGATCAAGGCTGCGCAAGCGTTGGCCCGATTGTGCTCGCCGGATAGTTGCCAGATCATACGGCCGATTTCGCCATTGGTGCCGTGCATAATCAATTCGCCACTGGCATCGTTACCTGTCACCCGGTAGCCGGCCGGGTCATTAAAGCGTTCGATCGGTGTCCAGCAGCCACGTTCCAGGACGCGCTCAAGACTCGCCTCGGTGGCATTCGAAACAATCAGGCCGGAAGCGGGCAGGGTGCGCACGAGGTGGTGGAATTGCGTTTCAATGGCGGCAAGATCGGCGAAGATGTCCGCGTGATCGAATTCCAGGTTATTCAGCACCACAGTGCGCGGCCGATAATGTACGAACTTCGAGCGTTTGTCGCAGAAGGCGGTGTCGTATTCATCGGCTTCAATGACGAAGAAAGGTGTGCCGCCGAGTCGAGCCGAGACGCCAAAATTGAGCGGCACGCCGCCAATCAGGAAGCCCGGATGCATGTTGGCGTCTTCGAGAATCCACGCCAGCATCGAGGCGGTTGTCGTCTTGCCGTGCGTACCGGCAACGCCAAGTACCCAGCGCCCTTGCAGCACATTTTCAGCCAGCCACTGCGGGCCAGAAATGTAGGGCAGCCCTTTGTCGAGCACCGCTTCAAGCAGCGGGTTGCCGCGTGAAATCGCGTTGCCAACTACAAATACATCCGGTTGTAGCGCGAGTTGGCTGAGGTCGAAACCTTCAATCAGTTCAACCCCGGCACCTCTCAGTTGGTCGCTCATCGGGGGATAAACGTTAGCATCGCAGCCTGTGACCTTGTGGCCAGTGGCGATGGCCAGTTGAGCGACGCCGCCCATGAAAGTGCCGCAAATACCCAGAATATGAATGTGCATGTCACATAGACCCGTTAGAATGGATTGGATTTTACCCTGATCGAGCCGCCATGCCCCGTCATGAAAGGCAACGCCCGAGCGCCAATAGCCGGGCCACCATCGCCAGCGCCGCTGCCCGTTTGATGGCAGAAGGTGGCATCACTGATTATCACCAAGCCAAACGCAAGGCGGCGCGGCAACTTGGTTTGCCCGAGCACACTGCTTTCCCGGACAACGCGGAGGTTGAGGCCGAATTGCGGGCTTATCGCAGCCTTTATCAGGAAGAAGGGCACGAAGAACTGCTTGCGGCTTTGCGCCATACGGCACTAGAGTTACTCGACCTTCTAGAGCAATTTCATCCTTATCTGACCGGTTCGGTGCTTGATGGGACGGCTGGCGAGCATTCCAAGATCGATATTCTGCTCTTTGCCGATAGTGCCAAGGAGGTTGAGATTTTCCTCTTGAACCGCGAAATTGACGTTGGGCATGTCGAGTCGCGTAATGAACGCGTCGAAGCGGTTCTGGTTATTGAGACCGATACTGTAGAAGCGAACCTCGTTATTTTGTTGCCACAACTTGAAAGAGTGAGTTTGAAACACCGGGATGGTCGTGTGCGTGAAAGGATTCGTGCCTCGGCGCTTCGCACCCTACTTGCGGAATAGACTAGACAAAATGCGCCTAATTGCGGCAAACTTGCAGCCATGACGAAGCGAAAAGCTGCTTCCAAGTCGGTCGAAAAAGCCCGCATCCTTGTGGTGCATGGGCCAAATTTGAACCTGCTTGGTACCCGGGAGCCTGAACACTACGGTCGTGTGACCCTGATTGACATCAATAGAGAGTTGGCCCGCTTGGCGGAAGTTGCCGGGGTTGATCTCGATGCGTTTCAGAGTAACCACGAAGGGGCCTTGATCGAGCGCATTCATGCGGCTCGTGAGCAGGGCGTGCGCGCCATTATTATTAATCCTGCCGCCTATACGCATACCAGTGTTGCCTTGCGCGATGCACTGGGGGCGGTAGCCATCCCGTTTGTCGAGGTGCATCTTTCCAACGTTCATGCTCGGGAGCCTTTTCGGCAGCACTCTTACTTTTCCGACCTGGCCGTCGGTGTCATTTGCGGCCTCGGTCACCAGGGCTATGTATTGGCTCTGGAATATCTGCTTAACAAACTTAACATCGAATAGTCCGGCTTAGGCCGGCTTTTTGCGTCCTCGTGGCGCAATTTAGAAGGAGCCATCCATGGATCTACGTAAACTCAAAAAACTCATCGACCTCGTTCAGGAGTCCGGTATTTCGGAACTGGAAGTTACTGAGGGTGAAGAAAAAGTGCGGATCGTCAAGCATTACGGCACCGTTGCGACGGCACCGATGCAGCAATATGTGCTGCCTGCTGCCGCGCCGGCTGTTTCCTCAGTCAATCTTGATGATGAGGACGAGTTTCCGGATGGCCATGTGGTCAAATCACCCATGGTCGGCACTTTCTATCGCTCCCCGTCACCCGGAGCTGAATCGTTTGTTCAGGTTGGGCAGACGGTCAAGCAGGGTGAAACCATCTGCATTATTGAAGCCATGAAGTTGCTCAACGAAATTGAAGCGGATGCTTCCGGCGTGATTAAAGCCATCCTGCTCGACAATGGCGAGCCGGTCGAGTTTGGCGAACCGCTGTTTGTGATTGGCTGATATGGCCATGTTCGAGAAGGTTCTAATCGCGAATCGTGGCGAAATTGCGCTGCGAATTCAGCGCGCCTGCCGCGAACTGGGAATCAAGACCGTGGTGGTCTATTCGGAAGCTGATCGCGAGGCAAAATACGTCAAATTGGCCGATGAGTCGGTTTGCATCGGTCCGGCTTCGTCGACACTGAGCTATTTGAACGTGCCGGCCATCATCTCGGCGGCGGAAGTGACTGATGCCCAGGCGATTCACCCGGGTTACGGCTTCCTATCCGAGAATGCGGATTTTGCTGAGCGCGTCGAAACATCCGGTTTTGTTTTCATCGGGCCGCGGGCTGAAACCATTCGTTTGATGGGCGACAAGGTGTCGGCCAAGAATGCGATGAAAGAAGCCGGAGTGCCTTGCGTGCCAGGTTCCGATGGTGCTTTGCCGGAAGATCCAAAGGAAATCGTCAAGATTGCCCGCGCTGTGGGCTATCCGGTGATCATCAAGGCGGCTGGTGGCGGTGGCGGGCGCGGTATGCGTGTCGTTCATACCGAAGCAGCGCTGGTCAATGCGGTGGCATTGACCCGTCAGGAAGCCGGAACGTTTTTTGGCAATCCTGCGGTCTACATGGAAAAATACCTGGAAAGCCCGCGTCATGTGGAAATTCAGGTGCTGGCTGACGAATACAAGAACGCGATTTATCTGGGCGAGCGTGACTGTTCTATGCAGCGTCGTCACCAGAAGGTGATCGAAGAGGCGCCAGCGCCGCACATTCCGGCGCGTCTGATCAGCCGGATTGGTGAGCGTTGTGCCGAAGCCTGTCGCAAAATTGGCTACCGTGGTGCGGGTACCTTTGAGTTTCTTTATGAAAACGGTGAGTTCTATTTCATCGAAATGAACACCCGGATTCAGGTTGAGCACCCGGTTACCGAGTTGATTACTGGCGTTGATCTCGTCCAGGAGCAGATTCGCGTCGCCGCTGGCGAGAAGTTGCGCTATCGGCAAAAAGATATTGTGTTCCGTGGCCATGCCATTGAATGTCGGATTAACGCCGAAGATCCCTTCACGTTCGTGCCATGTCCCGGCAAAATCGAGTTTTATCATCCGCCGGGCGGCCCTGGTATCCGGGTCGATTCGCACATTTATCAGGGTTACACGGTTCCGTCGCATTACGACTCGATGGTCGCCAAGGTGATTGCCTATGGTGATACTCGCGATCAGGCGATCCGCCGGATGCGTATCGCGCTTTCCGAAATGAGCATTCAGGGCATCAAGACCAACATCCCGCTGCATCAGGAATTAATGCTCGATGCCCGCTTTATCGAAGGCGGTACCAATATCCATTACCTCGAACAGAAACTCGCCGCTCAGGGCGAAGTGAAGAAATAGGCGATGGGCTGGTTAAGCGTCAGTTTTCTGACCGATGCCTCGCGCGCCGAGCCGCTGTGCGATGCCTTGATGGAGGCTGGTGCGCTATCGGCTTCGATTGAAGATGCCGATGCCGGAACGCCGGACGAGCAGCCGCAGTTTGGTGAGCCGGGCTCGGTTAACTCACCAGGTTGGGATCGTTCGCGTGTGGTCGCATTGCTGGAAGAGGATGCGGAAGTGGCCTTGTTGCTGGCCAATGCTTCAGCTGCAATTGGTTTGAGCGAGTCTCCAGCCTATTCTGTTGCGGCGGTTGCCGACCAGAACTGGGTACAACTGACCCAATCGCAATTTGATCCGATTCGCGTTTCAGAACGCTTGTGGATTGTCCCGTCCTGGCATGAGTCGCCCGATCCCGGCGCAATCAACCTGATTCTCGATCCGGGTATGGCCTTTGGCACCGGTTCGCATCCTACTACCCGGCTTTGCCTGGAGTGGTTGGAACGCAATGTCTCCGCCGCCTGTACGGTGCTTGATTATGGCTGTGGCTCGGGGATTCTGGCGATTGCTGCGGCGCGCCTGGGGGCTGGTCGTGTTGCCGGGGTTGATATTGATCCGCAGGCGGTTGAGTCCGCCCGGGCCAATGCCGAACGCAACGAAGTGACAGCGCTGTTTGCTGACTCAGCTGAACCAGTCGCCGGTGAGTATGATCTTGTCGTGGCGAATATTCTCTCCAACCCGCTGCGGGTGCTTGCGCCGGCAATTTGTGCGCATGTGCGCTCCGGTGGTCGCTTGGCGCTTTCCGGTATTTTGCGCGAACAAGCCGCAGAAATCATCGCTATTTACGCCCAATGGCTACCGATGCAAGTAGCTGATACACGTGAAGACTGGGTCTGCGTGAGCGGAGTCAAGCCCTGATGCGGACACGCTGCCCGGTTTGCAGCACGGTTTTCCGTGTTACCTCCGAGCAGCTACGCCTCAAGGCAGGCAAGGTTCGTTGCGGCCATTGCCAGGCTATTTTCAATGCCTTCGATGAACTTCTTGACGAGGCCCCTGTTGTCGATGAGGCGGCCACGGCCTTAGCAGTTGAATCGGCAGCCGTGCTGCCGGAGCCATTGTCGGCACCAACAACAATTGCGGCCGAAGTGCCGGAAGGGCTTGAGTCATTTGAAGTCGCCTTGCCGCCGAAGGCTGATCCAGAGCCAGAATTTGAGTTTGAGGACGATACCGCGCCGGAGGTTGTAGTTGAAGAGGCGCCGATAACTTACCCGGATGCATTGAGAGATATTGAGGTGCCGGTAGGTATCGAAGAGAACTCTCCTATTCAGCCTGAACCAGAAGAAACAAGCTTCGCTGAGCCACCCATTCCCATGGAAAGCCGGCTCAGCGAAACGCCGGAAGAGTTAACCTTGGCTGCCCGTGAAGCTGGATTAGTGGCGGTTCGCGAATTAAGTGACGCGCCGGGGTATAACCGTTGGGCGGCCGGCACCTTGGCCGGGAATGGTTTGGGTGAATTTGAAGGCGATTCGGCTAACCGGGCGATCTGGCCCTTTGTCCTTGTCGCTTTGCTGTTCTTTGTCGTCTTGTCTGGCCAATTACTTTATTATTTTCGTACTGATGTGGTGCAGCGTTGGCCATCTTCATTAGGACTTTTCGAACTTGCTGCGGTCGACGTGCCGTTACCGCGAAATTCAGAACTGGTCGCCATCGAAACATCAGATTTGCAATCCGACAATGCGCGTGGCCTCTTCGTTTTACAGGCGACGTTGCGTAATCGTGCCTCCTACGCCCAAGCCTGGCCAGCGCTCGAATTGACATTGACCGATACGAACGACACGGTGGTTTCCCGCCGGGTTGTGATGGCTGCTGAATACCTGCCTCCGGCGACGGATCCGGCTGCTTTCCCGGCGAATGGCGAAACTGCCATCAAGCTGTGGGTTGAAGCCAAAGAGATCGGTGCTGCCGGTTATCGACTTTATATTTTCTTTCCTTAAGTTCATATGACAACACTAATCTGCGGTTCGCTGGCTTTCGACAACATCATGGTCTTTCCGGACCGCTTTAAAAATCACATACTGCCGGAACAGATTCACATCCTTAACGTTGCTTTCCTGGTGCCGGAACTGCGCCGCGAATATGGCGGTTGCGCCGGCAATATCGCTTACAACCTGATGTTGCTTGGCGGCGAGCCACTGATTATGGCGACGGTGGGTGATGACGCCCCGCCTTACCTGGATCGCCTCGACAAACTCGGCCTGCCGCGTACGCATGTGCGTCATGTCGCCGGCAGCTTTACTGCCCAAGCTTTCATTACCACTGATCTTGATGACAATCAGATTACCGCCTTCCACCCCGGTGCCATGAGTTTTTCTCATCTCAACAAGGTCGAGCATGCGACAACTGCCACGCTTGGCATCGTCGCACCGGATGGCCGCGAAGGCATGATGCAGCACGCCCGGGACTTCGCTGCGGCCGGCTTGCCATTCATTTTTGATCCCGGTCAGGGCTTGCCGATGTTCAGTGGCGACGAGTTGCTGGCTTTTATGAAACTGGCCGAGTACGCCTGTTTCAACGACTACGAAGCCAAGTTGCTGTGCGATCGGACCGGGCGGAGTCTTGATCAATTGGCCGGCGAGGTGAAAGCACTGATCGTGACCAAAGGCGGCGAAGGTTCTGAAATTCGCGTTAATGGTGAACGTTTTGACATTCCCTGCGTCGAAGCAGATGCGGTGGTTGATCCAACCGGCTGCGGCGATGCTTATCGTTCCGGGCTGCTTTATGGTATTGCCAATGGTTTTGACTGGGTAAAAACTGGTCAATTGGCAGCGGTGATGGGTGCAATCAAGATTGCCCATCGCGGCGGTCAAAGTCATCAGCCGAGCCGAGAACAAATTGCAGCCCGTTATCAACGCGCCTTTGGCGCTTTGCCTTGGTGAAAACGATGATCAAAACACTTTCCTTGCTGCTGATTTCTGTTGCTTTGCTGGCTGGCTGCGCCAGCAGCAAGTCAGGCGACGTTTACACCCGTGACCAAGCACGTCGTGAGCAGACTATTCGCATGGGGGTCGTTGAATCCATCCGCGAAGTGCTGATGGAAGGTACCAAATCCCCTGTTGGCGCTATCGCCGGGGGAGCGGTGGGCGGCATTGCCGGCAGCACGCTCGGCGGTGGCCGGGGTTCAGCTGTTGCTGCGGTGATCGGCGCGGTGGTGGGCGGCCTGGCCGGTAGTGCAATTGAGGAAGGCGTTACTCGCAAACAGGCGATGGAAATTACCGTCAAGATGGACAATGGACACCTGATTGCCATTGTCCAGGAAGGTGATCCGCGCGAATTTCGGGCGGGCGACCGCGTGCGGATTATTTCTAGCGGTGGCGAATCGCGCGTCTCGCGTTGAAACCTTGCTGTAAAAAACGTGCAATAGGCGCGTAACGAGCATCTTTCATGCTGTCTCCACACCCTAAGTGGAGAACAGCATGGAACAACTTAAAACAGCGGCTGAGCCGCGTCGCGCCAAACGCCCCAGTCTTGCCGTTGGTTTTGCGCGAACCGAGAGCGATATTCTGGAAGCCCAACGGCTGCGTTATCGTATTTTCGCTGGCGAGATGGGCGCCAATCTACCGAGTCGTACGCCCGGTGTCGATCACGATATTTATGATCCGTATTGCGAACATCTGGTGGTGCGCGACACACAAACCAGCGAAATCGTCGGCACCTACCGCATTCTCTCCCCGGAAAATGCGAGTCAGATCGGCTATTACTCAGAAAATGAATTTGACCTGACCCGCCTGCAGCATCTGCGTTCACGTCTAGTTGAAATCGGCCGCTCCTGCGTACATCCCGATTACCGTACCGGGGCGACGATTACCTTGCTGTGGTCCGGCTTGGCCCAATATATGACGGAGCGGGGTTATGACTACCTGATGGGTTGCGCTTCGATCAGTATGGCCGATGGCGGGCACGTTGCCGCCAGCTTGTATAATCGCCTTTCCGAACACTTGGGCCCGCTTGAGTACCGGGTTTTTCCGCGCTGTCCTCTGCCGCTGGCTGCTTTGCAGCAGGATCGGCCGGCCGAAACGCCGCCGCTGATCAAGGGTTACCTGCGAGCTGGCGCATGGATCTGCGGTGAACCGGCGTGGGATCCTGATTTCAACACGGCTGATTTGCCTATTTTGTTGCCGATGGCCAAAGTGTCAAACCGTTACGCCAAGCATTATCTGGAATAAAAATCTGAACCAAACAAATGCACTGATCCGCGCCTATCGCGCACTTTATCTAGGGTTGATGATCGTAAGCGGCGTGCTGGGCGCTCTTTGTATTTTCCCATTGAGTAATGAGAAAGTGCGTTTGCGTTTGCTCACTGCCTGGTCGGTGGCATTGCTCAAAGGTCTGGGAATTCAAGTGGATGCTGACTTACGGCATGCCACTCCCGGTGTCTTGGTGGTGGCCAATCACATCTCCTGGATTGATATTTTTGTGATCAATGCCGTGCTGCCCTCTGCCTTCATTTCCAAGGAAGAAGTCAGGCATTGGCCGATTTTCGGTTGGCTAGCGACAAAAAACGACACGGTTTTTCTACGGCGCGGCAGTCGTGGACACGCGCGGATTATCAATCAGCAAATTGGCCAGTTGTTGGCCGATGGCCGAGATGTGGCAGTGTTTCCCGAAGGAACGACGACGGATGGCACACATTTACTGCATTTCCACGCCGCCTTGCTGCAGCCGGCACTACTCGCCAAGCATCCGGTGCTTCCGGTCGCGCTTTCTTATTGGGAACCGGATGGCCAGCGTAGTCTGGCGCCGCGCTACGATGGTGATATCTCGCTTGGGCAATGCCTCGCCACGATACTCGGGAGAAAACGATTGATTGCCAAACTGGTCACAACGCCGCCCTTGGGCCTGAATGGCGAAGATCGCCGCCAGGTTGCCACTGAGGCGCGTCTAGCTATCGCTTTAGCGGCAGGGCTTCCCCAGCCGAACAATCCACCTGAAAGACCCGCCGGTCTTCCAGGCGCAGGGCAGTCAGTTGGCCGCCCCACAAGCAGCCAGTGTCCAGCGCCAGTAGATTCGGCGTAATTTTCAGGCCGAGCGCCGACCAATGACCGGTAACCAGCACTGAATCGGCGCTTTTTCTCTTGGGAGCGTCAAACCACGGTAGATGGCCGGATGGCGTTTTGTTCAGCTTGCCCTTGGCCTTGAATTCCATGATTCCTTTTGGCGTGCAAAAGCGCATTCGGGTCATCGCATTGACAATGACGCGCAGGCGCGGCCAGCCCGTCAGATCGTCCGACCAGCCGGCGGGTTCGCTACCCCACAGGTTGAGGATGAATTCGTGGTAATTCGGGCCTTGCATGACAGTTTCAACTTCGCGCGACAGTTCGCGGGCACGGGCAGCCGTCCATTGCGGCAAAAGGCCGGCATGAACCAGACAATATTCACCCTCGGTATAGCAGAGCGGTTGCTGGCGCAGCCAGTCAATCAGTTCGGCACAATCGGGGGCATCGAAAATAGGCTGCAAGGTGTCGTCCTTGCCGCGAAACTTGGCACCGCCCTCGGCGACCATCATCAGGTATAGATCGTGATTGCCGAGTACGGTTACCGCTGCCGAGCCGAGTGATTTGATCAGGCGCAGTGTTTCCAGCGATTTCGGACCACGATTGACCAGATCGCCGACCAGCCAAAGGCGATCAGCGGCTGGGTCGAAGGCGCAGTGCTCGAGCAAGCGGCGCAGGGAGTCGTAGCAGCCCTGAATATCGCCGATTGCGTAGGTTGCCATTATTCCACCGTGACCGATTTGGCCAGATTGCGTGGCTTGTCAACGTCAGTGCCTTTGACTAGCGCGACATGGTAGGAGAGCAGTTGCAGCGGAATAACGTGCAGGATCGGTGACAGTTCGCCGTAATGTTCTGGCAGGCGCAGGACGTGAACGCCTTCTGATTCGGCCATTTCCGAATCGGCATCGGCAAAGACATAAAGCTCGCCGCCGCGGGCCTGGACTTCGCGGAGATTGGACTTCAGTTTGTCGAGCAGCTGATCATTCGGGGCAATGGAAATGACCGGCATGTCGGCATCGACCAAGGCCAGTGGGCCATGCTTGAGTTCACCGGCCGGGTAGGCTTCGGCGTGGATGTAGGAGATTTCCTTGAGTTTCAGCGCGCCTTCCATTGCAATCGGGTAATGCCGACCGCGACCGAGGAAGAGGGCGTGGTGCTTGTCGGCGAAACGCTGGGCCCAGATCTTGATGTCGCTTTCGAGCTCTAAAACCTTACCCGCCGCAACCGGCAGGTGGCGCAGCTGGTCGATGTAGGTGCTTTCCTGTTCTGGCGACAGGCGGTGCTTGACCTTGGTCATCACCAGCGTCAGCAGGAAGAGGGCGGCGAGCTGGGTGGTG
>Ga0136636_10001319_pt1 | contig 14367 bp, 9 predicted proteins | sample AntDrymUQ8522106_2_FD_104653 | JGI IMG/M metagenome (GOLD analysis project Ga0136636, IMG submission 104653) | Polar desert sand microbial communities from Dry Valleys, Antarctica - metaG UQ852 (21.06) | ecosystem: Environmental > Terrestrial > Soil > Desert | place: Antarctica: Dry Valley... | reverse complement strand
TGCTACTTCCGACATAGGAATAAGTAGGGGCAAGGTCCGATCAACTTTTTCTACCGTTTCGTAGGCCAGACACACTGCTTTGCTTTCTATCATGGCCATGGTTAGTTCTTCCCCTGATGCAAAGTGAAAGTAAGTAAATACCAACTGACCCGGACGAATTAATTTATATTCGCAAGCGATAGGTTCTTTTACCTTCATAATCATTTCGGCAGCGGCATACACTTCGGCAGCAGTAGGAATAATTGCTGCACCGACTTTGACGTATTGCAGGTCGGTGAAGCCACTATTCTCGCCGGCATGTGTTTCTACCATAACTGTATGACCCTGTTGAACCAATGTTTTAGCACCCGCTGGTGTCAATGCCACGCGGCTCTCGTTGTTCTTGATTTCTTTTGGAATTCCAATTTTCATATGCTTGTCTTTTAGAGGTAAATAAAATGAATGTGCACGGTCAGAATTCTTAGTAGTCTGTCTATTTGTGCATAAATACTCCGTAAAAATACAAGATTAATTTCAAATTGGAACATAAAACTATATTTATTTGCACGTTGATGTAAATAAATTTTCTAATAGCTTATTTGTAAGTACTTAGCGTCAGTTTTGATTTGGATTTTGTGCTAGGTATTCTGGACATATCTACTTGTTTCTTGCTGTTTATTTACATAAAATACTACTAATATACTACTAAAAATACAGGTGCACTTACAGATTGGAAGTGGTCTGCTGCGTACACCTGCATTAAAGTTGTTTTGATATTTTATCTTACCGCCTGTTCTACCGATTATTCAAAATCGGTGCATTGCCGATAATTCTGTTTTTACTTATAATTCTATTGTCTTCACACTGCTCGAATAGCTACCAAACACTCCTAATCCATTTTTTATATTGGTATGAATTTGTACAGGTTCTGAGAATACGTTGTCCTCGTTAGCTACAGCTCTGGTGCGTAAGTAGAGATAGAAATCTTTACTTATTTGCTGAAGGGCAAATATAATCTCGGTTTTAGATTTATATGATGGGTTGTAGTGCTTGGTGGTACTTTCGCTCAGTTTAAATTTAAGGGTATATTCTTTTCCGTTGATAATATCATCAGAGAATACGCAAAATGTGTTGCTGTCATCTACGGTTTGCAGTGGATTCGACGAATATGCTGCCGGGTCTACATTTCCCGAAATATAAGGATCAGCGTAATGTATTGTGCCGTCTTTGTCAGTGAATTTTCGTAAAGCCGCTAATCGGTAATAATTTTTTTCGTCTCCATTGTCCTTCATTTTTATTTTGAACTCATAATCGCTGTATGTTTGTTTTGAAATAGTGTCGTACACGTACCCACGGCTACCATCTTTATTTATTATCTCTCTGCCATATAAGCCATAGTAGTAATGTGAGGCTGTGATTGTAGTATCTATTGATATGAATTCCGGTCGATTAAGCACTTTGTCTTCGCAACTTACATCTGTTTTGCTTGGTACAGTCACTACAAGTTTTATTATTTCTCCTATGTTCGGTATGTAAGTACTTTTATAGTTCCCGGTATCAATATGTGTCATTTTTTCTTTAAAAGCACCATTCACATACACCGATATAGTTGCATTTTCAATACCCATTATCGTGTTTTCGTCTTCTAAAAAGAACTTGCTTTCAGATACATAGGCCGATACTGCCGAGTCGGGCGAAACAAAACTATTTACCACCAAAACAGATTTGGTCATTGATCCTTTAAACGCTACATCTTTCTCGCACGATGCAAATAGAACTATACTTATTATTAGGCTTAAATATATTTTTATAGATTTCATTGTTGTATTTTTTTAAGTAATAGAATTAAAATTTATAGCTATAACTTACCGATGGTATGATGGGGAAAATAGAATACTGAGTCAATGTTTTGGTTTTTTTTGTTGTACTGTTCACCGGGTCATAGCTGTATCTTTCGTTTTGCATCGTTATGAATGGGTTCTGTTGATTATAGGCATTATACACGCTGATATTCCATGTTCTGATGCCGTGTTTTAGCTGTTTGTGGAAGTTCATACCAATGTCCAGACGATGATAAGGTGCGTATCGATAATTGTTGCGCGATGTCACGTTTGGTAAATAGGTCTGATTCGACCCCGAATAAGAAGAATAGTCATTGCTGTACTCTGCTGAGTTTTTATAACTTCCAGGTAACGGAGTAGAGGAAAAGTTTTGCAGAGCCAATGTTCCACAACTTCCAGTGCTGTAGGTCCAGGTAGTAGCTATGTCGAATTTGTTAGAGAACCTATGAAATAACACGATATTGAGATTGTGCCTTCTGTCATATTTTGCCGGAAACGCTACTCGGTTGTTCAATTCTTCACCTTCACGGTTAAAGAGTCGCTCCGTTTTCGACCAGGTATATCCAACCCAACCTGTGGTTTTCCCAACCGTTTTTTGCGCCAGAAACTCTACACCGTAGGCCCAACCGCGTCCCATGCTCACTTTATCCTCCCAGCCAGTACTTGAGCCCAGAAAACTTGCGCCATCTTTATATTCAATAAGGTTATCCATCGATTTGTAATATCCCTCTACCGATAAATCTAATAAATTGAGCAAGTTGTAAAAAACTCCAGCGGAGTATTGATTAGATTTCATTGGAGCAATACGTTTGGTAACGGGTACCCACAAGTCGGTTGGCAAACTGATATTACTGTTCGAAAGTAAGTGAATGTATTGGCTCATGTAGGAGTAGCCGGCTTTAAACGATAGTTTGTCGTTTAGCAAAATACGAGCACCCAGTCGGGGTTGTAATGAGTTGTAAAATTGGTTCTGCACAATATAACTAGAGTAGTGCAGTCCGGCGTTCAATTTTAAAATTTGGTTTATGCTAATATTATCTTCCCCATAAATCATCGTCTCGTGCGAACTGACATTTTTATCGCCAACAGTGGTATCATTGCGTTCGGTGCTGTTGTCTTCTATCGTTTTTGACTTTGCCACCAGCACACCGGGGCGAAAGGTATGGAAGGTATAGTTGGCTCCAAATTTTATGTCGTGATTTGAATTGGGCGTGTAGTCAAAATCTACTTTTGCCGAATAATCAACAATTCCCGATTTGTATCTGATATTTGTTGTTTCTTTCGAGTATGTTGGCGGAGCTGTAGTTGTAGTTTCGTAGTCTGTACCAATGCCCATGTTGAAGCGGTAGCGGGTAAATGCAGCTGTAGTATTCATAAATAGTTTATTGCTAATAAGATGATTCCAGCGCAAAGCACTTATTATGTTCCCCCATTTCCAGTCTACTTTGTCAATGTCTGATCGTTTGTAAGTGTTGGCTGAACCAGGGTTAGAATAATTATTAGAAGCACTGTTGTAAGTATATTGACTTTTTACATTTATAACGTCATCGCCCATATAGGTGCTTAGGAACAGCTTGTCTCTATCCGAAATACGGTGAGATATTTTAGCATTAATGTCGTAAAAATAATATCCTCCACTGGTCTTATCCGATGTATTTTTTGCATTGCTTAACGCCATAAAGGGTTTTGCAAGCAAATCAGCGTAAGTTCTACGGGCAGAGATATTGAATGTGGTTTTGTCACTGAAGAGTGGTCCTTCAAGATTGATTTTTGAGGATATAAGACCTATGGTAAAGTTTCCGTGAAGCTTTTTGTTATTACCATCCTTCATTTGTATGTCTACTACCGACGAAAGTCGACCTCCAAACCGTGCGGGAAAACTTCCCTTGTATAGTGTCACGTTTTTAATAGCATCGGCATTAAAAACAGAGAAGAAACCAAACAAGTGATTTACATTGTATACAGGTACGCCGTCGAGTAATAGCAAGTTCTCGTCTAGTCCACCACCACGTACATGAAATCCCGCCGACCCTTCTGTACCTGCCTTCACGCCGGGCAATAGCTGTAATGCTTTCAGCACATCTGTTTCGCCAAATAATGCAGGAATGGTTTTTATCTGTGTTATAGGTATATCTATAGCACTCATTTGTGATCCTTTTACACCAAGTTCCTTGCGGTTGGCTACCACCACTACTTCTTGTAGTTCAGTTGCTTCTTGTAGTTGAATGTTTATTACCGTGTCTTTTGATAATTTGAATACTCGCTGTTCGGCGCGATATCCAACATAGGAGTAGGAGAGGGATACTTCATTTTTAGGTATGGTGAGCGAGTAAAAACCGTAGGCATTACTCACTGTTCCTTTGCCAGATTTTGCTTCGAATACTGATGAGCTAATAAGTGTCTCGCTACTTTTGGCATCGCTGATATAACCACTCACTGTATAGCTTTGAGCATGGCAAAATACCGTAGCAAACAGAAAAATAGAACATGATAAAAAGTTTCTTTTCATAAATAATTATTTGTTGAGTTAAATGTGGAGCGAAGATAGTTAACCATTTCTTGTTATTGATAATAAAGGTGCAGAAATTAATGTTAATTATGAAATTTTATAAAGTTTGTTAATCTAATGTTATTTCAAGCAGCTATATGTCTCGAATTGAAGTGAAGATAAATTTTTCAATGATGTTTAGATAAACAATTAGCACACTGAACACACAGAAAAACCAGAATATCAACATTCATAAACAATCGTTTGAACTAAATCTTCTAATTAACAAACAGCAATTATCCGTGCACTTTATTTATTCGGTGTGCTAACTAAAAACGACATTGATACTTTGCAGATGAAAAAGTCCTCTTGTTCCATTCGGAATAAGAGGACTTTAAAAATGAAGCGAGTCGATTTTTGAATTATAATATTTGTATGTAGCGAGAACTACAATCTCATTTTTACAACATTGCTCGTATAGCTTCCCACCATCCCAATTCCTCCGTTTACGTTGTTGAAGATTTGGATAGGCTCTGAAAAGAGTTGATTTGCCGTTTTTTGATTCGACCGGGTCTTTAAAAATAAATAAAAGCTATTGCAGATAGATTGCAAATCAATTTCAATCGTTTTTTGAGGTAACGGCCTTTGATATTCGGGTAAATATATACTTGCTGTGTCGCTGATGCTAAACGAGAGTGGATAAGATTTACCATTAATCAGTTCGTCGGTAAAAACATGAAATTGATTTTTGGATTCGTTGATAGTTGGAATTCCGGATAATAAATCTTTCGTGTTGCCCGAAACGATATCATCCAAACTGAAATTATAGTTGACCTTTTTCTTTCCATTGAAAGTACTTGTTTGGTTTACTACCAGTCGGTAGTAATTTTTTATATTCGCAGCATCTTCAAAAGTAAGGATGTATCTGATGGTTCTGAATCTGTATTTACCCACCACAAGCATTCCGGTTTTAGTTAATCCATTTTCGACAGTACTAACCATTTCTATAATCGGTTTGGCTCCTGTCCAGGTAACGATTGAGTCGATTTTTATGATATTAGCTTTGGGATAAATAGATGTTTCAGCACTAATGTCTTCTTTGTCCGGAACTTTTACTACCAATTTTACAATGTCGCCAATGCTCGGTTTAATGCTGCAAATATAGACTCCTTTCGAAGTATGTTGCATTATTTCTTTTAATGTTCCGTTGAAGTAAACCGATACTTCGGCATTCTCTACGGCTTTAAAAAGATAATCGTTGTTCAAAAAGAATTGACTTTCAGACACATTAGCCTTAATGGTTGAATCGGGTGTAATAAAGCTGCTGAGCACAATTTGCGATTCCGTGGAGTCTCCATCAAAGTTAATTTCTTTTTCACAAGAAGTCAAAATTGAAATGCTCAGCAAAACAAACCATATATAATGTAGTGTTTTCATGTTTCAATTTTTAGAATTTATAAGAATAACTTATTGACGGAATAATGGGGAAAATAGAAGTCTGTATAAGCGTATTTTTTTTTGTATAGACATTTGTCGATTCGTTGTAAGTGGAATTCGATTTTACGGTAACTAAAAATGGATTCAGTTGATTGTACACATTGTAAATGCTTACATTCCATGTTCTGGTGCCATGTTTTAGCTTTTTGTTGAAATTTATACCCAAATCCAAACGGTGATAGGGTTCATAACGATAATTGTTTCGCGAACTAATGTATGGAATAGAATTGGTTATATCCACCGAAGTTGCATCGCTCGGAACTGACGATGTAGGACTTGTTCCTGGTATATCGGTGGCAAGATAATTTTGCATGGATAAAGTGCCCGAGCTGCCTGAGCTGTAAACCCATGTGGCCGAAATGTCTATCTTTTCGCTAAATTTATGCGAAACCACCACACTCAGGTTGTTCCTTCTGTCATATTTAGTGGGGAATGTTTTTCCGTTGTTCAGTACTTCGCCTGGTTTATCGAATAGGCGTTCGGATTTAGCCCATGTGTAACCAATCCAACCAGTAGTTTTTCCAACCGATTTTTGCGCCAGAAATTCAACTCCATACGCCCAGCCACGGCCCACACTTACTTTATCTTCCCAACCCGTACTCGATCCGAAGAACGAGGCTCCATCTTTATATTCAATTAAATTATCCATCGATTTGTAATAGGTCTCGACAGACAACTCTATAAAATCATTTAAATTATAAAAAGTACCAAAGGTCACTTGCTGCGACTTCATTGGTTCAATTCTTTTAGTAACCGGCACCCATAAATCGGTAGGCAGTGAAACGTTATTGTTAGATAATAAGTGAATGTATTGGCTCATTGAAGCATATCCTGCTTTAAGCGACAATTTTTCATTCAACAAATATCGTAATCCTAAGCGTGGTTGTACTGAGTTGTAAAAATGATTTTGTACATAAAAGGCCGAATAATGGACGCCAATGTTTGCTTTCAGCGCATGACTGATACTTATATTATCTTCAAAATAGGCTATGGCTTCGTGCGAAATAATATTCTGGTCACCAATAACTGTGTCTGAAGCACCGGTTGTATTGTTTTCCATCTCGGCAACAGTTACTCCAGGACTGAACCTGTGAAAAGTATAGTTTGTTCCAAATTTGATATCATTGCTTGCGTTTAGTGAATAATCAAAATCTATTTTTGATGATATATCCTCAATGCCAGAATCGTAAGTAAGTGTTGTGTTTTTGAATGTCTCTTTTGCTGGAGAGTATCTGACAGTTTGATTTTCATTGCCAACTGCCAAATCGAAACCATAATGGGTATATGAGCTAGTTGCATTCATAAAAAGTTTATTGGAAATAACATGATTCCAACGCAATGCACTTATAATATTTCCCCAATTCCAGTCCATCTTCAACCAGTTTGTTTCATATCCGTTTACGCCACCACTAGCGTTTGTGTATTTTGCTTCACTTTGTTTGATATTTGTATAAATTACGTCATTGCCTACATACGCACTTAAGTAAATACGATCTTTGTCTGAAAATTTATGCGTTATTTTTGTATTTATATCATAAAAATAATACCCTGCTTTGGTTTTCTCAAGTCCTTTTTCGGCAATGGCCGATTTTAAAAATGGTGGTGCCAAAAGGTCGGCATATGTCCGACGGGCTGAGATATTGAACGTGGTGTTTTTACTTCCTATTGGTCCTTCTAAATTTATTTTAGCCGAGATTAGTCCAAGTGATAAGCTACCATGTAATTTTTTGTTATCGCCATCTTTCATTCTGATATCCACCACCGAAGAAAGTCTGCCGCCAAATCGTGCAGGAAAACTGCCTTTGTACAAGGTTACATTTTTGATAGCATCTGCATTAAATATTGAGAAAAACCCAAACATATGATTTACATTGTAAACCGGTACTCCGTCAAGTAATAACAGATTCTCATCGGCACCACCACCGCGAATATACAAACCTGCCGAACCTTCGACACCAGCTTTTACTCCGGGTAGCAGCTGCAATGCTTTAATCACGTCTTTTTCACCAAAAAGCGACGGCACTGTTTTTATCAAACTGATGGGTATATCGATGGTGCTCATCTGCGAACCCTGTACTCCAATGTTTTTTTGATTGCCAATAACAACAACTTCTTTTAATTCAACAGATTCATTAATCCTTATATTGATAATTGTATCTTTGGTCAGATCAAATAAATGACGATTTGAAGTATAACCGGTATAAAAATAAGTTAGATTCACTAAGCCCTTTGGGATAGTAAGTGAGTAAAAACCATAGGCATTACTTAAACTTCCTTTTTTTGAATAAGAGTCGTAAATCGACGCTCCTATCACTGTTTCACCGCTTTTAGCATTAGTAATGTGTCCGCTAATGGTAACACTTTGAGCATGAGTAAACAAAGATAAAAATGTAAACGCTATGAATATGAGGATGTATTTCGTCATAGAAATGCATTCTGGTTAAAGTAATATGCAAATATATTTAGAACTTTTGTTATCTAATGTAGTAAAACGTTTATAATACTAAAAAAGTTTGTAGATTGTACAATGATAATTTATTTAGGTTTTGTAGTAATTCATTCATTCATATTTTATTGATAGTGAATGATGAAAAAATCCCCACGACTCAATAATGAGTGTGGGGATAGTATATGGATATTTGTGGGTTATTTTGCCAATTGATAAACCTCGTCGAGCGTGTAAATAGTAGAATGATATTTTCGGGATGCGTGAATCATTGCTTTGGCTACTATTTTTTCCTTAATGGGTCTGAATTGTTTCAATAATCCTATTTTATTTAAACCGTATAACACTGATAATTTAAGCTTTTCTCTAAATAACTTTTCGTTTCGTTTGCCATAAAGTTTACCGGGACGTAGAATATTTATATATTCGAAAGGTAAATGCTGTACTGCTTTGTCAAGCTTTCCCTTCACTTTCATGTAGAAAGCGTTCGAATTCACATTGGCACCTGCTGATGAAACGAGCACATAGGCTGTAACTCCATTTTGTGCTGCAACTTCGGCTACTTTATATTGGTAGCTGTAGTCCATTTTGTATTGTTCGTTTTTAGTTTTGGCTGGCTCAGCTCCAATGCCCCATGCGGAGAATAATACATCACCATGCACTACATCTTTCCATGTTTCAGGCTTGTTGAAGTCGATGATGTGTTCAGTAAGTTTGGGGTTTGATAAACCACTTGGCTTAAGCCCCAGTGAAATAATTTCAGTGAAATTTTCGTTTTCAATCAGTTTTTCAATTAGTTCTTTGCCCACCGTTCCAGTAGCTCCAAGAACAATAGCTTTTTGGATGCTCATAAGATGAAATTTAGTTATAGTTTAGCTTTTTTTTGGTAGAAAACATTACTTGCTAATCAGGTAGTTGTCGGCTCATTAAAGTCAATATGCCTTTAAGCGAAAAAGCTTTCATCCGAATATAGTTTGCAAATATGGTGAATGATTTTGAATTAAATTGTAACAAAATAAACTTATTTTATTTTAATTTGTAGTTTATTAAGTCGTAATTATTATTAATTTAATGTAGTGAATAATACATATATACTTACTCGTGTTTCTAAATGAATCTCTGCAAACCAATTCAGGAGTGTCGGGTGGAGTCTAAAATGAGTAGAATTATTTTGCAAGTTCGTAAACTTCTTCGAGTGTATAAATGGCAGAATGTGTTTTCCTTGCGGCATGTATCATTGCTTTAGCTACCTTTGTGTCCTTGATGGGTTTGTAACGTTTGAGAAGTCCTATTTTATTTAAACTATACATCACTGATAACCCGATTTTTTCTCCCAGTCTATTTTCAGCCCGCTGACCGTAAAGCTGACTAGGGCGTAGAATGTTGATGTATTCAAATGGTAAACCTTGAACAGCTTCATCCAACTTCCCTTTCATATTCATGTAGAATGTCTTAGAACTTGGATTAGCACCCGCCGAAGAGACCAGAACATAAGTGCTAGCTCCGTTTTCTACCGCTATTTTGGCAACAATGTACTGGTAGGTAAAGTCAACTTTGAATTGCTCTTCTTTACTTTTAGCTTTTGCAATGGTTGTGCCCAGTGTAGAAAAAAGCACATCGCCCTTTACCAGTTCTTTCCATGTTTCAGGGCAATCGAAATCAATTACATGCTCATTGAGTTTTGGATTTTTTATTCCACTCGGTCTGCGTACCAAAGATATTATTTCTGAATAATGATCGTTTTCAATTAGTTTTTTGAGAAGTTCTTTTCCTACCATTCCGGTAGAGCCTATCACGATTGCCTTTTTATTGTTCATAATAAGTGAGTTATAGGTTGTGTTTTTGTTGCGTAATACAGTAGAGTTGTTCCTTTTTATTACAGTCAAACGCTATAAATTACATTTTAGTACATGAAATGAATTGTAATATATACACCGCATTTTACGTCAAATATCAACGAATCTGATACCCAATACTTAATTGGATTGAATGCTCACAACTGTTAACTATCCATATGAATATCTCTAAATCCTAAGAAATAAAGTACTCCATCCAATCCGATAGTGGAAATAGATTGTTGTGCATTGGCTTTGACCTTCGGTTTGGCGTGAAAGGCAATGCCTAATCCGGCCAGGTTCAACATCGGTAAATCGTTAGCTCCGTCGCCTACGGCAATTACTTGTTCTAAATCAATTTTTTCTACTTGTGCAATCAGTCTCAGCAGTTCTGCTTTTCGTTTGCCATCAACAATGTCTCCTACATAATTTCCGGTAAGTTTGCCATCTATAATCTCCAATTCGTTGGCATAAACATAGTCAACATCGAAAAGCTTTTTCAGATGATTACCAAAGTATGTGAATCCTCCTGAGAGGATGGCAATTTTGAAGCCACATTTTTTAAGTATGGACATCAGACGTTTAGCTCCATCCATAATAGGTAGATTTTCGGCTACCTCTTCCATTACACTTTCGTCCAATCCTTTGAGTAATGCTACCCGTTGCTGGAAACTCTCACTAAAATCAATCTCTCCGCGCATAGCTGCTTCGGTAATAGCACGCACTTGTTCGCCCACGCCAGCCCGATCGGCCAGTTCGTCAATCACCTCGGTTTTAATAAGCGTCGAATCCATATCAAAGCATATCAATCGGCGGTTGCGGCGGAACATATCATCTTTTTGGAACGAAATATCAATGCCCAATTCGGCTGAATAAGCAAGAAACTGAGCTGAAAGTATGCTTTTATCAACTAACTCGCCACGAACGGAAAGTTCGATGCATGCTCGAATTGAATTCTCATCTTCAGGTTGTAAGCTAGGTCGGCCGGTCAAACGTCGGATAGAATCTATGTTTAAATTCTGGTCGGAGATAGCTCTGGTTACTTTTGATAACTGCTTTGCTGTGATTATTTTACCAAGAATAGTAACAATGTATCGGCCTTTTCCTTGCCTGCCCACCCAGTTGCTGTACCTTTCTTCGCTTACCGTTGTAAAACGAACGTTAATACTAAGTTCCGAGCATTTAAAAAGAACTTCTTTTAAAATATGTCCCGATGCTGCATTGTCGGACATTTTGAAGAGGATTCCCAGCGATAGCGTGTGGTGAATATCCGCTTGGCCAATGTCTAAAATGGTTGCATCATATTTTCCTAAAATTTCGGTAATGGCAGACGTTACTCCGGGTTTGTCATCGCCCGATATACTAATTAAAATAATTTCACTGTTTGGCATAAATAGATAACTGTATTAATAGATGAGATATTGTGTCTTAACGTTGCAGCACTTTTGAACTTTTAACGTTAAAATGGAGTAATTTATTTTCTACGCATGTATTTTTCTCTTGTTTCGAGTACATCATGCACATACCTTACGGTTATTTTGCCTCTGTAAAAGCCGTATTTTACCACTTTGTCCTGATAAAATTCAGGTTCGCTTTTTTTGAGGAGATAGTATTCTACATTATTGAACCAAATCTGGTGGTTCTTCCCGTATTTTTTAGCCAAAGCCATGGCGTCAAGAATGTGAGCTGGGCCCGAATTATAACCGGCTAATATAAACTTGATGCGTTCTTTCTTGTCAGCCACTGCTCTAAAGGTCATACTTAAACTCTTTATATACTGTACTCCGGCTTCTATATTCATTTCTGGGTCTAATTTGGTTTTACTATCGAGACCAAAATTAGAAGCCGTGCGGGGCATTAGCTGCATCAGTCCTACAGCACCTGCCCACGATCTTTCGGAGGCATCAAATCTAGATTCGTGAAATGCAACGGCGGCTAATAATTGCCAGTCCCAACCAATTGAGGGTGCGTATCGTTTAAACAAATGATCAAACGGAGATATGGCACCTTTTGGAATTCTTATTCTTTTAAGAGCAAAATAGGGGCTTTCGTCCCAATATTTATCGAAAAGTGAGGATTTTAAGTCTACAATTTTCGGTAGCTTTTCCCATGTTTCAATAGCTTTCTGCAATTTTGGATTTCCTTTTCTAATCAACCAACCATTGCGCTGACCAAAGCTTACTGGCATACGCCCATCTATGTTTCGATAAAACGATTTGTGGAGCAAAGCCATATTGTGATAAGCCAGTGTGTAGTTAATTTTGTTTTCGCCCACCATGTCAATCAAATCTTCGTTCGACAGTGAGTCTGCTGCTGCAACAATGTTTATTGTTCCGCCTATTTCTTCGTTTATAGCTTGCAATCGTTGGTGAAAAATACTGTTGGCTTTTACATAAACGCTTTTGCCGGCCAAGTCCGTAACATCAGACAGTGTATTGGTGCTTAAGTTCTGAACCAGCACTTGATACGATTCCGCCTGAGGAAGCACAAACTGAAAATGATGTTTCAAGGCTTTAGTTTCTATAAAATTATAACATGCTATATCCACTTTATTCTCGCGAAGCCACTGCGCCATTTCTTCTTCATTTTTGGCGATATTGATTTTCAGGTTTACATTTAGATGAATGGCTAATTTGCCCACCATTTCATAGTCGAACCCCATCATCTCGTCGCGATAAAGAAAATAAGATGTTGATCCGTACATGGTGGCTACCCGCAGTGTATCAGATGCCATAATCTCTTTCAGATCGTTGGTATGCGCCACTAAACCCACCTCCTTTTTCTTTGCTCCGCACGATGCAAGCAAAAAAACAGAAAATAACAGGAGCGTGATTTGGTTTGTGATTCGCATAGATAGTTTTAATTCATAATTTACAATGCATAATTGATTGCAAATTAAATTTTAGAGATAATAACCTCATTCATAAGAAAAACGAGCTTGATCTTCATTATGAATTATGCATTTTGAATTATTCATTATTTGAAACGTGTTCTATATTTTGTTCTTTTATTACCTCCATTCCGTTCATACGCAGAAATACTTGCGCGGTGGCAAGCACATCTTTCTGGCAGTAGGTGGCTATTCTATTAAGGTTGTTTTCTTTGTAATAAACCTCTGCTACCCTGCTTCCATCAATATCGTCTTTTGGGGTAGGGATGCCAAAAACGGCTGTGAGTAGTTTGAGTGATGTGTAATTTTTATAATCTCCAAACTTCCACAATTCCAATGTGTCGATAAAATTTATCTCCCATGGCTTTTTGCCGGCAATTTGAAAAATGGTTGGTAAAGCCAGTCCATTTATCAACATTCGTCTGCAAATATACGGAATATCAAACTCTTTTATGTTATGTCCGCACAATGTGTGTTCTTTGGTGGTACAAAACTTAGCTATGAGATGAGTAAATTCAATGAGCAATTGTCGCTCATCATCATTTGCAAACGATTTGGTACGAATGTGCATCTCCACACCCTGAAAATGAATGAATCCAACCGATATACAAACAATTTTTCCAAACTCTGAATAGATGCCTGCACTAGAATTAAACCCTTCGCTTGCTGTTGTGTCTTCGGTATATTTCTCGGGCATGCGTGCGTGAATGAGCTTAAACTTATCGTCCCAGCTATGAGCCAACGCTTCCGTGAGTTGTGAATAATTGGCAGTTTGTGGTACCGTTTCGATATCCAAAAACATGATTTTTTGTAAGTCGCTTTTCAACATATTTTTTTCAATTATTAATTAACAGTAATCAGTAGACAATGTCTTGTATCACTAAAAAGTAAATAGTAAGAAGTGAACAGCTATCAGTGTTTGACACTTAATGAATATTTTAGCATTAATGAATCGTAACTGATTACTGATTACTGATTACTGATCACTGATAATAGTTTGCTGAGTATATATTTGGTCAAAATATCAATGGCTATATGATTGTTGCCACCTTGTGGAATGATAAGGTCGGCAAAGCGTTTTGAGGGTTCGATAAATTGCAGGTGCATAGGCTTTACCGTACATTCATAGCGCTCTATTACTTTGTTTACCGATCGTCCACGTTCCACAATGTCGCGATTGATGACTCGAATTAAGCGATCATCGGCATCGGCATCAACAAATACTTTCAAATCCATCATGTCGCGTAATTCGGGATTAGTAAGCACTAAAATTCCTTCTACAATGATAACATGGCAGGGTTTGATGGGAATGGTTTCGGGAGCACGGGTGCAAGTGAGATAGGAATAGATGGGTTGCTCGATGGTTTTACCCATCTTCAGCTCTTTCAGAT
>Ga0136636_10001318_pt1 | contig 14367 bp, 15 predicted proteins | sample AntDrymUQ8522106_2_FD_104653 | JGI IMG/M metagenome (GOLD analysis project Ga0136636, IMG submission 104653) | Polar desert sand microbial communities from Dry Valleys, Antarctica - metaG UQ852 (21.06) | ecosystem: Environmental > Terrestrial > Soil > Desert | place: Antarctica: Dry Valley... | reverse complement strand
TAAGGCACCTGCTTGCCAACAGGCAGGTTCCATCACTGCATGGAGCGGCACTGGGGTAAAAAATAAAAAACAATCCCGCACAACACGGGATCAATTTAAAATGAACACATGAAAAGCATTTTACATTCCATTAATATATCCTTTTTTGTGATAATAGCTGTGAGCCAAACAGTCCTTGCACAAGATTCACCTATGGCTCAGGTAAGGCAAAAGCCCATTACTACCATGCTGTTGCCCCTGTATCTCGATTCGGCTTTCAAAGACGGTAAATATGCCCATGGCAACAATATGCCTACATTTCTATTACCCGGGCTGGAATTTTACAATGGGGTTAAAATTGCCGTAGAAGAATTAAAAGAACAAGGTATACCGGCACAAATCAAGATAATAGACAGCAAAAGCGCTGGTTTCCTCTACAAGCTATTTAAAGATTCAGCTTATCAAAAACCAGGGTTGGTTATTTCCATGGCACAAACCTCTACGGAATTGAAAAGCATTGCTGAACCAATGAAAAAGGCAAACTGGCCATTGATTTCTTTGTTGCCAAACGATGCAGGCATAACGGATTACCCCAACATGATGGTTGCCAATTCAACCATTTCCACCCATATTACCGCGCTTTACAAATACCTTCAACGCAACCACAGTATTGATAATGTAATCATGTTGACACCCATTGGTAACTCAGAAGATAAAATAAAAGAGTTATTGTTAAAGGAAAACAAAAATGCATCAGGTATCCCGCTATCCTGGAGAGATGTGCGCATGTCAGAAAATTTTTCTACCGAACAATGTATTGCCCTACTTGATAGCAACCGGCAAAATATAATACTTGCCACTACTTTAAGTGCATCAAGAGCCCAAAAAATTGTAAGAACTTTGGCTTCTGTAGGTCCTGCTTATAAAATCAGTGTTTACGGTATGCCCACCTGGGAAACGGTTTCTTTTTCCAAAACCGAGTTTGAAGGGGTGGATATATATTACGGTACTCCCTTTATTGGGTCAAGTACGCAAAACATTGATCTGAATCTTAATTTTGTGTTGAAATACAGGGAGTTGACAAATAGCCGGCCAAGCGATATGGCATACCGGGGTTATGAAATTACCCTGCGTTTTGCCAAAATACTGGCGCGCTATGGCGAAACTTTTATGCAGCATATCAACGATGATGGTTTCAGCCTTTTTACCGAGTTTAATTTTCAACCTGTAGGTGACCGGAATACTTACAAAGCGGATTATCAGGAAAATACAAAAATTTACTTTCTCAAGAAAACCGACAATCAATCAAACGAAGATCCCTTTCCCAAACCTTGAAACTAACGCAGTTTGTCGGCTGATTTTATAAGCGCTTCATCTTGCCGGATGCCACGGTATGCCATAAAATCGAAAATAATACTAAATACAGGTACTGCAACTCCAAAACCGTATTGCGTTCTTTGGAAAGCAGGCTCTACATTCGTAAAAGCGTCCTTTGCCATCCAAATAAACAACAGCATCAGTAGCGATAAAAGTATATGCAACCAAAGGATTTTTTTCTGAGAACTCCTGTTTTTAAACAAAAAAATGGCAATCATAGGCATAACCACCAATAATATTGCCATTATCATCAGATGAAGTCTTTCGGCTGTCATCAACCTTACAGTAGTATTGTCAATAGTGAACCCGGCAAAAACAGGCAACCGGGCTAGTAATAAATAAATAAGACCCGACAATAATAACCACAAGGTCTGGATACGTTGTATCATTAATTTTTGTTTTAAATGTACGAAAGATTAAACAAAAAAAGCAGATTATCCCAATTCAGGGTAAAGCGGAAACTGCTGCATAAAAGCAACCACATCGTTTTTAACCTGCTCAATATTGGCCGTATCGTCGGGATTGGTAATAATCTTATCAATCACTCCGGCTATAAAAGCCATATCCTTTTGCAGCATACCCCGTGTGGTAATGGCCGGCACACCAATACGGATACCGCTTGTTACAAAAGGACTTTTATCATCAAAGGGAACTGAATTTTTATTGAGGGTGATATGCGCTTTATCTAATGTTTCCTGTGCTTTTTTACCTGTGATATTTTTATTGCGTAAGTCAATCAGCATCAGGTGGTTGTCGGTACCTTTGCTTATGAGTTCGTAACCTTTATCCACAAAACACTTAGCAAGTACCTGTGCGTTGGTTTGCACTTGCTGTTGGTACAATGTAAAAGAGGGTTCGAGTATATTACCAAAAGCGATGGCCTTGGCGGCAATCACATGCTCAAGCGGCCCACCCTGTGTACCAGGAAATACTGCGAGATCAAGCAATTGGCTCATCATACGGATATTACCTTTAGGATCTTTAAGCCCCATGGGATTTTCAAAATCATGCCGCAGGGCAATCAATCCGCCCCGTGGTCCACGAAGGGTTTTGTGGGTGGTGCTTGTTACAATATGACAATGGTCAAATGGATCGTTCAACAAGCCTGTTGCTATTAACCCTGCGGGGTGACTGATATCTGCCAATACAAGCGCACCAATTTCGTCGGCTACCTTGCGCACTCTTGCATAATCCCAATCGCGGCTGTAAGCACTTGCACCTACAATAATCATCGAGGGTTTTTCTGCCAGTGCAATGCTTTCCAATTGCTCGTAATCAAGCAGTCCTGTTTCTTTTTTTACCCCATAGAAAAGAGGTTGGTAAATTTTGCCACTAAAATTGGCCGGACTGCCATGGGTTAGATGGCCTCCCATACTCAAATCAAGCCCCAAAATTTTATCACCGGGTTTTAAACAGGCGAGGAAAACGGCAGCATTGGCCTGTGCCCCACTATGGGGTTGCACATTGGCCCAACTTGCCTTGAATACCTGCTTCAAACGATCAATAGCCAATTGCTCAATCTCATCAATTACCTCACATCCTCCATAATAACGTTTGCCAGGATAACCCTCGGCGTATTTATTGGTAGCAACACTTCCCGTAGCCTGCATTACTTCCAGGCTTGTAAAGTTTTCGCTTGCAATCAGTTCAATTCCATTGCGTTGACGGTATAATTCTTTGTTCAAAAGGTCAAAAACCAGCGTATCCTTTGGCATGTATGCAAATTTTTTGGCAAATATAAGTCAGCCTGATGGCAGCATCTAAGATTATTAAAGGCTACTCTATATTTTAACCAATAGCTTATACAAAACTCATATTCTGAAAGCCGGGTGAAATCTTTCGAGGGTTTCTCGTAAATATTCCCGGTCAATATGTGTATAAATTTCAGTGGTGGTAATGCTTTCATGACCCAGCATTTCCTGCACCGCCCGTAGATCGGCACCGCCTTCTACCAGGTGGGTGGCAAAGCTGTGCCGAAAAGTATGTGGCGAAATCTTTTTTCGGATACCCGCTTTTTGCGCCAAGGCTTTAATAATGTAAAAAATCATTACCCGGCTAAGTCTTTTTCCGTTTCGGTTTAAAAAAACAATATCCTCCTCACCTTTTTTAATATCAATATGTAACCGGATGGTGGATCTATAAACCTGAATAAAATCAATGCCCTCTTTGCCAATGGGTACCAATCGCTCCTTATCCCCTTTACCCACCACCCGCACAAATCCTATTTCCGGGTAAAACCCGCTGATACGCAAATTGACTATTTCGCTTACCCGCAACCCGCAACTGTACATAGTTTCCAGTATAGCGCGGTTTCGGGTACCCTCCGCCGTGCTGTGGTCTATAGCATTTATCATGGCTTCAATTTCCTCAAAGGCCAGTATTTCGGGTAGTTTACGCTGGGTTTTAGGCGACTCGAGCAATTCGCATGGATTTTGATTACAAATTTGTTCAACCACACAATAGGTAAAAAAGCTTCGTAAACCACTGATGATACGCGCCTGTGTAGCAACACTTAGCCCAAGCCTGGCGATGCATTGGATAAAAGATTGCAATAAGGGCAATCGAACCCCATCAGGAGCTACAGCCTGTTGCGTGTCCTCAAGGTAATCAATAAGCAGGCGCACATCGTGCATATAGGCTTCCACCGAATGGTCGCTCAACGATTTTTCCAACATTAGCCAGGCTTTATAGCCTTTTTTATAAGGTTCCCACACAGTATGGCTCTTTTGATTGATTTACTATTAATATTGCAAAATACCTTATTGGAGGATTCTGGAATTTCTTTTTTACCAATATCAACGATGATAATACCGGAAGCGTATGCAACTGAAACAATTAGAAAAAAAATACAAACAAAATAAGAAAGTTTTTCTGGAATTTATAGATGACCTCGAATCGGCAAGCCATAAAGGTATCAATGAGGAAGCTAAAGCCGCAGAAAAGGAAGTATGGGAAGAAACCGATTGCCTCAGTTGTGCCAATTGTTGTAAAAAAATGACCCCCACCCTCACGTTAAAAGATCAGAAAAGAATTGCTGCTCATTTGAATATAACGCCAAAAGCTTTTATAGAAAAATATCTGGTATTTGATGAGGAGGACAAAGATTGGCGCATGCAAAAGCAACCCTGCGTGTTTCTTGATGAAATCACCAATAAATGCAATATCTATGCCGTGCGACCAGCAGATTGTTCGGGGTTTCCACACCTCACCAAAATGCCTCTGAAAAGTTATATGTACATTCACAAACAAAATATTAAATACTGTCCGGCCACCTTTGTTTTTGTAGAAAAAATGATGGCTCGTATTGAAATAACCACACTTTAATTTATGTTTTCACAAACTATTATTCTCATCATCGTTACTACGCTTATTTCAGTCACTTCCTTCAGTAATAAAAAAGTGTATAACGATTTAATTTTGTACCCACCCGCTATCAACCGTGGTCAATATTACCGTTTTCTTACGTCCGGTTTTATTCATGCTGATTTCCAGCATTTAATATTCAATATGCTGACTTTGTATTTTTTCGGCGATATAATAGAACAAATTTTAACGGTTAATATTGGCAGTTGGGCTTTCTTAACTTTATATCTTGGAGCCATAATCATTTCAGATATTCCCTCCTATTTAAAAAACAAGGACAATCCGCGCTACGCAAGTCTTGGGGCTTCGGGTGGAGTATCCGCCATTGTTTTTGCTTTCATCATTTTCGCTCCCTGGTCCTGGTTTACTTTTCCACCCATTCCCGCCATTGTTTTTGGAGTAGGCTATATGTGGTACAGCATTTACATGAGTAAAAAGGGGCAGGACAATGTAAACCATGACGCTCACCTGTGGGGCGCCCTGTTTGGAGTGGTTTTTATCTTTATCAATATGCCCGGTGAGGTGATGGGTTTTGTGCAAAGATTAATGGATGTAAAAGGACCCTGAAAAACCCAACCGCCTGCATTTAAAATCTGATTCTTATTTGTGTAAGGAAGTATTTTTTAACGAGATAATTCCATATGGATCTTTACGATGTTTCTTGTTTTGTCCGTTATTTTAAAACGGTCGTCAAGCCGGTAACCCACTACCCATACAATTCGTTGGTTGCTTACCAGCACATACACTTGTTCTTTTTCCGCCATAGATAGTTTCAGGTCTATTAACAGCCGGGCTACCTTCTTCTTTTTTTGCATCCCCAGCGGGTAAAAATAATCCCCCGGTTTAGCGGGTCGGAGTATCAAGGGAAAACGTAATAAAGCCGCATCTACCAAGGCCTCCTGCAGAGAAGATTTTGCTGGCATTTGCTCCAGAGTAAAAGCCATTTCTTTACTTATTGTAAGGCTTTTTCCTTCTGGCATTACAAAATCAGCGGGCAGCCATTCGGTGTATTGCAATGTGGCTTCGCTTATTGTATTTGGAACCATCAACAACCATCCCCGGTTGTTTAGCAAACGGTGGCTCGCCGAATGAATGGATTTTCCATTCTGCGCAACCAGTAGTTTTTCCACTTCGCCGGTTTGCCCTTCTGTAAAACCAAATTTTTTAATCCATTCCCAAATCAAGGTTGTCCGGGGGGCTATTTTTTGCCACTGCGCTACGGCAATCTTTTCTATTCCCCGATCTGATTTTATCGCCTTTTTCAACTTAATCTCCACCATTTCCCGGTAAAGCAGTGCGGCTTCTGCAGCTTTTTTTGCTGTAGCTGTAATCCCTGCCAATGCCTGTGGAAAAGACTCTTCCACCAGCGGTATCACTTTATTCCTTATAAAATTACGGGTATAAGTGCTTTGCGGATTGCTGGAGTCTTCTACCCATTTCAGGCTATTTTGGGTAGCATAATTTTCTATTTCGGACGAAGTAGCCCATATTAAAGGTCGGATGATGGCACCGTTGTACGCCGGTATTCCCTTTAGCCCCTCAATTCCAGTACCCCGAAAAAGATGCATCAGAACTGTTTCCGCACTGTCATCAGCATGGTGTGCTGTGGCAATACGAATCCTTTTGCCCTGCTGCGCTAATCCTTTACGAATCTGCTCAAAAAAAACATAACGAAGCTCCCTTGCCGCTACCTGTATGCTGCATCGGTTTATTTCTGCATATCTATCGGTATCAAATCGCCTGTGATGCAGCGGTAACTGCAATTCTTCTGCCCATTGCTTTACAAACAGTTCATCGCGCTCACTTTCCTGCCCCCTCAGTTGAAAATTACAATGCATCAACTCCATTGGTTGCGCAAAGGTTTTCAGCAAATGTGTCAGCACCACTGAATCCTTACCCCCACTAAGTGCTACAAGCACAAGTGTGTTTTTATCAAACAAATTTTGGGCTGCGGCAAATACTTTTAGCCGGGTAATTAATGGATGTTCCAATGCTATTTTTTAGTAATCTGATAAATCTTCATAAGCCATTTGCAATTCATTGTAAGCATGGTTATCGCCGGCCGCTTTTGCCTCTTTCATTCCAACCTCGTAAATTTCCAATGCTTTTTCGGCCTGCCCCAATCTTTCCTGCAATTTGGCAAGGTGGTAATAGGTGCCTACATAGCCCTTATTGGCAGCAAGTACCTGCTCAAAATACTGTAGCGCAGCCTCGTCATCGCCCAATTTTACAAATTCCAAAGCAAGAGCATGCTTTAAAAAGGAATCGTTTGGGTTGGCAGTCAGGTATTCCTTCAATTTTTCAATTCTGTTCATTATTTGTATAATTTTAACCAATAAGTCTTGCTTTTTTTTGAATTAGTTGCATAAACAACTATTTTTGTGAAATACGGAGAATTTGCTTACCCTCTCAGAGGCTTTCCATAATTACCTTACAAAATAAAAAATAAATATACTTTTTATGAAGATCCTTGTATGCATTAGTAAAACCCCCGACACCACGGCAAAAATAGCTTTTACCGACAACAACACGAAGTTTGCCGAAGCAGGGGTGCAGTTTATTGTAAACCCCTACGACGAATGGTATGCACTGGTACGCGCCCTTGAACTGAAAGAGGCAGGTACCGCAACAAGTGTGAGCCTTATAAATGTTGGAGGAGCGGACAATGACCCAATTATCCGGAAAGCACTTGCCATTGGTGGAGACGATGCCATCCGGGTAAATGCCACTGAAGGGGATAGCTACTATATTGCCAGCCAAATTGCCGCCGTAGCCAAAGAGGGAGCATACGACCTGATTTTTACTGGTAAAGAAACCATTGATTATAATGGAAGCTGTATTGGTGGCATGATATCTGAGATTTTGGAAGTGCCTTACATAAGCCTTGCTACAGCACTTGCTGCCGATGGCAACCAATTAACGGTAACCCGCGAAATAGAAGGAGGTGAGGAATTGGATATTTTATCATTGCCTGCTGTAATCAGTTGCCAGAAAGGAATGGCCGAGCAAAGAATTCCGAATATGAAAGGGATTATGGGTGCCCGCACCAAGCCGCTTACCGTAAAAGACCCGGTTGAGGCTGACGTTTTGACGACCATCGTTGCTTTTGAATTGCCTCCTGCTAAAGCGGGTGTAAAACTGGTAAGTGCCGATGAACCGGAAGAACTGGTAAGACTGCTTCATGAAGAAGCTAAGGTTTTTTAATAGAAAAATATCAAAAAAAAAGCTGATAAAAGCCGATAAAAGCTGATAAATCAGATAAATGAACTTCATTTTTAAATTTTATAAATTTCAAATAAATACATGGTACTCATATTCGCCGATCAAATAGAAGGTCAGATAAAAAAGCAGGGTTTCGAAGCGGTAAGCTATGGTGCGAAAATTGCAGAAAATCTTGGTACTACCGCTGAAGTATTGGTACTAGGTACCGTAGATAACGCCAACGAAGCATTGGCAGCACTGGGAAAATATGGTGCAACAAAAGTGCATTATGCTTCCAATGCCATATTCGATACTTTTGATGCACAGGTTTACGCAGCAGCCATAGCCGATGCAGTTGCTGCTGTTGGTGCCAATGTGGTAGTATTCAGCCATACAACTACTGGCAAAGCAATTGCTCCCCGGCTAAGTGCCAGGCTAAAAGCTGGTTTGGTAGCAGGAGCCATTAGCTTGCCGGATATTACTTCCGGGTTTGTGGTAAAAAAACTTGTATTCAGCGGCAAGGCTTTTGCGCATGTAGGAGTAAATACACCAATAAAAGTTATTTCGCTCAACCCCAATGCCTTTGGCGTAAAACAACAGGAAGGCACTGCTGAAGTGATCGCGCTTGATCTGAAGCCTATGGCTGGGAAAATTACCGTGAAAGAAGTAAATAAAATAACCGGTACCGTGCCTTTAGGCGAAGCCGAACTGGTAATAAGTGGTGGCCGGGGATTGAAAGGACCGGAAAACTGGTACCTGGTAGAAGATCTAGCCAATGAAATAGGTGCTGCGACTGCCTGTAGCAGGGCAGTAGCCGATGCCCATTGGCGGCCACACCACGAGCACGTAGGACAAACAGGTGGTGCCGTAGCCCCCAATTTATATTTTGCCATAGGCATCAGTGGCGCCATTCAGCATCTGGCAGGGGTAAATCGCAGCAAAACCATCGTGGTGATTAACAAAGACCCTGAGGCTCCATTTTTTAAAGCGGCTGATTATGGGATTGTTGGGGATGCCTTTGTAGTAATGCCTAAAATTGTGGAAGCTGTAAAAAAAATGAAAGCGACAAGCTAATCCTTGTAGCCAATTTCTTCAAATTAGCAGGTCTTTTCGTTGGTTTACTGCAAATTGCCTAACCTCGTTTGGAGTCAATTATTTTCCTACTGGGGTTTAGTTTTGATTGTAAGCGATGCTTTGCTTTAATTTGCACATTATAAACAGGTAATAAAGTTGCCAAATCAAAAAAAAGTATTCAGTGCAAAAGCCCGATTGTGAATGGAAAGCATGAAAAAAATTGAATTAGAAATAGTTGCTTTATCGCATAGCATCACTCAAACGCACTCCTATGCAGTGGTTTTAGGAGAAATTAATGGGGTTCGCAGGTTACCAATTGTAATTGGGGGGTTTGAAGCGCAGGCCATTGCCGTTGCCCTCGAACGCATGCAGCCGAGTCGCCCGCTTACCCACGACCTCATGAAAAATTTTATGCTGGCTTTTAATGTTGAGTTACAGGAAATAATCATCAGCGATTTGCAGGAAGGCATTTTCTATTCCAAACTTATTTGCCTTACCGATACAGATACCATTGAAATAGACAGCCGTACAAGTGATGCGCTTGCCCTTGCAGTTCGCTTTGGCTGCCCCATGTACACCTACGAGAAAATACTGGATAGTGCGGGTATTATGATGGAAGACAGCACCCCCAAGAAAAGAAAAGGAAAGGCCGAAAAAGAACAAGTAATCCAGCAAGGTGGGGAAGATTTTACCGTAATGTCGGTTATAGATTTAGAAAAGCTTTTGAAAGAAGTTGTAGATCAGGAAGATTATATAAAGGCTATTGCTATCAGAAACGAGCTGGAGTCGCGTAAATAGCCGATTAAAACGTTTCATGCTTACTTTTCCTAATTGTAAAATCAATATCGGCCTTTTTGTAACCGAAAAGCGAAAGGATGGTTTTCACAACATTGAATCGGTTTTTTACCCGGTACCTTGGTTTGATGCCCTTGAAATTATTGAATCTGATACTCTTTCTATACAAATAAGCGGGCAAGATATTCCCGGCAACGCTACTACAAACCTTTGCCTTAGAGCCTGGCACTTACTTAAAAAAGATTTTAAAGCATTGCCCCCGGTATCCGTTTATTTGCATAAAGTGATTCCTACAGGAGCAGGACTTGGCGGTGGCAGCAGCAATGGTGCCACTATGCTGCAATTGCTGAACCAAAAATTCAACCTGCTCATTTCCCATAATCAGTTGATGAATTACGCAGCTATGCTGGGTAGCGATTGTCCTTTTTTTATAGAAAATCATCCTTGTTTGGCTACAGGAAGGGGCGAAATACTTACTCCTATACCTTTCTCCTTAAAAGGATTTCATCTTGTATTGGTAAATCCCGGCTTCCATATTGCCACACCCTGGGCTTTTAAGCAAATAACCCCAACGGCAGCCATCCATCACTGGGAAAAGGTAAACTGGAAGCAACCCGAAACATGGCATAAATCAGGACTGTCAAACGTTTTTCAACCATCTGTGGTAAAGGAACATCCCGCCCTGCAAAAAATAGTGGATGTGTTGTATAAGCAGGGAGCGGCTTATGTATCCATGAGTGGAAGCGGCAGTACTTTTTATGGAATATTTGATCAGGAACCATCGGTTCTGCCCTTGGTTTTTCCGCCTGAATATCTTATAAAAAATCTACCCCTCTAGAAAGTCCTTTTAATCTTGCAGCTAAGAATATTTAAACTCAATCCATTCTTTATCTTTACCGCATGTCGGAAAATACCGAATTGGACACAGAAGATGAATTGGAGCTTAGCGAACAGTTTAAAACGCTGTTGCAACAAGCTGATCGAAAGGCTTTAGAAGCATTCTTAAATGAGCAAAACATCAGTGATGTTGCCGATCTAGTGTATGAATACCACGATGAAGAAACGCTTATTCTTTCGCTTCTACAAATCAACCGTTCGGTAGCTTTGTTTAAAATTCTGGATCTGGCAGAACAAAAAAAAATAATCGCTGAATTACCTCCTTATAAAACCGCTGAATTATTAAATGAATTACCTGCGGATGACCGGACTGATTTTTTGGAAGAACTGCCAAGTAATGTTGTTCGGGAACTGATAAAACTTTTAAATCCGGAGGAAAGAAAAACCACTCTTAATTTATTGGGCTATCCCGAAAATAGCGTAGGGCGCCTGATGACACCGGATTATGTATGGGTGTATGAACACAATACGGTAGCCGAAGTTATAGATACCATCCGCCGGTTTGGTAAAGATTCCGAAACCATTGATGTCATTTATGTTATCAACGATAGGGGAATTTTTCAGGATGATATACGAATCCGTGACATCATACTTTCCTCCCCCGACACAAAAGTAAATGAACTGATGGATGGACGCAGCATTGTATTGTATGCGGACGAAGATCAGGAAATGGCTTCAGGGGTTTTTAAAATGAATAACAGGGTGGCATTGCCCGTGGTAAGTCGAAGTCGTAAACTGCTCGGGATTGTAACGATTGATGATGTATTGTGGGTTGCAGAAGAAGAATATAGTGAGGATATGCAAAAAATAGGGGGAACCGAAGCACTTGACGAGCCTTACCTTGATACCCCGATTCTTAAACTTTTCCGCAAAAGAGTAGTGTGGCTGATAGTATTGTTTTTAGGAGAAATGTTTACGGCATCGGTGATGGAGCATTTTGAAGAAGAGTTGGCGAAAGCTGTCATGCTGGCGCTTTTCATCCCGCTTATAATTAGCAGCGGGGGTAACAGCGGTAGTCAGGCGAGCACACTTGTTATTCAGGCAATTGCTGTTGGTGGTGTACACATAAGTGATTGGTGGCGTATAATGAAACGGGAAATTGTAAGTGGCCTCCTGCTTGGTGGTGTGTTGGGAATAATTGGATATGTACGGGTAGTAGTATGGCACGGTATTTTTCCTGATGTTTACGGCCCACATTATAAACTGATTGGACTGGTTCTTGGCATTACACTTATGAGCATTGTACTGTGGGGTACTCTATGCGGAAGTATGCTTCCTTTACTATTAAAAAGATTGGGTGCTGACCCTGCAGTTAGCTCTGCACCTTTTGTAGCCACCCTGGTAGATATTACAGGACTTATTATCTACTTTTCGGTTGCCTATGCCATATTATCGGGCACCCTGATGTAAAGTATGCTCTGTTTTGCATAGCTTAAACTTATTCAAAAAAGGTGTAAAGTCTTACATTTGCGTTTCATATTTAAAAAATTTTATGAATAACAGAACTTTTACCATGATAAAGCCGGATGCTATGGCCGATGGTCATGCGGGTGGTATCCTTGATATGATTACCAAAGGCGGTTTTCGTATTATAGCATTAAAACAAACAATGCTTCCTCTTGAAAAAGCACAAAAATTTTATGAAATCCATAGTGAGCGTCCTTTTTTTGGAGAACTTACTGAGTTTATGAGCAGCGGTCCTATTATTGCCGCCATTCTGGAAAAGGAAAATGCAGTAGCTGATTTCAGAACACTTATTGGAGCTACCAACCCTGCAAATGCAGATGAAGGTACTATCCGCAAGCGTTTTGCCCGTAGTATTGGCGAAAACGCAGTCCATGGCAGTGACAGCGATGAAAATGCAACAATTGAAGGAAATTTTTTCTTTAACTCATTTGAGCGTCTCTAAAGAAAACAGTAATAGTAAAAAGCCCGATGGATGATGTTCTCCGGGCTTTTTGTTATTACTGATATCTGTAAACTCAAATAGTAACCACAGGCTTGTTATTTGCCAGGGGTCGCACCTTAAAACCGGCCTTTTTCAATAACTCCAAAACACCCATTTCACCAGGCAGATGACCTGCTCCAACTGCAAACAAATAAGTACCCTTGGGAGCAATTGTTTTAAATTCTTTAATCCAGTTACGGTTGCGGTTGAACAATAAAAGGTCGAGATGGTCAACAATGCCCCCTTCTTCTTTCATAGTTAAAGCTGCCATTTTATCTAAATCTTGTTCATTAAAACTTTGTATCATTTCCGCTGCCATTTCGCCCTGATCGTCTTTTTCGTTGAGAGAAGACACCAATGCCTTCGCCTGTTCAGAATAGGGAATGCTATCAAACAACCCTGCCTGATAGGATAAAGTCTCCAGTCCTTCAATAGATATTTTACGGTTTTTAGCCTCGGCCATCAAAAGCGATTCGGTACCGCTTCCTGCATTACAAGGCATCATCTGCTGCGCCACCATTGCCTGCAACAGCATGGGCTTATAGCGCTGTAACATCATAAATGGCATGGGTATTTTTTCGGCGAAAAACGCCTTTACCTGCGCCATTTCCTCTTCATTTAATAATTGACTAAGCGTAGTATCACCCAGCATCATCAACGAATTCATAGCACCCATCATTTGCATCATATCATCCATATCCACTTCGAGATAAACTGATTTTACCCGATCAAGTACGGCCTTTAAAGTTGGACTGATAAAAGCATCTTCCGGACATAGTAAATGCATGGTTCCGAGAAAATAAGAAGGTTGGGCTAATCCCCCACCAGATATTTCCCACAAAAGGGTCTTGTTATTAGAATGGCTAGGCAAATCTGTTTCGGTTGATTGTGCAAGCAAGGGCAATAATCCAACCTGTGTTAAACCTACAGTTAATAATAAAAGTGTTCGCATGAAATTGATCTTATAAAAATAAAAGTGATTATGCTAATTTATAAATAGAGCTTACCATTTAGGACACCCCAATCCATTACGACCCTGCCGGTAATAACCAGCTCCTCTAGACAGAGCAAATCCAACAGTAATGCCAACATAATAATACCAGTCGTTATTATTTGGATTTCCCCGACGTGCCTCACTGTTTGGGTAAGGTCTCCCATCGAGTTCATCCGTTCTCCATGCAAGGTCAACTGCCAATTGTCCCCGGTCGCGAAGCAAAGGATTTCTTAAAGCATAGGTAGTACTCACATCATCAATATAGTCGGTGAAGGTTGTATTAAGCCGTACTTCTCCGCCAATTCTCCATTTTTCATTAATATGCCATAAGACTCCTCCGCCAAAAGGAATATTAAGCTGGGTGATTTTATAGGGCGTCCTATCAGGATATTCTGGCAATCCCTGACCTTCTGTACCCAACGGCTGTAAAAATACTTTTTCATTTTTGGGGCCAAACCTAACAAAAGGATTAAAGTTGAAAACGCCAAGACCAGCAAAAACATAGGGGGTGATGGCATGTTGTTCCGGGGTAAAAAGTCGGTACTCCAAAGCTACATGTCCATCGAAAATATTGGAGGAAAAACTTAGATTTCGGATTCTATTGTCACCCGATATAGAATCGGCACCAGAAATAAAACCAGACTGAATACCCGCCCTTAGAAATAACTTCTGAGTTAATCCATGCCTGAAAATTACGCCCAATCCTCGATTAAAACCTTGCGTGTTTAACCTTCGGGGG
>Ga0136636_10001316_pt1 | contig 14381 bp, 18 predicted proteins | sample AntDrymUQ8522106_2_FD_104653 | JGI IMG/M metagenome (GOLD analysis project Ga0136636, IMG submission 104653) | Polar desert sand microbial communities from Dry Valleys, Antarctica - metaG UQ852 (21.06) | ecosystem: Environmental > Terrestrial > Soil > Desert | place: Antarctica: Dry Valley... | reverse complement strand
TGAGCGAGTACTTGCCGGCACGAACACCGCCATGCATGGTGTCATCGCGCTGGTGCTTGAGCAGTGTCATGTGGTTGCGCCGCATGAAGGCGGGGTCGTCCACGCACTGACCACCCTGCGCTTTTTCGACCAAAGGCTGCAAGCCACGGCCCTGCGTGCCCTGGGCAAAGGCAAGCCCGGTCGCGCCAGCCAGATACATTACCGCAAGCACCAAGACGCTGCGCGCCAGCTGACCACCCATCACAAAAAACCAAGCGCGCGACCACATCACGTTACTCTCCCAAACCCATCTGGATGTAGCCTGTGGGGCAAACATCTGCACAAATATGGCAACCAATGCACTTGCTGTAATCGGTGTCCACATAACGACCTACGGTTGCCTTCACCTTGGGCACCTTGAACACGGCCACCTGCGGGCAATACACCACACAGTTGTCGCACTCAAAACATTGGCCACAACTCATGCAGCGCTTGGCTTCGGACACGGCCTGTGCTTCCAGCAGGGGCTGCAGGCGTTCGTCAAAGTTGTCCAGCGCTTCTTCTGCGGTGAGCGACACAATGCCCCGGCGATTGCGCGAAACAAACGGAAAGTGCCCCAGGAACAACTCCTTGTGCGAGATCACATAACGGTCAGAGCGGTTGTCAAAATTATGAATGGCCGCGGTGCTCTTGTCGGTGCCGCGGGTTGGCTCATGCACTTCGGTAAAGGTCAAGCCCTTTTCGATCATCTTGCGTTTCAAGTCAAACGTGTGCACGTCGATCTTGGGACGCTTTTCAATCGCTTCATGCTGCAAAAAGCGGTTAATGCCATCGGCAGCAATGGCGCCGTGGCCAATCGCTGTCGTTAACAGGTGGGGCCGCACCACATCACCGCCAACAAAGAAACCGGGCTGGCCCTGCACCTGGTAATTTTTGTCCGAATTGATGGCACCCTTGCCGTTGTTGAATTCTTCCAGGCCGGTAAAGTCAACCGCCTGGCCGATGGCCGATACGATCAAATCAGCAGGAATGTCTTCCTCGGTGCCTTCAATGTTCTTGATTTCCAGGCGGCCGCTGACCATCTTGGCCTCGCAGCGCATGATGCGCAGCGCCACGGCACGGCCATCTTCACCACGAATCACCGCCACCGGCACCATGCCACCACGAATGGTGATGCCCTCGGACAAAGCGTGTTCCACCTCGTGTTTCGACGCCTGCATTTTTTCAATGTCGAAAATGGTCGTCAGCGTCACCTCCGCGCCCTGGCGCACTGAAGCGGCGGCCACATCGTGGGCCACCATGCCTGCAATGGCGTGCTCAGGGCGGTCCGACTCGTGAATTTTTTCGATGTGCCCCAGTCGGCGCGCCACAGTGGCCACGTCGATCGAGGTGTCGCCACCGCCAATCACGACCACTCGCTTGCCTACGTGGCGCAGGCGGCCATCGTTGAAAGCCTTCAGGAACGAGGTGGCAGTGACACAGTTGGGTGCGTCAGCCCCTTCGACCGGCAAGGCACGCCCCGCCTGAGCACCCAAGCCCAGGAACACGGCATTGAACTGCTCGCGAATCTGGGCCATGGTGATGTCGGTGCCGATGCGGCAATTCATGCGGGTGGCCACACCCAGGTCAAGGATGCGTTGGATCTCGGCGTCCAGCACATCACGTGGTGTGCGAAAGCCCGGAATGCCATACCGCATCATGCCGCCCAGCTCTGCACGCTCGTCGAAAATGGTGACCGAGTGGCCTTTCAACGCAAGCTGGTAGGCCGTCGACATGCCAGCGGGTCCACCACCAATCACGGCAACCGTCTTGCCAGTGAGTTGCGTGGGCTTGTTATATGCCAGCTTGTTCTTGATGGCGTAGTCACCCAGAAAATGCTCAACCGAATTGATGCCCACAAAATCTTCAAGCTGGTTGCGGTTGCAGCCTGACTCGCAAGGCGCCGGGCAAACCCGACCCATGACAGACGGAAACGGGTTGGCCTCGGTCAGACGGCGAAACGCATACTCTTGCCAGACCATGCCTGTCGGCGGTTTTTCAATGCCACGCACGATGTTGAGGTAGCCACGAATGTCTTCACCGGCCGGGCAACTGCCCTGGCAGGGCGGCGTGCTCTGGATGTAGGTCGGGCATTTGTGCGAGTGACCGGCATCAAATATTTTGGCCTGCCAGGTCTTGACCTTGGCATCGCCGTCTTTGTAGCGGCGAAAGTTCATGGGTTTGGGCGCAATGGTTTCGGGGTTCGCAGACATGTCGGAGTCTCCTGGTTTTATGCTTGAATGTGTGAAAGGCAGAGCTATTTGTCGCCCAGTCGGATCGCCTTGCTGACCAACTGGTGAACACCGCCCACCATGCTCATGTTGAAGCCGTAATACGGCAAGACCTTCGTGAACTGGGCTTTGCAAATGGCACAAATCGTGGCCATGAAATTGACGCCGTGGTCATCCACCACATGTTTCAGGGCTTCCATGCGGGGCAACGCACCTTTGACACGCAGTTCCATCAGGTCATCAGTCAGCAAGCCGCCACCGCCACCGCAACAGAAGGTGCTCTCGTGGATCGTCTCGTGGGACATGTCGTGGAAGTGGTTCGCCACCGAGGTGATGATCCGCCGGGGAATCACAAATTGCCCCCCTGCCATGTTGCCCATGCGTGAGCCCCGTGCCACATTGCAGGAATCGTGGAAGGTGATGATGCGTTTGTCATTGGCATCCTTGTCAAACTGCAAGGCACCACGCTGGATCAAATCATCGGTGAATTCGCAGATGTGTTGCGGCACCGGATACCGCTGGTCCAGGTAGTCAAACGGGCCAATCAAAGTGTTCCAAAAACTGTAGGCCACGCGCCAGGCATGGCCGCATTCACCCACCACGATGCGTTTCACACCGAGTTCCAGCGCCGCTTCCTTCACCCGCATGGAGATGTTGCGCATCTGTTCGTAATTGCCGATGAACATGCCGAAGTTACCGGCTTCCGACGCATGTGAGCTCAGCGTCCAACTGATGCCTGCAGCATGAAATACCTTGGCGTAACCAATCAGGCTTTCCACATGCGGCTCGGAGAAAAAATCAGCCGAAGGCGTGATCAATAGCACCTCCGCGCCTTTGACGTCAATGGGGAACTTGACATCGGCCCCGGTTTCGTCCTTGACATCCTCTTCCAGACCTTCCAGCGTGTTGATCAGCGCAGGGCCCGGCAGACCCAGGTTGTTGCCAATGCGGTGCACCTTGCCAATGATCTCGTTGGAATACTTTTGTCCCAGACCAATCGAGTCCATGATCTCGCGGGCTGCCATGGTGACCTCGGCGGTGTCAATGCCGTAGGGGCAAAACACCGAACAACGACGGCACTCGGAGCACTGGTTGAAGTAGCTGTACCACTCGTCAAGTACCTCGCGGGTCAGGTCAACTGCACCCACCAACTGAGGAAAATGTTTGCCTGCAAAAGTAAAGTACCGGCGGTACACCTTGCGCATCAGGTCCTGGCGCGCCACCGGCATGTTTTTGGGGTCGGCCGAGCCTAAAAAATAGTGGCATTTGTCAGAGCAGGCACCGCAATGCACGCAGGCGTCCATGTAGACCTGAAGCGAGCGGTATTTACCCAGCATCTCGCCCATCTTGGCTATCGCCTTGGCCTGCCAGTCGTCCGCCAACGCCTCGGGGAATCCCAAGGCTTTCTGAATCGGTCCAGCCGCAGGAAACGACTTGATGTGCGACATCGCCCCCACCTGCACCAGGGGGATGACCGGATAGCTCTTGAGCTTGGGTGTTTCAAACGCTGCTGTTGCCATGGTATGGGTGCTCAGGCTTTCTTGTCCAGGGCGGCTGCCCAAGCGGAAATATGGCGAACTTCACGGGGGTTGTCGGCCTGATTGCGGGTCGGGCTGAAAAACAGACCGGGGGCGTGCAACAGCTTGCTGATGGGGAAAATGATCATGAGCAAAGCCACCAATGCCAAATGCACCAGCAGCAGTGGGTCAGTTGGCAAGGGCTGCCAGTCAAACCACATCAAGCCCAGCACAAAGGCCTTCAGCGCCACAATGTCGGTGTGCGCCACAAACCGCATGGCGAGGCCACTGAGCCCAATGGCGAGCAGCAGCACCAGCATCAGATGGTCTGAGGGCGTGGAAATATAACGAACCCGATCCACCAGCCAGCGCCGTGCCCACAACCCGGCCAGAGCGGCCACCATGGCGAACCCGGCATACATGCCGTAAGGTTGCACCAGCACTACGGGCAGCCACACGGGCTCCTGAAAGTAGCGCAAATGGCGCAACACAACCAGCAGCAGCGTCACATGGAACAGCCAGCCAAAAATCCAGGTCCATTTGCTTGACTTGAACAGGCTCTCAAACAGCACAACTTCACGTGTCATGCGCCAGCGCACCCCGGCCACCGTGGTGGGCGCAGGGGTTGTGGGAATCTTCAGTGGCGCAGGCGTTTTGGCATAACTGAGAATCTTGCGGGTGAGCCCAACAACGAACACCAGGGTGGCGACGTAGAACAAAACTGTGTAAGCGATGGTCAATATGGACATGGCTATAGACCTGAATACAGACTCGTTGGGGCCCGCAAGTTCATCAAAATCAAGTCAGATCAGATGCAACCTGTCGGCTTGGGCAAGCCGGCAATCTTGCAAGCCTGCTTGGCCGGGCCGTAAGGAAACAGTTCGTACAGGTACTTGCTGTTGCCTTTTTCTTCGCCAAACCTTTTGCCGATGGCCTTGGTCAGCACCCGCACGGCAGGGGCAATCTGGTACTCGTTGTAGTACTCACGCAGAAAGTTGATGACTTCCCAATGGTTGTCAGAGAGTGGTACTTTTTCTTCTTCAGCCAGGTGAACAGCCGCATCAGGGGTCCATTCGGCAAGGTTCAGCAAGTAACCCTCTTCGTCGGTGTCGTAGGTCTTGCCGTTGATTTCAAAGCTCATGTTTTTCTCCAGTTAAAAATAATTCAGTGCACTGCGTCGGGCTCAAAGCCATGAGTGCGAGGTGTTGTGTTTCTCGACCAAATCCACGAAGCCCGCGTAATCGGTCAGCGTCACGCCGTCCATCAGCTTGCTTGTCATGCCGCGTGCATCCATGTCTGGCTGCAACGCAAACACACTGAATTTGGTGCAGGCCTCTGCCACATGGCGCTCGACAGCACTGCCTTTGGCTGCAGCGTAAATGCCGTCTTCAATCAACAACAGCGCATGCCCCGGCTGCGCCATGCGCAAGCAACTGTCCAGCGAATTGGCGTCGAAGGGCGATTTATTAATGATGTGCAACATGGGGTTTCCTTGGGGTCAAAAGCTCAGGATCACGTCTTGCTGCGCCATCAGTTCACCCATCTGCCGGTCATCCAGCACTTCAACAGGTACCAGCAAGTCAGCTTCGGTCAGGCCACGCTGATCAAGTGAGGCCTGGTCAACATAGAGTTTTTCAATGTCATAACCTTCCAGCGCACGGTAGCTGGGTGAAAAGTTCTTGATGCCGATGCCTTTGGTCTGCTGGCCCTTGACCAGTTCATAGACCCCGTCGTCAATGAAGACCAGACTCACATCCTGGTCGAAGGTGGCTGTGATCAACACCACCTCCAGGCTCTCCAGGGCATAGATGGTTCCGTAGGGCGCCTTGCGGTTCACAAACATGAATTTCTTCACGGTGGGACCGCTGGGTGCTGGCACTTGTTGTTCGCTCATAGTGTGTGCTTCTTGTTGTTTGGGTTAATCGCCAAAGGTGACCAAACGGTCTGCCTTGATCCCACTGTCCACCAACTGACCCAGGCCAGAGATGCGAAAGCCTGGTGCCAGCACCTCTTCCTTGATGCCCCGGCGCAAGGCTGCTGCCACGCACACCACCAGATCGACCTTGTGTTCAGCTGCAAGTGATGACCAGCGGTTGACCACATGGCGGTCGTCCTGCGGCGGCTCGGTGAGCCGGGTCGCGTTGTTCACACCATCGTGATAGAAAAACACACGCTGGATGGAGTGGCCTTTGGCCAGTGCCGCCACGACAAACTGGTAAGCGCTGTCAGACGCCTGGTGTGTGTAGGGGCCTTCGTTCACGAGGATGCCAAATTTCATGATGCTCCCTCAAAAGCGAATGTGGGTCGACGCGTTCAGACTTGAACGTGAACCACGCCAGTCGTCGATCAGGTACTTGGTGAATGGCAAGTCACACTTCTCGAAGAAGGCAGGCCAGCCAATGCGCTCGATCCAGTCAGAAACCCGCTCCCATGAGCGTGCATCTTCCTTGTAGGTGAACAGAATCTTCTTCACCATGGCCGACACTTCAGGCCAGCGTGGCGGGTTGTTGGGCAAGCCTGAGGCCACCAACTTCATGAAGGTCGGCTTACCACGGGCGTTGGAATTTTTGCCACCCACCCAGATCGCCAGCTTGCTGTGCTCGGGGTCATTGATCTGCATGGGCGGGCAAGGTGGGTAGCAAGCACCACAGCACATACATTTGGATTCATCAATTTCCAGTGAAGGCTTGCCATTGACCATGGCAGGCCGGATGGCCGCCACCGGACAACGCGCCACCACCGTGGGGCGCTCACACATGTTGGCCACCAGGTCATGGTTGATCTTGGGCGGCTTGGTATGCTGAACAATGATGGCGATGTCGGCCTGGCCACCACAATTGATCTCGCAGCAAGAGGTTGACAAGTGCACCCGGTTTGGCATTTCCTCTTGAATGAACTCCGCATGCAGCTCATCCATCAACGCCTTGACCGCGCCCGAGGCATCGGTGCCCGGAATATCGCAGTGCAACCAGCCCTGGGTGTGCGAAATGGCTGACACCGAATTGCCTGTGCCACCGACCGGGAAACCATTGGTAGTCAAGGCCTCCACCAGTGGCTCCACACGGGCCGGGTCTGACACCATGTACTCAATGTTGGAGCGAATCGTGAAACGAACATGGCCGTCGGCAAAGTTGTCGGCAATGTCGCACAACTTGCGGATGGTGAACAAGTCCATCTGCCGCTGCGTGCCGGCACGCACGGTCCAGATCTGGTCGCCATTGTGTGCGACATGGTGCAGTACGCCCGGACGTGGCCGGTCGTGGTATTTCCAGTTGCCGTAGTTTTTGGCCATCAACGGGTGCAGAAACGGCTTGTTGTCGGGTACGCCGCTCTCAATGGGGGTGCGCATAGTTGCCATGGTTGTCTTCCTGTGTATTGGTTGTTCAGGCGGCCGCTTTGCGGGCATTGATCTTGGCGACCTCGTCATCCCAGCCGTCGGTGCGAACGTAGGGGTTGGTGCGCGGCGTGGAGACCATGTTGGGGTCGACTTCCAGGCCAATACCTTCCAGGAAATTAACCAAACCAATGCGCTCGATCATTTCACCGGTCCGCTCATGCTCCAGCGCGTTTTCTGCAAAGAAGTCGATCGACTTCTGACCGAGCTCCACCAAGGCTTCATAGTCTTCGTCTGTTGTCATGGGCATAAAAGGCACCACCATGGTGCCCATCAGGTCACCAATCTTGAGGGTACGCTTGCCACCCATCAACACGCTCACACCCTTGTCAACACCTGTTGCCAAAGCACCGGTCATGACATTGATACAATGCATGCAGCGCACGCAATTCGAGTTGTCAATTTCAAGTGACTGGGTGTCGTTCAAAGCCACGCTGGAGACCTTGGCGCCCTGGGACACGTCTTTGGTTTCCTTGAGCATGATGGCTTTGGTCGGGCAACGGCTCACCACGTCATTAACCAACTCAGTCAGGCCATGCTTGACAAACCATTTCCGCGCCAGCGCTTCGTCGGTGCGGATGTTGTCGCGCCAGGTACCAATCACAGCCATGTCGGCGCGCTGGATCGAGTTCATGCAATCATTCGGGCAACCCGAAAACTTGAACTTGAACTTGTAAGGCAGTGCCGGACGGTGCATGTCATCCAGGAATGTATTGAGCACCTGGCGATGGGCACGGGCCTCATCAAAGCAAGACTGCTCGCAACGCGCTGCCCCGACACACGACATGCTGGTGCGCACAGCGGGGCCCGCGCCACCCAAATCAAAGCCCAGTTCATTCAGTTCGTCAAACGCGCCCTGCACGTTGGCGGTGCTGGCACCCTGAAACATGATGTCGCCGGACTGGCCGTGAAAGGCAATCAGACCAGAACCATGCGTTTCCCAGATGTCGCACATCTTGCGCAACACATCGGTGGTGTAGTGCATGCCGGCTGGCGGCTGAATGCGCAGGGTATGAAACTCTTTGGAGGCCGGAAACATCTCGGCGACTTCTGAAAAACGCGGAATCACACCCCCACCGTAACCAAACACACCCACGGTGCCGCCCTTCCAGTAACCCTTGCGGGTTTTGTAGGAGTGCTCCAGCTGACCCATCAGGTCAGTCATGTACTCGCTGTCTTTGGCCAGTCGTTTCAGGCCGGTGACAAAGCTGGGCCATGGACCGCTTTCAAGCTGGTCAAGCATGGGGGTGTCGTGTTGCTTAATGCTCATTGAGTGTCTCCTGTCAGGGTGCGCTGGGTTTGCGCTGATCGATCGAACCGGGTCTGTTGAGGTACAAATCGTATGAGTCAGGTGCACGCTTCGCCATCCTCCTCGTTGGGTATTTCGGGCTACCCGTTTGGGCTATATGGCCCCACCCGTCCCGGTGATAGACGAATTGGCCTGACATTGCGCCCAATAGCGGTGTCATCGATTTAGAGAACCCACGCACCATGTCGACCATCACACCGCTTGAAAAACTGACGATTCCTGTGGGCGGGCAGGTGATTGAGTTGCAGCAACTGGACTACGAGGCCGGCGGCATGAGCTTGCTGCGCACACGCATTCGCGAAAAAAGCCGCTTCACCGTGTTTGACATCGACCCACAATCCGCCAGGCAATGGGGCGAGGCGCTGCTGCGCTGGGCCAACACCCAGCCAGCCACCCAACCCGCTGCCACATTGCCCGTGCAGGAGGCTTAATGAACAGTGCGCAGTCTCCTTTGGCAAGCGCTGTGGACATGGTGTTCCCCATCAGTGGCAGCAGCTTGGCGCGTGACCATGCCCAGGCCTTGCAAGAAGCACTGACTGGCCAATGGCCCTGGCTCAAGTCGGAGGCGCAGGCAGGCATTCACGCCATCAAATTGGTGGCAGGCACACAGCCACAGGCGATGCTGTCACACCGCACCAAGCTGCTGTTGCGTGTTCCCACACACCGCATCCCGGAATTGCTGGCCACGTCCGGCATTGAGCTGGCGGTGGCAGGCCAGCCCGTGACCCTGGGCGCACCTCACACCCGCGAATTGCAGCCCCATGCCACGCTGTACGCCTACCACGTGGCGGCGGGGAACACCGACGAAGTCACTTTCATGTCAGAGGTGACAGAAGAACTGTCTGCCATGGGCATCGGTGGCGAACGGGTATGCGGCAAGTGCCAGCAACTGCTGGTTGCCGGTGGCGTGCTCAACACCTTCAGCCTGATGCTGCACGCCCTGGCACCTGAACAGTCCCTGCGGGTGCAATACCTGGGCATTGGCCCACACCGCCTGCTGGGCTGCGGCATTTTTATTCCTCACAAGTCGGCCGCAGCGGTGTGAGTTGACTTTATCAACCAAAAAGGAGAAGTGAAATGGGCTACGAGATCAATGGCACCGAGTACGAAACCGACGACCTGGGATACCTCATTGAGCCACTTTATGAAGACGACGCAGTGCGGGTCATCGCCGCTGCGGAACACATCACCCTGACCGATGCGCACTGGGAGGTGGTGAACTACCTGCGAGACGAATACCGCGAACACGGCCACACACCCAACTTCCGCAACATGCTCAAAGGTTTTGCCGAGATCCACCCCGGGGTTGACAGCAAGTACCTGTACGACCTGTTTCCCACCGGGCCTGCCAAACAAGGCCCCAAGGTGGCAGGCTTGCCACAACCGCTGGGTAAGGGTGGTTACTGAAACTTTGCCAAAAACCATGAGAATCAAGAGCCAGTGGTTTCAAAGCGCCACACCCAAAACCCCGCAGCAAACCGCCAGTGCCATGGCCTTCATCACCTGGCGTGTGGCACAAAACACGCTCAAGCAGATGCGCACAGCGAGTTTCGACATTGAGGTGGGACCGCAATACTTTGCCTTCACCCGCGAAGTGCTGGTCTTTTTGACCCAGGTGCTTGACCGCATGGCGAGTGAAAAAATGGATGCCGCCACCCGCGCCGAATTCATGACGGCGCTGGTTCAGCGTGTGGCCGAGGTACTGCAGGAAAACGAAGATGGCTTGATGGGTATACCACCCGCCGGACAAGCCAGTCACTATGACCAGTTCATCGACTTGTTCAACGAACTCGCCGACCACTACGCCGATTTTGGTTTTGACGCGCAGGGACCGGACTTTGCGTTCACACGTTACCTGGGTCACCGCATCGAGTCACTGATGCCGCAAAAAGACCAACGCTGGGTGGTGGATCAGATCATGGCCAGTGAAGTGCCTGACGCCGTTGAAACCCTGACGCGCGCCATGCAGGGTGTGTTGTCCACCGAGCCGCGTCCGGCACGCGCAGCGCGTGGCGCTGTTTCCGTCGATTGATGCCGCCGCCCTCATGAACAACCCGTATGACCTGACCCACGCCGACGCTTACCAGCGCTGGCGCGCGGACAAACTGGCCAGCCAGCCAACCCGGGCATCCGACCTGATCGTCGACGTGGCTGACCCCTGCGCATTGCAGCCTGACGAGCGCCAGGCGCTACTGCAGCTTTGCGACGCGGCCAACATGGCCATTTACCGAAGTCCCGTGCTGCGTGAAGACAAGGCCATCCCGCGCCAACTGGCAAGCCAGCTCGGCCTGCACCGGCTGGACGGCAATTGGCTGGCCGACGAAGACGGCATTTCACAAATTTCAGTGGCAGCCCCGACGGGCGACCGCATGGCGCTTATCCCTTACACCACTCGCCCCATCAAGTGGCATACCGACGGCTACTACCACCCCGATCACCGTCCCATTCGGGCCATGGTGTTGCATTGCGTGCGCCCCGCCATCCGTGGCGGCGATACCGCCCTGATGAACCAAGAGATGACCTACATCGCCCTGCGCGATGCCAACCCGGACTGGGTCCGCGCCCTGATGGCACCAGACGCCATGACGATCCCCGAGCGGCTTGACGACGACGGAATTGCCCGCCCGGAACAGGCCGGACCGGTGTTCATGGTGGATGCGTCAAGTGGGGCCTTGCACATGCGCTACACCGCGCGCACGCGCAGCATTCAGTGGAAAAACGATGCCGCCACCCTTGAGGCCGTGGCATTTCTTGAGCGTTTTCTGGCAGGTGACAGCCCGCATATTTTTCGCCTGCGCATGGAGGCGGGCATGGGCCTGGTGTGCAACAACGTGCTGCATGACCGCGCAGGCTTTGATGATGACACCCACCAACCCCGGCTGCTGTACCGGGCGCGGTATCTGGATCGCATCACCAAGGCAGCGCCGTCCAAGGTAAAGGCTTCAGATGAAGAAATTTATGACAAATTGGCCTCAAGCCCTTATTAAATAAGCGCTAATAGCTATTAAATACATACTAATATCATGACCCACCAAGTGAGCGTTTGGCGAGCTGCCCAGTTGCTGGGGGTGGCGCGTGGCGTGTTGCAGCAGCAAGTGCGTGAGGGCGCGTTGGTGTTGAACGACGGCTGGGTCACCACCGACGCGCTGCTTAAACTCTACCCGGGCACCCACCTTGAAGAGTCAGGTCTGCTGGAGCGGGTAACGCAAATCCGCGACGAGGCATTTGGCAAACGGGTGCGTGAGCGCATGCTGCCGAGCCAGGAAGTGATGGCACAGCGGCTTTTCACACAAAGTCAGGAGCTGGCCGACGTGCGCAAACACCTGCAGCGTTACCACGCGCTGGTGATCGAATTGCAGCAGCAGATTCGCCAGCAACGCGACCAACACCCAGGCGCCATCAGCTGGCTTGAACTTGAACAACACATTACCCAAGGGCTGGCCAAGGCGCTGGCCACCGAATCGGTTGACATGCTGGAGGTGATGGACGATATGCTCAAAGTGATAACCGCACAGGTCACGGTGCGTCCCAGTGGCCATGAATTCGCGGTAGAAGGGCATGCCAACTTGCTGCAGGCTGGTTTGCATTCAGGGCTGAAACTCAACTACGGCTGTGGCAACGGCAGTTGCGGCATGTGCAAGGTGCGCGTCATCTCCGGTGAAGTCGCCCAGACCCAGCACTTTGACTACCCCTTGTCAGAAGCCGAGAAAGCCCAGGGCTACGCTCTGATGTGTTGCCACACAGCGGCCAGCAGTCAACTCACCCTGGAACTGCTGGAAGCCAGCGGTCCGCAGGACATGCCACAGCAGCTCATCGTGACGCAAGTGCGTGCACTCAGCGCGCTGGTGCCCAACACCTTGCTGCTGCACCTGCAGACACCGCGCACACACCGTTTGCGGTTTCTGGCCGGGCAATCGGTGCAGCTTGGTTGGACCCATCCCGGGCTCAGTGACCAGTCGGCCACTTACCCACTCGCCAGTTGTCCTTGTGACGACCGCAACTTGCTGTTTTTTGTCACCCGCGACGAAGCCGATGGCCTGGCACGGCACCTGTTTGCGGGTGACATCAAAGCGGGCGCAACGATGACAGTGACCGGCCCCTACGGTGAATTTGTGCTGGCAGATGGAAACCGCCCCTTGGTGTTTGCCGCCTGCGACGGTGGTTTTGCGCCCATTAAAAGCCTGATTGAGCACGCCCTGTCATTGGATGCGGCACCCTCCCTGTCGCTGTTCTGGCTGGCCACCCGCAGTGATGGGCATTTCTACAGTAACTTATGCCGTGCCTGGTCCGAGGCACTGGACCAGTTTGAATTCGAGCTGGTCACCCACTCCGATGCCAGCTTGGGTGCCTGGCAGATGGCCCAGGCAATGCGTGCCGATCTGTTTGACATTGACTGCGACTTTTATCTGGCCGGCCCTGCTGATTTTGTCCGTACCCTGCATGAAGAGTTACGGACAGCGGGCGTGTCCGAGACCCAGCTTTTTACCCTCGTTCTCTGATTTTTCATGCCGCTTGCCTGCCTCACCATGCACACACAACCCCTACCCACCACACACACTGGCCACACCGGTGCCACCTATGCCACTGCCACCCCGGTCGGGCAAGACATGGCCTTGCCCGAATGCGCCGGTGGCGAATCTTTTGCACTGATGGTGCAGGGCCAAAGCATGGTGCCGGAATTTCTGGAAGGTGAAATCATCCTCATCGAACCAGAAGGTTTGGCCAAGGATGGCTCATATGTGCTGGCATGGCACCAGGAAGGCTGGACGTTCAGGCAACTCATGCGCTCTGGCACAGGCTGGCTGCTGCACCCGTTGAACCCGGCGTTTGCCGACGAACCCATTCCTGACCTGATACCGGTGCGCGGCGTCATCATTCAAAAAGCTTTGCCCGGCAGACGCCGCGCCTCCAAACACTACATCTGACTCCGCCCCGTCCACGCCACAGCCACATTGATCAACCACCATGCCTTACTACATCTACCGCGTGAAACCCTTTGGTCAGCTTGATCAACTCAGCGCCTATGAGACCTTTCCTGAGGCATCCAAGCAAGCCAAAATCCTGCGCATCACACCCGGTACGGCCCCTTCCGAAAAAATCAAGATGATTTTTGCCGACAACCCGCTGCATGCCGAAGACTTGCTGTGTGAGGTGCGCACCGCAGGGCCCAAAGGCGACGACTGAAAGGTGCTGTGTGGACGAGCTGGCCTATCAGGCATCACGCCAATCTGCCAATCCAGCCCCCTGCGTGTTCGAAAAAGCGATTCTTGCAGGCCATGTGCAGTGCAGTCTGTCCAGCCGGCTGTCACTTGCCGAGCGCGAGGTGGTCGCCTGCACGCAGTAAGTGGCACGCATCAACTGCACGCTGCTGGCGCAGCTTTTTTACGAACGCGCCACCTTTGTCTTGCGTTTGCCACGCCCCGGCGTGCCGCTTGTCCATGCCAAAGCCATGCAGTTGCAATGCGGCGGCCTGAGCGGCCTGCAAGCGGCGCTTTCGGCACCCACAACAGATGTTCATGCGCTGGTGCAGCGGGCGCAAGCCGGGCACGCCAGCCTGTTGGACTTGCCATGGCAACAGATCGTCAACAGCATTTCGGCCTGGCAGCTGCGCCGACGCGCACCGCCAAAAACGCCCGACTAACTTTTATGGCCGAGACGGCCACCCCGAATCATGAAAAACGTCTTCAATCAAAATTATTGAACATAAATTCGTCGATTGCACGTTGTTTCTCGTTAAATGGTGCGATTCAAAGTGATGTGGCGTCTTGAGGAAATCAAGGTCTTACCTTAAACCCGGCGCTGCGCATCAAACCCGGCGCTGCGCATTAAACCCGGCCCGGCGATTGGGCTATGTGCATGCGGTTTTGGGGTGAAAACACACGCGAAATTGACGGTGATGTATGCAAGCGGTT
>Ga0136636_10001313_pt1 | contig 14387 bp, 17 predicted proteins | sample AntDrymUQ8522106_2_FD_104653 | JGI IMG/M metagenome (GOLD analysis project Ga0136636, IMG submission 104653) | Polar desert sand microbial communities from Dry Valleys, Antarctica - metaG UQ852 (21.06) | ecosystem: Environmental > Terrestrial > Soil > Desert | place: Antarctica: Dry Valley... | reverse complement strand
TTTTGTTCCTCATCTTACTATAGGAAGGATTAAGGAATTAAAGGATAAACCACTTTTTCAGCAAATCATAAGCAAATACTATGCGGTAGAAATTCAGGAAGAAAGTGTGACCGAAATTATCCTTTACCAAAGCATTCTTCGTCGCGAAGGACCTTTGTATGTAAATGTATTTTCAGTTGTACTTTAAATTCAAATTATGCTTTAGCGTTACCAATAAACCAAATATAATGTTTCCCAAATATAAAACTCTGACAAACAAATAATTGCCAAATTTTGGTTACCCCAACTAACGCAGATAGTCCGACGTTGTCTCTTAGTGCGAAATTTGTGCTGATTGCAATAGCTTATATCTGAATTTTACCCATCTTATACCCCGAAAACCTTTTTGCCAATGACCACATAAGCCTGACCGTCATGCAATATAATCTATCTTTGCGGTATGAAATTAAACGAAATCATCGAATTCAAATCCTCACCGTTGATAATAGAACGGCTGAACGAGTTCGGATTTACCAAAATATTTGCGGAAGGGGCTGTAATATTTAATGAAAACGCAAATATAAAAGCTATACCTATTGTAACAAACGGTAGTATAAGGGTAATGCGCATGGATGATGAAGGACGGGAAATTCTGCTTTATTATATCACTTCCGGCGAAAGTTGCATTATGTCGTTTTTGGGCGGGATGCACCACGATACCAGCAAAGTAAAAGCCATTGCAGAAGAAGAAACACAAATACTGTTTATTCCAACGGATAAAATGGGTTTACTCATTAAAGAATTTCCCGAATGGTTAGAGTATATTTTTCGCTTGTATCACGAGCGCTTCGAAGAATTACTGGAAGCTGTGAATGCGATTGCATTCAAAAAACTGGATGAACGCATATATAGCTTAATACAGAAGAAATGTGAATTAATGAAAAATAATACGCTAAATGTAACCCACGATCAATTGGCAAATGAGTTAGGAACGGCCCGTGTAGTGGTTTCGCGATTGCTGAAACAAATGGAAGACGAGGGTCTGGTGAAATTGGGCAGAAATAAAATTTCACTTGTGTAACAAATGTTGCTGTACAGCAAATTTCCAGGTATGACTTTTGTACAATATTATTTTACTCACTCTGATTCATTCAAAGTGGAATAAAATATGGGAACCACTGATAAAGTGGTAAGAATTCTTTCAGGCATGGCAAAAGCAGGGTTGTAATCACAAATCTGATTTCAGGAATTGTGGCCACCTAGTTTTTATTTATTACAGGTGTTTTTATCCTCACAGGTCTGTTGAGCTTTTGCCCTTTGTATTTGCCATTCAGTATCTCAATCTTAAAGAAAAAAGAAAAAGAAAATGTTTGAATCGATTATACGTTTGTTCTCTAAAGAAAAAACCGATTATGCACAACTTGTGAAAAATGGTGCGATAATTTTAGATGTCCGCAGTAAAGGAGAATATGCAGGCGGACACATAAAAGGCTCTGTCAATATCGCGGTTGAACAGCTTACGGGTAATCTTCATAAATTGAAAAGCAAAACAAAACCTATTATAACCTGCTGTGAATCAGGGATTAGAAGTGCAGCAGCAAAAAATATCCTGAAATCAAACGGTTATACAGAAGTGTACAACGGAGGCGGAATAAATCGTTTGCAAAACAAATTATAATCTGCCACGAATTGAATGGAAATGGTTTTCAAAAGGTCGGAAGATGGAAGTCGGAAGTCGGAAGACCGAAGATCTAAGAAAGTACTGATTTGAGGCTTGGTTCTGGTAATGGAAAATATCTGAATAAAGGAATTTGGCCAACAATGCCCTGCTTTCACAGATAAATGAAGTTGTCAGCGGGATTTCCTTATTCTGGCTTCCGACAAAATAAATGCACTCTAAATTAACAGTAGAACCACAAATTATAATGAAAGAAAGAATTTTAACAAACTGGACATTTACACGGGCATTTTATCTCATTATGGGATTATTTGTTATCATACAGTCATTCATGAGCCAACAATGGTTTGGTATTGCCTTTGGCGGATATTTTGCAGCAATGGGTTTGTTCGCTTTTGGCTGCGCATCAGGAAATTGTATAGGCGGTAATTGTTCGACCGAGTCCAAACAAAACACCAGAGAGGTTGTTAGTTTTGAAGATGTAAAAACAAAATAATCAAATGACAAAGTATTTATCTATCATTTTAGCAACAGTCATATTTCTTTTCAACAGTTGCACCAACGGGCAATCAACGCCGTCTAATCCATCTGTTTCTGCCATTGAGTTTTCGAATAAAATTACAGAACTCCCTGGTGCTCCGCTTATTGATGTGAGAACTCCCGGAGAATTTTCGCAAGGCCATTTAAAAAACGCTATAAACTACAATATAAGCACAAGCGAATTTGAAAATCAAATCGCATCACTCGACAAATTAAAACCGGTTTTAGTTTATTGTTTGACTGGCAGCAGAAGTACCTATGCAGTTAGATATATGAAATCAATAGGATTTAATGAAGTGTATGAGTTAAATGGAGGCATGATGAAATGGAGAGCTGCCAACCTTACTGAAACTACGGAAAGAACAACAGCTTCAACAGGAATGAGCAAACAACAGTTTGATAATCTGCTGGTTACTGACAAATTAGTGTTGATAGATTATTATGCCGACTGGTGCGCTCCCTGCAAAAAAATGAAACCTTATCTGGACGAAATATCTAAGGATATGGCAGATAAAGTTGTGGTGGTTCGTATTAATGCCGACGAAAGTCGGGCACTCTGTAAGGAATTGAAAATTGAGGCCATACCTGTTTTACAGATATATAAGAATAAAAAACTCATCTGGACAAATACCGGATTTATTGAAAAAGAAGAGGTTGTAAAGCAGTTAAAATAAATCAGATCCTTATCGCTCAAATTTTACTCCTTCCCAAAGGTGAGCACTTTATGTTACAGGCAAGGAGCGATAAACACGGATTTAATTATTCTCTGTGCCTCTTTGTAGTCTTAGTACCTCCGTGGTTAATCCTTTAAAATAAAAAAACCTCCGGAAAACAATTTCCGAAGGGTGCAAAACACTAACCAGGTTTTTTGTCTTATTCTGTCTTTGGGGGTTCGGCAGTTTCACCATCTTTACGGTGTTTTTCGATAAAAAAATCGATTATCAGCGCCATACCGCCAAATATGGAAGCCATCGAGAAATACGCTGCTTCGGGCGACATTACTTCGTATTTAGCCATAAACTCGGCAATCAGTAATCCCAGGCCAACACCAAAGAGCAAGAGGCCCCATTTTAACGAAGAATAGCAACGGCCATCTTCTTTAAGTATAGATGCATCGCGGCCGCTTTGTATCAGCGCCATACGTTCCTTTTTGCGGTACGACATATATACAATTCCCAGTATCATTGCAAAAAATGCTATCGGAATCCACAATCCTTCGTTATTCATGATATTCGTTTTTAAATGTTTTTAAATCTTTTCACTGAACCTATGACGAAACAATTTGGTTGAGGTTACAAAAAGAGGAAACATTTATTGTAATTTTACGTTTATAAGATTGAGTGGATTGAGGAGATTGATTTGGACAAGGGGACAAGGAGAAGGGGGGACAAGGGGATGGATTGAATTGAGATATATCCCGAACCCGAAACCCGGAACATAACCCCGCCAATGTAACCTTTTCAGCTGCTTTGCGTCATACTACCACATGAAAGAACAGGACGACATTTTTCACGTGCAGAGCGTGCTTGCAGGAAATACTGCGGCATTTGCCTTTCTGGTTGAAAAACACAGTGATATGGCGTTCACCATTGCAAATAAGATAGTACGCAGCCGTGAAGATGCTGAGGAAATAGCACAGGATTCATTTGTTAAAGCATACCAGTCATTACGTTCTTTTAAAGGGGATTCGAAATTCAGTACCTGGTTGTACCGAATTGTTTATAATGCAGCCATCTCGCATACCAGGCGCAAAAAACAGGATTTTATACAACTCGACGAACGGGTTGTAAGTGATACAACTGAAGATGAGATCTTTGAAAACCTTGATTCACTCGATACTGAGCTCCAGTCGAAACTTGTGAATGAAGCCATCAATAACCTGCCTGCCGATGAAAGCGCCATTGTTACGCTTTTTTATCTGAAAGAAAATACCATCGACGATATCAGCCAGATCACCGGTTTGAGTGTGTCGAATGTGAAAGTCAAACTGTTCCGCATCCGCAAAAAGTTGTACGACGAATTGCAGTCGAAGATGAAATTGGAAACGGTGTCATAAAAATTGTACCTTTGAACTTTGAAATAACTCATGAACCATGACAACAGATAAAAACAACCACGATGAAGCAATCCGTCGCATTGTAAGCCACACAAGGCTCGACAGGCCTTCGGAAGGTTTTACCGCGCGTATCATGGATCGCCTGCTCGTGCAACCCGAGCCTGTTAAAAAATGGATGATCACATACCAGTACGGTATACTTGCCATTGCTGCCGGTATTGCGATTATGATGCTGATTTTCCCGGCATGGACCGTATTCGACTTTGATGTGAAGATGGCAGGAACTTCAGCCGCTCAGATGGCTGGAAACCTTTTATCAACCGGACTTGTCTGGGCCGGGCAAATGTTTAGCAAAATAGGTACTTTAGGTAAATACGCTTATTTTATCCCCGTTTCGGTCGCTATTCTTCTGGTTTCAGTTTTCGACCAGGTAATCAGCCGCAAACCCCAGGTTGATACTGCTAAAGGCTAAATTCAACTTAATTTATAACATTCAAATCATTTTGCTGACAACGGCAAGATGATTTTTTTTTAACTTCACTTTCCATTTTAAAAAAGAAAAATGCTTCCGGATGAACTGAAAAAAGCGGTTGAATCTATGCTTTCTTCCAAAATTGGATCTCATGTGAAAATAACCGATTCCAAGGCTATAGGTGGCGGTTGCATAAATGAAGCATTTGCGCTGAAAACAGCAACTGGTAAATATTTTCTCAAATACAATTCTGCTACAGCTTTTCCTGCAATGTTCGTAAAAGAAGCAGCAGGTTTAAAAATTCTGACGGATACAAATACGATTACCCTACCGAATGTAATAGGTAACGGTGAATCAGGGAAATATGCTTTCCTGTTGCTAGAATATTTTGAGGGCGGGGTTCCAGATCGGAATTTCTGGGTCGATTTCGGAACAAAACTGGCCAATTTACATCGTAATACCAATGAATATTTCGGCCTGAACGATGATAATTATATAGGATCGCTGGTACAGGGCAACAAAGAAACATGCTGATTTTATAGAGTTTTTCATTGTAGAACGAATCGAACCCCGGTTGAAAGAAGCGCGAAACAAAGGTGAATTCAGCCAGAGCGATACGCGATATTTCAATTCCTTATTCAAATCACTTCACAATATTATTCCCATGGAAAAACCTTCACTTCTTCATGGCGATCTCTGGAGTGGGAATTTTATGGTTACAGCCGATGGTTTGCCATGTCTGATTGACCCGGCTGTTTATTACGGTCACCGCGAGGCTGATATTGCCATGACGCAGTTGTTCGGAGGATTTCAGCCGGAGTTTTATCAAGCTTATAACCGGGCTTGGCCCATGGAAAAAGATTGGCAGAAACGGTTGGATATTTTCAATCTCTACCCGCTTCTGGTACATGTAAACTTGTTCGGAGGAGGCTATGCCTCACAGGTTTTGCGGATTATCCGGCAATTTTGAGTAATTTCGGGCTTTTAAAAGGGGGAAAGTGAACTGTCCGAAAAAATCGGACAGTTATAAATAGGTAAATTAAGGTACATATTTAACTAATTTCTTACCATTTATTCCGGTTTAAATGCCTATATTTAGTCATTTAGAAACAGCAATTATCATGAATAAGGACACAGCCATAAAGCTTTTCGAATCGAAGAAAATCCGCTCCGTTTGGGATGATGATGATGAAAAATGGTATTTTTCTATTGTTGATGTAATATCAGTTCTTACTGACCAACCCCACCATCAAGGAGCCCGTAATTATTGGAAGGTTCTGAAAAGCAGATTGTTAAAAGAAGGAAATGAAACGGTTACAAATTGTAACCGGTTGAAACTGGAAGCTGAAGATGGCATGCAACGAGAAACCGATGTTGCCGACACCGAGCAACTTTTCCGGCTTATTCAATCAATTCCATCGCCAAAAGCTGAACCATTTAAACAATGGCTAGCAAAGGCAGGCCGCGAACGAATCGACGAAATTGAAGATCCAGAACTTTGTTTCGACCGATTAATAGTAACTTACCTCAAAAAAGGATATAGCAAGGAATGGGTCAACCAACGCTTGAAAAGCATTGAAATCCGAAAAGAGCTAACCGATGAATGGGACGATCGGGGAGTTAAAAAAGGTGAGGAATATGCAATCCTGACCGATGAAATTACGAAAGCCTGGAGTGGCTTCAGTGTTAAACAATATAAACAGCATAAAGACCTGAAAAAAGAAAACCTCCGCGATAACATGACCAACTTGGAACTTGTGCTGAACATGCTGGCATAAGCTTCCACAACCGAAATATCAAAAGATAAACAGCCAAAAACATTTAACGAAAATAAAACAGTTGCCCGAAAAGGCGGTGAAGTTGCCAAAGCCGCCCGCCTTCAACTGGAAAATACAACCGGCAAAAAAGTAGTTACACAATTAAATGCAAAATCATTAAAAGAAAATAAAATTAAGGAATTGGAAGAATAAAATATAAATAAACTCCCAAACTTCGGTCTTCGGTCTCCCGACTTCGGACCCCTTTTACTTTAAACATAAACAATCTAACTTCAAAACATTGAACTTCTCATCATTCGGCTTCAGCCCTAAACTTATGCAGGGAATTGAAGCAATAGGATACGAAACCGCTACTCCTGTGCAGGTTTCAGCAATACCGGCCATTTTAGAAGGACGCGATTTAATTGCCTCGGCCCAGACCGGAACCGGCAAAACTGCCGCATTTTTACTTCCGGTTATCGAAAAACTTATGGCCATGCCTCACGACAACCAGGTGAAAGCTATGGTAATTGTGCCAACCCGCGAACTTGCCCTACAAATAGATCAGCAGATGGAAGGGTTCTCGTATTATACGCATGTCACTTCAATTGCCATTTATGGCGGAACCGATGGAACTGTGTTTTCGCGCGAGAAACAGGCACTTACCGAAGGCGCCGACCTTATCGTTTGCACTCCCGGCCGCCTGATGGCTCATATGAATATGGGTTACATCAAATTTCCGGAACTTAAATTCCTGATCCTCGACGAAGCCGACCGTATGCTGGATATGGGTTTTAATGAAGATATTCTGAAGATCATTTCCTTCCTGCCAAAACAAAGGCAAAACCTTATGTTTTCAGCAACCATGCCTTCCAAAATGAGGCACCTGGTACGACAGATCCTTCACAATCCTGTCGAGATTAATATTGCCATGTCGAAACCGGCTGAAAAAATTGTACAGGTTGCCTATGTGGTTTATGATACCCAGAAAATCCCGCTGATCAAAATGCTGCTGAAAGAAACGGTAATGAAGCGGGTGCTGATTTTCTGCTCTACCAAAGAAAAAACCAGACAACTCTTCCACGAACTGAAAAAAATTGGAATGAAAGCCGAGGAAATCCACTCAACCCTCGATCAAACGGCTCGTGAAAATGTGATAAACCGTTTTAAGAGTGGTGATATTCCTGTGCTGGTAGCCACCGATATCGTTTCGCGCGGTATTGATATTGAAGATATTGATATGGTTATCAATTACGATGTGCCCCATGATGCTGAAGACTATATCCACCGCATTGGCCGTACAGCGCGAGCTTCGGCCGAAGGCACAGCCGTTACCTTTATAAACGAACGCGACCAGCAAAGGTTTGGAGCTATCGAAACTTTGCTCGAACGCGAAATTGATAAATCTCCCGTTCCGGAAGAATATGGTGAAACGCCTGTGTATAATCCCAAAATCAGGCGGAAAGACGAAAAAAGAAAGTTTGGAGGAAAAGGCAAAGGTGGCAGAAAACCCGGAGGATACGAACGGAAGCGGAGCTAGTTGGTATTTTTCTTACTCTTCTAATTTTGCTTTTATCGAGATCAAAAAAGCTATTGTTTTCAATCGTTCTAAGCGAACATTAAAACCCCAGCAAGCTGTTAAGTAGCATAAGCACTGAAATATAAGTAACCCGGCATTGTTCCAGTTCATTATGTCCTTGCCTAATATTTCCCTGGCGAACCATGCTACAAAAAGAGATCCACAACAAAATATAGTAATAATCAGAAATCCTGTATAATATCGTTTTGCTGCTTTTAATTTTTTGGCTATTATTAAATTATCAGCTTCATTACCTGATAGTTCGACCAATTCTGTAAGTCTAAAAATACTCAACTCATCAATCTTTTCAGTCAGGATTTCTTTTAATCCGGATGTATTTGGCATAGCTTTCGAAAGATAAAAAATGTGAATTTATAATTCTTTGAATGCAAAAGATTTTGAACTAAATTGAATATTCTGCAAATATTAGTGGCTAGATTAACATGCGTATTTAAAACTACTTTTTCCCTTCCCTCCGCTCATCCCAGAGTTGTTTGAAACTTTTTGCAGCTACTTCCGGCAGTTCGCGTCTTTGACCCCAGGGTGCAGTAAAAAACTTTTTCAGCACACTGTTCTTGGTTTTGCCACTGAATATATCCATATACTTACGTTTGCCCATGGCTGTTTTATAGGCATACATCACCGTTTTATCAAAACGGCTGGCCAGTCCTTCCTTAACCGAATCGTTGCGGTTGTAAAGCAAAAGTTCGTGAAGGTTGATTTTAACCGGGCATACTTCAGTGCAGGCTCCGCAAAGCGATGAAGCAAAGCTCAGGTGCTTAAAGTCTTTCATTCCGCGCATCCAGGGAGTTATAACAGCTCCTATCGGCCCACTGTATGTGGTTCCGTAAGCATGACCGCCTATACTTTTATAAACAGGGCAAACATTGAGGCAGGCGCCGCAACGGATACAGCCCAGGGCACGGCGCTGGTTTTTATGAGCAAGAATTTCGGTGCGGTTGTTGTCGAGCAGTATCACATACATTTCCTCGGGACCGTCGTTTTCACCTTCCTGGCGTGGGCCGGTAACGATGGAATTATAAACGGTGATATTCTGCCCGGTTCCGTGTGTGGCCAGCAATGGCCAGAAAAGATCCAGGTCGCGAAGCTTTGGAATAAGTTTTTCGATACCTGCAATAACAATATGCACTTTTGGAAACGACATGCTCATCAACGCATTTCCTTCATTTTCAGTAAGGCAAACAGCGCCAATATCGGCAACAAGGAAATTAGCCCCGGTAATTCCAATATCGGCATTAAAAAATTTCTCCCGAAGCAGGTTACGCACATAAGCGGTTACTTGCTGAGGTGTGCTGCCGGGTTCCATTCCGAATTTTTCGGTAAAGAGTTCAGCCACTTCCTCTTTTGATTTGTGCATGGCTGGGGTAACAATATGGTAAGGCTTCTCACCTGCCAGCTGAACAATGTATTCGCCCAGATCTGTTTCAAGCGATTCGATACCGGCTTTTTCGAGGTGTTCGTTCAGCGATATTTCCTCGGTAACCATGGTTTTGCTTTTCACAACGTGAGTGGCCTGTTGCTTTTTCACGATTTTAAGCACTTCGCTTACAGCCTCGGCACCATCCTGGGCCCAGATAACCTTGCCGCCCCTTGACTGAAAAGCTGACTCGAAATCAACAAGGTATTTAGCCATTTCGGTAATTACCTTGTTTTTGATATGGGCTGCACGCTCTTTAGCAAGATTATGATTGGAATACTGCTCCTTGCCTCTTACAACGGCAGCATCGTAGCGCGAAATATTAAATGCCAGGGTTGCACGATGAACCTTATCAAACGCCTTCTTCTCACTGTCTTCAACAAACTTATTATAGGAATCGCTCATTTATTTTAAATTCAGGTACTGGTAAATATATTAATGAAGCAAAGGTACTATTTACAGCAAACATCAGACTGCTATAGCAAAGGTATCTTTTCAATCCTGGTTAGATGACGGCCTCCTTCGAAATCTGTAGTAAGAAATGCCTTTACAGCATTAAGAGCTTCACTTTCGGTTATAAATCTCCCTGGAAGACAAAGTATATTGGCATCATTGTGTGCACGGGCAAGGCGGGCAAGTTCAGTATTCCAGCATAAAGCTGCCCGAATTCCCGCATGTTTGTTTGCGGTCATACATACACCATTTCCGCTTCCGCAAATAAGGAGAGCCATTGGATATTGCCCTTCGTTTACCGCCGAAGCTATGGGATGAGTTATATCCGGATAATCTATACTATTCTCTGAGTAAGAACCGAAATCTCTCACTGAATATCCTGATTCTGCGAGCTTTATCTTTAAATATTCCTTCAGTGCATAGCCGCCCTGATCGCAGCCTAATGCCAAAGTTTTTGATTTATCAAACATTGTTAACAAATTATTAATTTACTATTATTCATTTATAAATGGATTTAAGCGCATTTGCTTTCATTTTAACAACTTACACCAAAAAACAAAAGTACATCCAAAAACAAGGTATTTCATTATCAGTGAAATAGATTTATTAAACAATTATTGTTAATAAGTGATTACTTTTGTTACTAAAATGTGAATAGAATCTGCTTGCTCTTAACAATTAATTAACAGGTAAGCAGGTGAGGGACTGCTCTAAAAAGTTTGCTCAAGTTATGAGTTGTTTTACAACAGGATATAAACATTTTTTACCTGTTTGTAACCTTGTGATCTTATAACCGGCGGCTATATGAACAGATTGTTAACAACCTGCTTAAAATTATAAATATCAGAACATAATAACCCGCCCGACTGTTGATAACATGTGTATAAACCAGAACTTGTTTAAACTAAAAATAAAATACCGGTAAACTACTAACACTATGAACCGACTAATATTAATAACATACTTTTAATTAAAAATAAATAAATATTATTTACTGAAAAAGGAAATTTGGGAAAATGGATAAAGAAGAACTGATAAAAAAAATTAATCAACTGAAGCGTGAAAAGAATGCCGTGATCCTGGCGCATTATTACCAGATTGCTGAAATTCAGGATATAGCCGATTATATAGGCGATAGTTTACAGCTTTCGCAAAAAGCTGCCGAAACCGATGCCGACATCATTGTGTTTGCCGGAGTTCATTTTATGGCCGAAACTGCAAAAATACTTTCGCCTTCGAAAAAAGTGCTGTTGCCAGATTTAAATGCAGGTTGCTCATTGGCAGCCAGTGCACCGGAAAAAGAATTTTCGGACTTTGTTAAGCAACATCCTGATCATAAAGTGATTACTTATATTAATTGTACTGCTGCCGTTAAAACCTGGTCGGATGTAATTGTTACCTCAAGCAATGCGGTTAAAATTGTTGAATCATTTCCGAAAGATCAGAAACTTATTTTTGCGCCTGATAAAAACCTTGGAGCTTATATAAATGGCTTAACCGGGCGAAATATGCTTCTATGGGACGGCGCCTGCGAAGTACACGAAACCATACGTACCGAAAGCATTTTAAAGCTAAAAGATGAGCATCCGGATGCTAAACTTATTGCACATCCTGAATGCAAACAACCGGTCCTGATCTTGGCTGATTTTATTGGTTCAACCGCTGCCATGCTTAATTTTACTGCAACCGACAGCTGTAAAAAGTATATTGTTGCTACCGAAACCGGTATAATTCACCAGATGCAAAAACTTTCGCCCGAAAAGGAATTTATTGTTGTTCCATCGGACGAAACATGTTCGTGTAATGATTGTCCATATATGAAGTTGAATACGCTGGAGAAATTATATCTTTGTATGCTTCACGAAAAGCCTGAAATAACTTTGCCGGACGATGTGATAGAAAAAGCCCGAAGGCCGATTGTGCGTATGCTCGAATTGTCAAAGAACGGGGGGAAGTAGTTAAGGGTTAATGGAAAATAGTTAATAGTTGGTATCATTGACTTTTTTAAAAGAAGTAAAAAGTTAATGGAAAACAGTTAATAGTATATTTCGTTAACCATTGACATACAATATTATATATAATTAGAAAACAGTTAAGTGTTGATATGAATAGGTTTGTAAGAAATACTATTTAACCATTAACTTTTAACCATTAATTAAAAAACGGTGCAAAATTACTCAGTTATCGGTCTTAAAAGAGCCTTGTTGAAAACTCTGTTGTTGACGGCCATATTATATATTTTTGGTATTCAGGCAAAAGCCCAGGAGCAACAGGCCAATGTAAAAGACGGTTTTGTTAAATTTTATTATCCCGGTGGAAAACTCTCGAGTGAGGGAACCATGCGTGAAGGAAAACCGGATGGATACTGGAAAACATACTATGAAAACGGAGTAATCAAGGCAGAAGGAAACCGTAAAAACTTTCTTCTGGATAGTGTGTGGAAATTTTACGATGATTCGGCAACATTGCTGGTTTCAATAACTTACGCGGCAGATAAAAAAAACGGCTTAAAAACAACTTACCGCAAAGGTGAGATGACCACCGAGAATTATGTGGATGATATAAAACAAGGGCCCACCACGTATTATTATCCCGATGGTAAAGTACGTTTAATCATTAATTTTATTGGAGGCCTCGAAAATGGAATTGCCCGCGAACTGGATACGGAGGGCACTGTTATCACCTATATGGAATATAAAAGAGGGTTCCTGGTAAGTCGTGAGCGTATCAACCGCAAAGACAGCAAAGGCCTGAAACAGGGAAGGTGGAAATATTTTTATGATAACAATACCATCAAACTCGAAGGAGTTTATAAAGACGACAAAAAGAACGGCTATTTCAAAGATTATGACGAAAACGGAAGCCTGCTTTCGGTTAAAAAATATGTAAATGATGTTGAGCAGGTGGAAGCTCCGGAACTTACAAGTCTTAAACTAAAGACTGATTATTATCCGAGTGGTAAAGTAAAAACAGTTGCCAGTTACAACGGCGATGTTCCCGAAGGTGTGCGCCGTGAGTACAACGAAGAAGGCAAAATTACAGGCGGGTATACATATTCGAAAGGTGCGCTTACCGGCGAAGGAATTGTAGATGAAGAAGGAACCAAGGAAGGCAACTGGCGCGAATATTATACCGATGGAACTTTGCGTTCGTTAGGCTCTTATGCAAAAGGAAAAACAGTTGGCAACTGGAAATACTATTTCGAAAACGGAAAAATTGAATCTGAAGGAAAATATACAAAATCAGGTTTGCTCGACGGAATATGGCGATGGTATTTTGATGATGGAAGCATCAGGCGCGTGCAATCATACATTGCCGGTATGGAAGACGGTGAATACGAAGAGCATGATGAAACTGCCAGATTAATTGTTAAAGGACAATATGCCGAAGGTGTTGAAGAAGGCGAATGGATATATGATTTTGGCAATTACCGTGAAACCGGGAGTTATAAAGGAGGATCACGTTTTGGTAAATGGAAATCGTATTATGCTGGTGGAACCCTGCGTTTCGAAGGCGAATATATCGACGATAACCTGAACGGAAAAGTTAACTGGTACTGGCCATCCGGCAAACTAAAAGACCAAGGTAATTACTTAAACGGAAGCCGCGAGGGAGACTGGATAACCTTCAATGAGGATGGTACTCCATTTCTTATCATAACGTACCGTGGCGACGTTGAAAAGCGGTATGACGGCATTGTTATTAAACCGTCATTTGAAGAGTAGGGTCATTTGAATACCTGACTATATTTATAATCTGTATTTCAGAGCCGGAAATTTTTATTTCCGGCTCTGTTGCTATTATTAATTCCTGCCTTATATTAGTGGTGTTGAAATTATTACTATTCGTTCTGATTAAAGTGTTCGCCAATAAAGCATTTACTAGTTATAACAAAGATGCAGCAACAACCCTCTGATCCTGTTCAGGATACTAATCTCCCCCCAAAGAAAAAGAAAAAACGCGGTTGCTGTTCCGGATGCAGCATGATACTCATTTTACTGGTGGTTATGATACTTGGTACTATTGGGTATTAAGTATACCAGAGCTGGCCGAAGAAAATCGGCCGTGGAAAAAGAGTATAACCAGGTTCCCGATTATTTTGAAAATTAGCGAATTATGAAAAAGATACTTTTGGGTACAATTTTTTTTCTGCTGGTTTTGCAAGGAATTTCCCAGCAGAGTTTCATATTACATGTTGAGCCGGGCAAGCCTGCAAACACAAAACTTGCCACAGATATTACAATCGAAAGTTTTAAAGAAGGCTTACTGCCGGTTACTTTAATTCCCAAAAAAGATGGCGATAATTTTGCTTACATCGTCTGCGAAGTGAATAGCGTTAAAAGGAAAGCCAAAATAGAAATTCTCAAAGCTACTGAAGGCCGTAATGGCAATATGCGTTCCTGTTCCAAAAGGGAACAAGGAGGATGCTTTGCGG
>Ga0136636_10001312_pt1 | contig 14389 bp, 25 predicted proteins | sample AntDrymUQ8522106_2_FD_104653 | JGI IMG/M metagenome (GOLD analysis project Ga0136636, IMG submission 104653) | Polar desert sand microbial communities from Dry Valleys, Antarctica - metaG UQ852 (21.06) | ecosystem: Environmental > Terrestrial > Soil > Desert | place: Antarctica: Dry Valley... | reverse complement strand
GCCGTATGCAACCCCTGAACCTGAACGGGCGCAGGCCAGCGGCCCGGTGTATGTGGCGGAGGTATTCTCGGTAGAGCCGATTGCCGCGGAGCTGAGCTATGAGGTGGGTGTAGCACTCGCGCCGAAGCTTGCCCGTATTGCCGACGGCGCTCTCGGCGCGGCGGCTCCCGCGGCTTCTCTCATCCCGCTGCGCGATGCTGTCGTCACGGCCGTTGTCGAAGCACAAGATTTGGCCACGGTCAAACCCCTCCGCTATCTGACCCTATTCGGGCAGGGCACCCCCGCCGACGACCGTGCGACGATTGTCGAAGACTCGCGGCAGGAGTTGACCGCTCGGGTCGCAGTGGTGGAGGCGGCTGTAGTCGCGGTGGAGGTGGAGGCAGCGGCAGAGAACGCTCGAATCGAAGCGGCTGCGGAAGCTGCCCGGCAAGCGGCCGCTGTCGAAGCGGCCAGGCAGAGCCGCAACACCGGCCGCGGTGGTGGTGGTGGTGGTGGTGGTGACCTCTCTGTCCGCGTCGGCAACATCATGGCGACCTTGCCGTTCTCCATTGCGTATCGCGTATCAGATGAATGCGGCCCGCGCCCGTTCGGCTGCTACATCTACGGAAGCGGTGTCATCATCATCGCGAACCAAGCTGCGGGCCTCGCCGATTGCAAGGTGCGTGAGATTGTCGCGCACGAGTACCGTCACTACTGGCAGGAAATCAACGGCATGTTCCAGTTCGATGAGTATGGCCATTTCGCGAACCGCGATGCACTCGAAAGTGACGCGTATGCGTTCGGCCGACAGTACGGCTGCTGACAACCCATCGTGTAGGCTGGAGTCTGTGCAGACCGAACTCGACTCTTTCTTTCCGACCATCCGTATGAAACGCGAAGTGAAGCGTGCTCGCGCGCTCGCCGCCATCCAGGGGGTATCCGGCGACCAGTTCGCTGTGACACAGCTCGCGTTGGGCGCCGCCCGTTCCGGCAGCCCGAAGTACCGCGGTGAGGTGACCGCGAACCTTCACCGGTTCGTAGCGTCCCTTCTCGGGAACCCGCTTGTCATCCTTGACCCGGAGACACGCGACATTCAGGTGATGGTGGTCACTGCGGCGGACGGCACTAGCGTCTGCTTCGACGGCGACGCTGAGCTGTTCGACTTGGCGGACTTCCCGTTCGAGTGGCGGCTGTTCGACCTGTCCCTCGACCCGGAGGAATAGCACCATAGCCCGGCGCCGGGGTACGCTCTGGCTTCGGTGTGACTACCGTTCAGTAGTCGAGGGCGTTCTGATTACCGGGAGGTAGTCGCTATGGACAGGGCACCCGTTTCGTGCTAAGCTCCGCATATGCTACATCCGGGAGACGCCGCGGCGATTACCGAGCAGGCCGGTAAGCCGCTTGCTGACCTCTTCGGCAAACACATCTACGTGCGGACTCTCAACGACCGATGGCCCTATGAGGAACTCGCTATCGCTTGGCTCGCCGCTTTCAAGCGCGAAACACCACTCTTCGACCACATCCTGGCGACCGCGAATACCGACTTTGGCGCGATACAGACTCTCGACGCCGTGGCACGGCAGCGTGGCATTAGCGTCGAGCATCTCGTATTCGAGACTACGCCCACCACCGAGACCATCTTCGACATGGCCGATGTGCGCGGCGCTGCGACCGCGCTGTTGTGCCCGGATTTCGACCCGGCGGTTGCCGCGATGATTCTGGCGCACACCGGCGAGGAGTTTCTGGGGTGCGGTAGGGGTGGCGCCAAGTTGCTGGCGGGGCACGATGTACACTACGACCGGGTTGTCTGCGAGAGCTTGGCTCTGAGTAACTTCTACCTGCCCTACTACGAGTTCCTTCGAGTAGGTGTCACGCCCGTTGACCTGGTGATACTTTCGGATGCTAGGTCAAGCACCGGCCACCGGCGCAGCCAGGTCATGCGCGCCATCATGCGGGGCGTCCCGCCTACTTACGCGGTCGCTGCGACGCTGGCGGGGTTTAGCTCTACCCGCGATGTCGTCCACGGTTGGGAGACAGGCACCCCACTCGACTATCTGGTGACATCCCGTGGTTAGCTGGAATGCGGCGCCTATCCTCAGCCATCTGGTGGTTGAGGCGTTGCTTTTCGAACTCGACGGTTACTGCCCGTCGGGCCACACTCTCGACCGGCTGCTGTCTCGCGGGTACAACCCGACGCACCGCGTGCCGTGGGTCAATTTCCTCGGCCGGTTCGAGGAAGAACGGGGCCGCCACAGGACCGTGCTCGGTTGGGCGTTCGACGTACCTGACTACATTGTCATCGACGCTGGAGGGAGATACCCGCTGAAGTCTCTTCTTGCCGCGCTCGCGCACCTGTCGGGAGCTGAGATTCCTCGGCGCCGACTCAAGCGCTTTCATCGAAAGCTCGGGCCACAGCATTCTGACACTCGATTGCTGTGGGTGGCTGTGAGCGCGGTACTCACCGGCAGCGACGTTGCCTGGGCGAGCGCGGGCCTGTTGGCCGCGGCGTCCCCCGCTGACCTCGACCTCGTTGTTGTCGCGCGAGATGCCGGGTTGACTTGTGACCAGCTCATCGCGGCGCGAGCTGCATCCGGCTCGTCGATGACAGCTTGGGAACTGTCTATGCACCTCTCCGGCGTTCCCTTCGAATACATCCGCGAGGGTGCTCGTGCCTGACTACTCTTCGTTCTCAACTCTCAACCCGAGGACTTTCAGTGGGCCTGACGCGCTGAGAGATTTCCTGAAGTTGACGTACAGCGGTCTGGGGGACGGGAAGCTCCACACTGTGTGGCAGACCGGCCATGACTCTTTCCCATCGGAGTGGGCGGCGGCCGTTGAAGTTGCGTGGCTGCCGATGACTGACCTGGAACCGAGGCGCCGCCGCGCGAAACTGGTTGAATCTTTCCTCACGAAACTGGGTGAGGCCGCGCCGACCCGTCATCCTTACGAGCTGTTCTATGGCTTCAGCCAGGAGATGAGTTCGGCTTTCCAGAGCGCGCTCCCTGACTTCGACGCGCTGACCGCGGCCGGTGCCCGTCGGTGGCTTGTCAACGCGCGTGTTCTCGCTGAAGCGAGGTCGGTCACTAAACCTGGGCAGCTCCACGCTATCGTCCGCCGCGGTCCGACCGGCGTAACCTCCGACTTGGGTCTCGCCGCGCTCGAATCCAGCCTTGGGTCGCTGACACCACCCGATGGACTCAACTGGGTGCGCGAGCATGGAGTTCCTCCTGACTATGCGTTGGCGTTGCTGAGCCGACGCGCAGCGCCGGATGAGGTTATCCGTTTCCACGTCTCCAGTGCCCCTCTCGAATATGCTTTGACGATGCTAGGATGAACTCATGACCGCGAACCTTCCCGTAGCGACCTTCAAGCTACCCATTCCGTTGGACGCCATGCCCATCATCGGCGAACTCGTGGGCCGCGTGTACGGTTCGGGCGAGCTGTTGATGCGCGCGGAGGGGGAGACTATCTCCATCCTCACACCGACCGACGGCTTCGGTCCGAAGACAGGCGTCGTCGCGCCGCTGCCGTCGAGCGCTGATGATGGCGACCTGGTGTACGCGCGCACGGTCGATAACCGCCTTGAGGTGACGATTGATTCAGGCCGCGAGGTGATTCTGCCCATCGTCGAACATCTGGTTGAGTGGATGAAGCTGCTCGGCGCCACGAACTACGTCGAGCTGTCGCTCCAGTCTCACGGGGATGAGAACGCAAAGCCGGACTTCGTGTTCTGCTTGCAGCGGGCGGCCGGGAAGACACCACACGCTCTTCGCCTCAAGGCGGAGAGGAAGCTGGCTGCTGTTGAGGCTGACCTCGCGGCCGCGAACGCGAAGTTGGAGGCGCACGGTATTGTCTGACCTTGACGTAGCCCCGTATCTGTTGCGAGTGACGATGAACCGTGTCGCGCTGCTGTCGCCGGAGGCGTTCACCCTGTTCGTGGAGACCCCTGCCGTTCGAACATATGTTTCGAAGATACATTCCACTGTCTACCTCGACTCCCCGGCTCACTCTCGAAAGTCTGTTGTCTGGGCGAACGGTTTCGCGCGGAACCCGGAAGCTTTCATCGCCGCTTCCGGTGCGCCGACAGACCGCGCTACGCTCACCGGGCTGTGCCCTCTGGCTTTCGACTTGGCTGCTCGCGCTTCGATGCGAGACGACGATGCTGTCACCGCGATGGCGTGCGGGGCGGCGCGAGATGTGGACATCCGCGCGAGCCTGGCGACCGGCATCTGCGGACAGGACTTGAGCAGGGCCATTGACGGCCTGGGGTTCGGCGAGTCCCTCCTCCAGAGGCTTGTCGGTGACGAGCTGTACGCATCCGCGCTCTACCTGGAGATACGTCGCACTGACATCTCTGCTGATGGGCTACTGCGGTACGCGGGCCTTGGTGTGCGCGACCCGCTGGACGTGGTGCGCGCGCTCGATGAGGGTTGGCCGGACGAATATCTGTCCTCGGCGAGCGAGTTTCTGAACGGAACTTGACACGGCGCGCGCGGTGCGCTAGGCTCCTAATCAGTCCAGCATTGGTCGCAAATCCGCGGCCGTGCCCATTGAGGGGATGCCCGCCCGAGAAGACGAACCGTGGCTCTAAACGCCCCGGCGCATTGCGCGCCGGGGCGTTTTACGTTACACTCGACCTATGGGCCTCTGGAATGTCATCCCCACCGCAAGGGTGGCTGCGTGGGCACCGAGCCGCGCCGCGATTGCCACGTTCCTCAGCCCAGCTTCCCGTTTCGCGTTCGACGCGGGAAGATACCAGGTTTCGTTCCGGGGTGCCAGCGCCTACCCGGAGACACACAGCATGCACTCCGTTCGCATAGCGGAGGCTTGGGCGCGCGGATACGAGAAGCACGGCCCTGTGTTGGAGGCCGCTGCACTCCACGCGACAGACCCCGGCCACGTTGCGGACGTGCTGCGCGCCGCTAACCGGGAACGCCGACAGAGCGCTGCGACTTACGCTATCGGTTCGAACATTGCGTTCGAGCGACGGTTGGCAGAGCTTGCCCCGCTACACCATGTGCGGTCTGACGCCCTCCTCATCGACCAGCTCTTCGGTGTGACCCTTGAACAAATCGACCGGGCGGCGGAGTGCGTTACCGACTTGTCGGGCTACGTCCAGAACCTTGCGACTGCGCACGACTGGTTCGAGAGCGGCGGCGAAGGCTCATTCCCCGACCACGCCGCGCTGGCGACGTATGCTGACCACGGGCCGGGCACGCCGGGGTTGTGGGAGGCGGAGTTCCTTCAGGCTGCTGGTGACCTGCCGACGGCAGTGATGTACGCGCGAGCTGGTGTGTGCACAGCCTCCGACGTGGGACGGGCGTTGGAGTGCAACGCCCCTGCCGAGTATGCGGGGAACGCCTCGTGAGTTTCATCACAGCGGACAGTGTGGCTGAGTCGGTCCCAGCCGCTGCGACTCTGAGGCGTGCCTTGAAGCCGAGCTTGCTTGGCCTTTTCGACCAGGGTCAGTTCCAGACCTTCTGTGCAACCGGCGGCAGGTGGGGTGATGAGGTGCTGTCCACAACGCTGGCCTGGGCGCGCGGGTATGAGCGGAACTGGAACATCTTGGAGCCAGTCGCGTTCTATCTTGGGGGCGCCGCGTCTCTTGCCGATTTGCTGAACGGCGTGTCGGAGCACAGCCATCTCACCCCGGCCGGTGTGGCAACAGGGGTGGGCAAAGATTACGAGTCGGCTCTGGTCGAGCTGGCCGAGAAGCCGATGGGTGACGGCCCGCTACAGTTGACGAATGCGATGTTCTCTCCGAACTGGGGCAGCCCGCGGGTGACCGCTCGCGAGCTGCGGGCCGCCATTGCACATATCAAGCCGGGCGGCGAGCACGCGTTCCTCGGCTTTATGGTGAACTGTGACCGCACGCTCCGCCCGCGCCATATCGCTCTCGCGTCGTACGGGCCGATGGGTTACACTTCACACTGCGTCGATTACCTCACCGTCTGCGGTGAGGATATGGATTTGGCGATAGCGTACCGTGCCGCTGGAGTGAACAACATCGACATTCTCCGGCAGCTCGTTGCCCTCAACGTCCCCCCGGAGTATGCGGGTGCCCTCTGATGAGGCGCCACCTGTCCCGCCAGCCAGAAATCGGCCTCAGCCTCGACATCATCGGTGACACCGTCCCGACGGTGTTCGCGCTCAGTGACGCGCTTCCGCCTGAACTCCGGCCGCGTTTCGCCGCCGGTCAGTACCGCGAAGCGATAGCCCGGTGCGGGGCGAACCCCCATCGCAGTTCACTTGCTGATGCCGAGCTGTGGGCACACGGCTATGGCAAGAACGCGGATGCCTTGGAGGTTGCGGCCACCGAGTCCCGCAATCTGTTCGGGGTGCTGACCAGAGCGTCGAATGCGACGAAGCGTTCGCCGGGGATGCTTGTGACCGGTGTTGCCCGCGACTTCGAGAACGCGCTGCTCGCGCTCGCGCCGGAGAATGTTGACAGTAGAACATTGCTCATCAACGTGGGCGTGGCGCGCGTTGGCGGGCGCGAACTGCGCGAAGCGCTCCCTCACATCGCGCCTGACGGTGAGCGCCTGTTCTTGGAGCAGTTGCACCGGTGCTCGTCGGGTGCGTGTCGTCCGCGGCACGTCGCGCTCAGCACACACGGCCCTGTGAAGCCGTTGCACCACATGATTGCATATCTGGATGTCTGCGGCGGGGATATGGAGCTGGCCATAGCTTACCGAGACGCGGGCGCGAGCACGTTGAGCGTAGTGCGGCGCCTGGTCGCGGCCGGTGTGCCACCAGAGTATGCGTCAACAATGTCCGAGATGGATGGTACGGTTACCTGATGACCACAGGATATAAGAACGAGAACTACGCGAAGCTAGGTCTTGGGAGGTTCACGTCCTGGTTCCGCCCGCCGGGCGTACCCCCGCAGAAACGACCCGCCGACATTGACGGTGTGTTGCACGACCGTCGGGGGAACCGGTTCATCCTGTTCGAGTTCAAACCGCGCGGCGCCGAGCTGACCGTCGGGCAGCGCATCACGCTGCAAGGCTTCAGCCAGTTGCCGAACTGCCAAGCCATCGTCATCTTCGACCCGGCGTATGACAAGCAGGTTGACCGCTACAGCGACGACCAGCCGTTCGACATCATCACCTTCAAGTACGGGAACGCGACACCGCGGGTGACTGTGACGCTTGAGCAGCTCAACGCAGGCATCGCAAAGTGGTTCGCTGAAGGTGGGAATCCGTTCGTCTAAGCGAGCACGTACCCGGCTCTCGCAAACCGCGCTGTGGGTTTAGCGCTTTCGTCGTCTAACAGTCGAGCAGATTCTTGACATGCTCGCGCTAGACGGTTATCATTGTAGGATGGACTCAAAGGCAGCACCTAAACGCAAGTGTGTCGAGTGCGACGGACGCTACTCTGCGGATGACTTCCTCCCCGCCCGCCGCTTCGGTGGCGGTGGCTACAACCGCCCAGGGCGGTACTACGATTCATCAATCTGCCCTTCGTGTGTCATCGAACTTGTCGCAGGGGCGGCTAACAGCAGAGGGCACAACAACAGCGGTGCGATGCACTGGGACAACGGGGACATCCTGCGCGCCGCTCGTAGCCTTGGATGGCAAGGCCCGATACTTCGGTACTCTGAGTGGCGAGCAGTGATGGAAGACCGGCGCGTCTCGCTTGCGAGCGGCCAAGCAGTCGGGTAGAGTCCGCGGGAAGCCGTTCGTCTAAGCGAGCGCGTACTCGGCTCTCGCGAACCATGAGCTGAACCGCTCGCGCAATGCCTCATCGACGGCGGGGAATCCTTGAGCTGCGTACTGTTCGACGCGGCAGAGTTCGCCCGTCAACCAGATGAGGTCGTCGAACCCCTGCGACTTGGCGGCCTTCGGTGCTGACCGGATGAGCTGTTCGGCACGGCGGGCTTGCATGAGCGCAGCGAAGGCGGCGGCAAGCGCGACTTCAGCTTCGGCGGCCTCGGCGCGCTTCGCTGCGACGGCCGTTGAGTCAGCGTTGAGCTTATCCAGCTCGACCTGAAGGCGAGCGTGGGTGGCTCGCGCGTTCCGGTACTCGTGGAGCGCGCTGTCCCATTCCTCCTCGATGTGGTACTTCAGCTCATCCAGCCGGAGTGCAGGCGGTGCCAGCGTTGTGGCAGCCAGGCAGTCGGGGAGGAGTTCGTCAAAGACGAAGCGGGCGAGGTCGGTCGCCTCATCTTCGTGGGTTCGGAGGACAGCGAGGGTGCTCATGCACGTAGCCTACACTGCAACCTGGCATAAAGCAACGCTCGCCGGGGGCTTTCGCCAGCCCAACGAGCGCCACACCCCGAGTGTATCACCGGTTTGACTCCAGCGCAAGAGTCCTATAAGGTGGGAGTGTGTCGAAGTCTGTCCACAACCCTCCAGGTTCCCGGCTTGCCCGAGTGCTCAGCGAGGCCGCCATCCGCCGCGAGCACGCGCCGGGCCTCCCACTCGCCATCACGCAGCGTCTCGAATCTGCTTCCGGCCGGACTCAACATCTGGCGACGGAGGAGCTGACGCAAGCCGCTCGGTACGACATCGGCGCGGGGCTTGTTCACGGTTACGACACCGACCCGGCCCTGTTCGACGCGTGGACAGGCGTCGGGATGGCAGACTTTGTCGGATGGCTTATTGAGAACCGTGGCCAGCCGGTGACATGCGCCGCTTTCGGTATTGACCGTGAAGTGGCTAACGCACTCCGCGCCCGCGAGCTGGATGAGCTGGCGGGCGTCGCACGCGCTGCCGTTCGAGGGCTGAGTGTCGAAGACCTCACTCACTACCAGCGCCGCGAGGGGCAGAAGATGCCCGCTGTCGCGGTTCCGCCGCGTGACTTCGAAGGGAACTCCGAGTTCTGGTTCGCGCTGGTTGGATACCGCGAACTCATGCCTATCGCTCTGCTGCTCGACATGCCGCCGAAGGAGATTGCCGGGCATTTCTCTAAACTGCGTCGGCCGAACATGGCCGGGTTGGCGTCAGTGCTTGTGCGCGCGACGCGAGACAACCTGTCTCTCGAATCCATTGTCGCCATGTACTGCTCGGGCCTCACCGACTACGGCATCCTCCGGCAGGCTGTGGTAAACGGGTGGCCGGAGGAGTACATCCAGTCGTACCTGGATGAAGTCCCCGCTGGCCGTCGGCGACGTTGACACGCGCCGGGCCGTGCTGTAGAATGTGACCATGATTACCGCTGCGCTCATCGCCATCGCCGAGGACACGATTCGTGACTTCCCGCAGACGCAGGATTTCACCGCGCTCCTCATGGCGGGCGCGACGCAGCTCATTGGCGAGAACCTGAAGAAAGCGGTTGAGGACGGCGCTGATGCTGAAGCGTGGCTCATCGAGCTGACTGAAGCCGACGAACCCGACTCTGCCTCTGCCACCGTGGCATCCGGCTTCCTCCGCGCGTACCGCATGGACGTACTCATCTCGGCCGACCCGTCGCTCTCCTTCGAGGGTACTGTCGTAGTCACCGCGTTGAGACAGGGTCTCGACCCGGCTGAAGCGCTCTCCCTCCGCGCCGCTGACGGCAACGTGGGAGCTGCAGCTCTGGCTGCCGCCTACGAGGATGTTGCATAATGGCCCCGTCATGGCGCGCGGTTGCTGAAGCACTCGCCGCGCGGATGGAGTTCCATACCGTGTGCGGGGACGGTCACGCCGACAGTGAAGACGGCTGCCCGTTCTGCGCCGACATCGCGGCGTACCGAATGTTCAAGGAGAAGCACGAGTCTGTGTTCGGGCCACCCCCACCGCGCCCGCCGAGCCGGTCGGTGAGTTTGGCGGAAGTCAGCCGCGACTCGTAGTTGCGTTCCCTGCCCGAGTCGTGTATCGTTGAAGCATGGGCAATCAAATCTTCGCTTTCACGCTTCTCGGCGTATTCCTCATCCTCGCGACCATGCTGTTCCTCGGCGTGGGCCTCATCACCCTCGCGTTGCAAATCGGCCCGTTCATCATCGGCGCCTGGGCTATCTGGATGGTGGCCTCGTTCATCATCGGCAGGCCGAAGCCGCAGAGCTGATACACTAGCCCCATGATGGTTGAACCGAAGTTTGTAACCCGCATGCGCGCCGCTGCGTTCTGGACTGCCTCTGGCGTGTTGTCGGTTCTGCTCGCGCAGAGCTTCATCGTCGGACCGCTACCGGAGGCCGCAGCGTTCACGCTCGCTTCCGTGTTCGCCTCCTACGCTTTCCCCGCCGCTGTGTTCGCTTTGCTGCGCCTGGTGCAAGCCTTCGAGTACATCAGCGACCCGTACACCGAGCTGTGGGCTGTGGTCAGCACGGAGACTTTCACTAAAAGTGTGCCCCGTGCGTAGACGCTACGCGCTCGAAGTGGTGCTCGACGACAACGGTAGCTACCTTCAGTACATCCTCCTCTACAGGAAGCCGCTGTTCGGCGGCGATTTCCGGTTGGCGAAACGCTCCCTTCAGACTGCCAGCAACGACGTGCACGTCGCCCGTGACACTTTCGACCATTGGCGCGGCCGCATTGAGGCAGCAGGGGTGAAAGTGCACGAAGGCGGGCATCTCGTCGATGCGCTCAGCTAACGTCGTATTCGTAGACTTCCGCGAGCTGACACCCGCTACCGCTGCGCGTTCGCTGCTCATGGCTACCGCGTTGCGCGTCGGGTACCCTGTCGGTTGGGTGCGGCGTACGAAACGAGGCGTGATGTACCTTGTGCCGGGCGTTGACACCCGCCCGCTGCGCGTGATAGGCTCGGCGCATGTCCACACTTCTTGACCGGGAGACCACGACCGTCACCACGGATTCGGGTGACCATGACCGCTTCGCTCACTACTTCTCGAAGAAAGACTTGGACGCCGCGTTTCTCGACGGCAAAGAGATAACGGCTATCTGCGGGAAGAAGGACATCCCGACGCGCGACTTCACGAAGTACCCGGTCTGCGGGACATGCAAGGACATCTTCAACGGACTGCCTGCCGGGGACGCTTCGTGAACAAGTCGGACTACATCCTGACCAGCGACCCGGAGGTTGCTGTCACCGTTGAGGCGGCCGGACGTTCGCTCATCATCGTGGCTGCCACAATCATCGGTGGCCTTCTCCACCACGACGTGAACACGGCCCGTGACCGCTTTGCCGAGAACGGGACGGTCGAAGCGGTTGACGAATACGAAGAGGGCACTGAGAACTCCTATCGCAGCGGTCTAATGTCCGCTGCGCGGGCACAGCTCCGCACGGCGCTTCGAATCCCGTCCGGCGTGCACAACGAAGTCTCCCAAGTGGTCTGGCGGAATACAGATTGCGCCGCACCGACAACGCGCGAAGAGGCCGTGGCCGCATACCGCGGCTACCTCGACGGTGAGGTTCTCGCCCGGTTCACCGACTTGTACAAAGCCTACGCGCCGGGTGTACCAGCCGAATATGCAACCGCGGTATTGGGATGACTGAGCTGACCAGCGAGGTCGCTCCGACCGAGACTATCGCGCCGACCGACGGCCAGCGACAGGCGTTAGCTGAAGTCATTCACTACGCGCTCGGCCTTGACGACTACGGTGTTGCGAACGACGACGAACGCCAGGAGGTACTCGACATCGCCGATGCGGTGTTCGCGGCCATCCACATTGTCCAACCGGTGCCCACCACGGATAAGCGCCCGTGGCGTTGTGCCGACTGCGGCGACCGCTTCGCCACCGACCGGACTAAAGCGCACGTCGCTCTCGTCTACGCGCCGAGGCCCGCATGAGCACGAGCACCGTAACCGTGCCCAAACTCGGAGGCGCCCGGCAGTCAGCGGCGGCGCTCGTTGCGAACCTCCCCGAGCATTGCACGGCGCTCCGCATCGACCTGGGCCAGACGACATCCGCCGCGCAAGGGTACATCGACGAACTGGTCTACCAGACAGCGCAGATGCGCGAGCTGGACGTGGTGTTCGTGGGCGCCAGCGAGCGGGCGGCGCAGTATGCGATGGAGTCAGCGGGACTCCGCGGTGTGAGCGAGTTCGTTTCCGTCTTGACACGCGAATAACCATCTGGTAGTGTGAGGCTCATGGACAACGCACAGTACACCTTGTTTCACAATGCAGCCCCCTCCCGTGACTATGGTATCGGCGTTGCCGACCTCAACAACCGGAGCGACCGCACTCTCCTCTACGGTTACGATGTCGGACGGGACAGCTTCCACGTCTACCTGCGTGACGGCCTCATCCACCTCGTCAAGTACCGCAGCACCGAGCCGCCGCACTTCACGCGCTCGGATGTGTTCTTTGAGGACGGGCATGACCTCGTCCCGAACAAGCGTGTCTACCCCGAGTCTTGCGACTTCGAGTTCTTCTGCGCCCTCCGCGTGAGGGGCATCCCGTTCGCCATGAGGAACTTCGACCCCGAGCGCGCTGAGCGTCTCGAAGGTCACACGTTCCACGGCGCGCCGTACGCGCGCCCCGGCTACCCCGGAATCCCCCAGCCGTAGCAGCGTGGGAATATCCCCACATTCCACCATGTGGGAATATCCCCACGCGCGCGTTTCGCTCATGTCGTGTAGAATTGGTGATATGACTGAATACGGCCTTCTCACCCCGACGCTCTCCGCGTTCGTCGCCGCTGTGTTCGTGGTCGCCGCTCTCGCCTTCATTCTCGGCTAGACGGACTTGACAACCGCTGGCCTCCCCTGTAGAGTCAGAGTATGGTAAATCACATCGACCCGGCTCAGTATCAGACGGACGTGGCACGCGCGCTCGAAGCAGCAGATGCTTACTACAACAGTGACGCTGAACTCATGTCTGACAGCGAGTACGACACGCTTCTCGAAGCGATTCTCGACTACGAGACCGCGAACCCGACGGATGCCATCGAGCACGGGTTGCACGCGCTCGTCGCAGGTGGTACCGCGTCGGCCTCCGCCGACATCAAGCACCCCAAGCCGATGCTGTCGCTCGACAAGGTGAAGACCTACGACAACATCCGCGCGTTCATGGCGGCAGCCAGCGAGTCCGGTCGCAGTCTCCACGGCGCTGGGCCGGAGCACGGCGCAGCGGTCACCCTCGAACCGAAGCTGGACGGCATGGCCGTTCGCGCGGTGTATCGCGGTGGCGTCCTCACGCAGGTTGTCACACGCGGCAACGGCGCGGCTGGTGAAGATGTCACCGACCGTCTAGCCCGCGCCAACGTCCGGGTCAACGGCCTCCCCTTCATCCTCCCCGTCGGTGCGTCACGCAGCGAAGCCACTGACGACTTCGAGGTTCGCGGCGAAATCCTGATGAGCAAGTCGGACTTCGACTTCACGAACAGGAACCGTCAAGACGCCGGGAAGACCGCTTTCGCGAACCCGCGCAATGCCACCGCCGGTACTGTGCGCGCGGGCACCCTCGACTACGAAGCTGAACTCACCTTCGTCGTCTACGACACTGACCGCGCGGGTGGCCTGCCGTTTGGCGACTTCCTCCTCAGCGCCGAGCTGACCGAACGCGCCGGGTTCAGCACCGTTCTCTACACGACTGCCAACCAGCTCATCGCCGACATCGAGAAGTTCGGTGCGCTCCGCGAGGACTACAACTACCCGACCGATGGCGTGGTTATCAAGGTTCACGACCTCGGCATCCGCGCCGACATGGGCACCGGCAGTCGCGCCCCGAGGTGGGCTGTCGCCTACAAGTACGAAGCGCAGAAAGCGAAGACCACGCTCCTCGACATCGAACTGGCCGTCGGACGCTCCGGCGCCATCTCGTTCACCGCGGTGCTCACGCCGGTTCTCGTGGATGGCTCGACCGTAGGCCGCGCCACGCTCCACAACTACGACTTCATCATCGGCAATGACCTCCGCATCGGCGACACCGTCGAGGTGTACAAGGCCAACGACATCATCCCTCGCGTTGTCCGCGCATTCGTGGAGCTGCGCCCGGCAACCGCGGTCGTCTACGACCCGCCCCGTGTCTGCCCGGTGAGCGGCGAACCGCTCGACACCACGAGCAGCAAGATTTGGCGCTCACTCGCGCCGGAGGCTTCACTGGCCGCCGCCATCGAGTACGCCGCCTCACGCGACGCGCTCGACATCGACGGCCTCGGTTCGGAGATTGCGATTGCGCTCACTGAGTCCGGCCTCGTAGCCGACATCGGTGACCTGTTCACGCTGACCGAAGCGCAACTCACCACGCTGAACCTTGGCGACAACCGCACGCTCGGCGCGAAGAACGCCGTGAAGCTGGTGGCTGCGGTCAGCGCGGCGAAAGCCCAACCGTTCAACCGCGTGCTGACCGCGTTCGGCATCCGCAACATGGGGCGCACGTTCGGCCGCCGCCTGGCCGCTCACTTCAAGAACATGGACGCGATTCTGGCCGCGACCGAAGCTGACTACGCGCCGGTCGAGGGCATCGGCGAGGGTGACAGCATCCGCGCTCGCCGTTTCGTTGAGGGCTTCCGCCGGAATGCGACGGCTATCGCGAAGCTGCGTGCCGCTGGTGTGACGATGGAGGCCGAGCAGGTCGCGGGCG
>Ga0136636_10001309_pt1 | contig 14403 bp, 12 predicted proteins | sample AntDrymUQ8522106_2_FD_104653 | JGI IMG/M metagenome (GOLD analysis project Ga0136636, IMG submission 104653) | Polar desert sand microbial communities from Dry Valleys, Antarctica - metaG UQ852 (21.06) | ecosystem: Environmental > Terrestrial > Soil > Desert | place: Antarctica: Dry Valley... | reverse complement strand
TGCTCCGGCGCATTACCCGGTTTGTGGATACCGTGGGCAGTCCTGTGTGCGTCGCCCGGTCGCAGGCGCAGGCGTCTGGGTATCGCCCCACGCTGACGTTCACCGCCGACCGCCCGCCGCGCCCGGAGCAGAAGAGAACGTGGGAATCGCTGCTGGGCGAGACGGGCCAACGCCTCAACGGGCACCTCGACAAGGTCACCGCGCAGTTCAGCCTGGGATTGCCCGCCATTCAGGCGGCGACGCTCCAGGTGCAGGCCGCCGCAGACGAGGGCCGCGACCTGCCCGACGCGCTGTGGGAAGCGTGCCGCGCGCAAAGCCGCCACAGCCTCAGCGGACTCGCGCAGCGCATCGAGCCCAAAGCCACGTGGGACAGCCTCGTCCTGCCCGACCTCCAGAACCAGCTTTTGCGCGACCTCGTCGTCCACGTGGAGCAGCAGATCACCGTGTACGAAACGTGGGGCTTCGCTCGCACGTCGTCGCGCGGGTTGGGCATCGCGGCGCTATTCGCCGGGCCGAGCGGGACGGGTAAGACGCTCGCTGCCGAGGTCGTCGCGCACTCGCTGCGGCTGGATCTGCTGCACGTCGATCTGAGCCGCGTCGTGAGCAAGTACATCGGCGAGACGGAGAAAAACCTCGGGCGCGTTTTCGACGAGGCCGAGCGCGGCGGGGCCGTGCTGCTCTTCGACGAGGCCGACGCGCTCTTTGGCAAGCGCAGCGAGGTCAAGGACAGCCTCGACCGCTACGCCAACCTCGAAGTGAGCTATCTCTTGCAGCGCATCGAGGCGTTCCGGGGGCTGGCGATTTTGACGACGAACCTCAAAAAAGCCCTCGACGACGCCTTCCAACGCCGGTTGCGTTTCGTCGTCCCGTTTCCATATCCCGACGCGCGGGCACGCGCCGATTTGTGGCGCAAGACGATCCCCGCCGAAGCGCCCACGGAAAACCTCGACACCGAAAAACTCGCCCGCCTCAACGCCAGCGGCGGCACCATCCGCACGATTGCGCTTCACGCCGCCTTTCTCGCCGCCGACGCGGGCACGCCTTTGACGATGCCGCACCTGCTCGCCGCCACGCGCCGCGTCTACGCCAAGCTCGAGCAGCCGCTCACCGAAGGCGAAATCCGGGGGTGGGCATGACACCGAACGTCCGCCTCCACATCGACCAGATCGTGCTCCACGGCTTCGAGCACATGGATCGCACGCGTCTGCACGCGGCCCTCGAAACGGAATTCGTGCGGTTGTTCGGCGAGCAGGGGACACCCGGCAGTCTCGCTCAGCCACGCCACACCCCTCGCCTCGATACGGGAAGGCTGCGCGCCGCGCCCGACACGACGCCCGAGCACCTCGGTGCCCAACTCGCTCAGACCATCTACACAGGATTACAGAGATGAAAACGTATGCTCCTACCTCTGCTAACAACTCCGATACAGCAGCGTGGGCTGCTCCACGAAAAGCGTTTGCGCCCGCCGCGCATTCTCCGCCTGTGCCTCGCACCACGCCTTTTTCTTTTGGACGGCTTGCGGTTCTCGCGCCGCGTGGTGCAGATGCCGTGCAAGACGCGATGAATCACGCTGCTGTTTCCGAGGAGACGGTGGTAGACCAGACGCTCTTGCCGCCTCTGCTCGGGCCGCTGGCACCCCCTGTGTCTCCAACAACGGGTACGCTTACGGCAGCATTTCCCAGCCACATCAGGGCGACCACCACGCCCACGGCCATGACGCAGGACCGGGTCCCGCCGCGCGTCGATACGCCTGTCGCCGTGACGGTCAACGGGTGGACGCTTCCCATGTTGGACGCGGAAATCTCGGTGGCGGGCGGCGGCGGTGGCAACGGCGAGGCGACGGTGGATGGAGGAAGCGTGGCATCGCTCAACGCATCGGCGACGGTGCAACTGCGCGGCACGGTGCAAACCGATCCCGGAAAGGCGGGCAACCTCCACCTCGTGGCCCGGCACGGCGCAACGGAGGTCGCCCGCAGCCCCGGCTTCTCAGTTGCGGCGATCATCCAGGATGTGGTGATCAGCTTCAACGCACTGGTAACGGGAAGCCGCCGAGGGATCATCGTGGATACGACGTGGGCCTCCGATTCGGGCTCGCGTTCCGACCTCGACAAAGTCGAGTTTTCGGAGCAGGTGCAGTACGACGCTGGCTCTGGCGTGCTGGCTGGGGCCGGGGCTACAGCGAAAAACTCCGGCTACCTGCCCGCCAACGTCGCCCCACTTACCGACACCCACGGCACTCCTGCAAGCATCCTGACGGGTGCAGGGACAATCACAGCCGAACAAACCTTCATCTTCAAAGATATCCGCACGGGAGCGAACGACATCCCCACGCGCAACTCGGGCTTCCGCATCACACGCAACGTCAACGAGCCTACACTGGGCAACTTCTCCATCACTACCGCCAAAGCAGGCACCGCCACCTCAGCCAACGGGCATAGTTCGGCGGCGGGCAGCGGGTCGGTGTCGCGCACGCAGGCCGTCTGACGCGCCGGGCTTTCCGAGCTATATGCACCAAATTCCCCGAAACCTCTCCGACCTGCAGCGCCTCGTCGACGGCGTGCCACGCCCGGCGCTGCCTGAGGACGTGCGCGTGGCAGAGCGCTACAACACGTTCGGCGACAAAGGGCCGCTCATGGACGGACACCGCCGCACGATCCTCACCGCGCAGACGCGCTACACGATAGGCGACGAGGTGCGCGTTGTGCACGTCTACGAGGTACAGGCCGAGGGCGTAGAGATGGAGGCGATGGGTCCAAAGCACGTCTACGGCGAATACCTTGACGAGGCGCACGGCACGTTGCCCGCGCCTGTCGGCGGCGTGTACGACGGCCCCCGCGTGCTCAGTCCGGCCGTGGATTTTTTCTTCGACGTGACCACGTACCAATTCGACGCGCCCGGAGATCACACGCTCTACTGGCAACCCGACGACGTTCGGTCGAACACGGTGCGGATCACCATCACGTCCGAGGTGCGCTGATCATGACCGGTTTCACCCGCTCACCCCGCGTGCAGAAAGGCGCGATCATCGGCGTCGACCTAGCCAATCCACTGGCGAGCGTCGTCGTGTTCCAGTACAACCCGGACACACTGAGGCGCACGCTGACGGCGCAGGGCGCGCAGGAAGGTGGCAGCCCGGGCGAGGCGATGCGCCTCAAAGCACCGCCCAGGGAGCAGATCTCCATCACCGTCGAGATCGACGCGACGGATCAGCTCGAAAAAAGCGACGCCCAGACCAAGTCGATGGGCATCTACCCGCAACTGTCGGCGCTGGAGATGCTGCTTTATCCGAAGTCCGCGCTCGTAATTGCCAACGAGGTGCTGAAAGCGGTAGGCCTGCTCGAAATTGTCCCGCCCGTCGGCCCGATGATTCTGTTCGCGTGGGGCGTCAAGCGCGTCTTGCCCGTGCGGATCGCGTCGTTTTCGATCACCGAGGAAGCCTTCGATCCCAACCTCAACCCCATCCGGGCGAGCGTGGAGTTGAGCCTCGACGTGCTCACATACCACGATCTCGGGTTGCTCTCGCCCGGCGGCGCGCTCCATATGGCGCACCAGATCACCAAGGAAGTCATGGCGACGCTGAACAGCGTCGGCACGCTCGCGGGCAGCGCCAGCGTGTCGTTCTCCATTTAAACCCGATCACGCCGATGTTCGATCCGAAAAGCCGCTATGCCGCGCTCGCCACGACCACGCACCTGTTTCCCGACGGGCGCGAGGTGCGGTTTGTGCGCCGCCGCTTCGTGCCGCCGCTTGGTGGCGACGTGCTCGTCGAGCACAAAGTGGAAGGCGACGATCGTCTCGATCGCATCACCGCCCGCTATCTCGGCGACTCCGAGGCCTTCTGGCGGGTCTGCGATGCCAACCTCGTCATCCACCCGCCCCACCTCACCCACGAACTCGGCGCGCGCATCGCCATCACGCTGCCGCGGCTCTAAACGCTGCCTTGACTCGGCTTCTCACAAACCGCACCCATGCTCACCGACCTGCTCGGCATTCGGCTCATCCTGCTCCTCGGCGACGTGGTGCCGCTCCCGGCTTCGCTCGCCGTAATGGATGCGCTCGACACGGTGCAGGTAACGACGGGAGGCGACGGCGACGGCTTTCAGATCACCTTCAAGCTCACGCGCACGCCCCTGCTGGATTTCGACCTGTTTCAAAGTGGAGCCGTCGCACCGATGAAGCGCGTGGTGATCGGGGTGGCCTTTGGCATCGTGCCCGAGGTGCTCATCGACGGCGTGATCACGCATCACCAGATCCAGCCAAGCAACGAGCCCGGCCTGGCGACGCTGACCGTGTCGGGGCGCGACCTCAAAACCGTGCTCGACCTCGAAGAGAAAAACGCGCAGTATCCCAACCAGCCGGACTTCATCATCTTCAGTCAGGTTATCGCGGGCTATGGCCAGTACGGCCTGATTCCGGTGCCGACGCCGACGGTGGACATTCCCATCGAACTCGAGCGCGTGCCGCGGCAGCAGGAGACGGATCTCGCGTTCGTGCAGCGGCTGGCACAGCGCAACGGTTTCGTGTTCTACATCGAGCCCGTCACGCTGGGCGTGAACACGGCGTACTTCGGGCCAGAAAACCGGCTGAGTTTACCTCAACCCGCGCTGACGCTCGATATGGGCGCGGCTACCAACCTGAAATCGCTCTCGTTCCAATACGACGCGCTCGCGCCCGTGGGCACGACGGGGACGTTCGTGGAGCCGTTTTTCAAGACGGCGCTGCCCATCCCGCAATTGCCGACGTTGAAAGTGCCGCCGCTGGCGCTGAAACCGGCACCCGTCTACCGCACGACGATCACGCGCGAGACGGCCAACCAGAACCCGGTGAAGGCCGGCGTGACCGCCTTGGCGCAGTCGATGAATACGCCCGACGCCGTGACGGCCAGCGGCGAACTCGACGCCCCGCGCTATGGGCATGTGCTGCGGGCGCGCAAACTCGTCGGCGTGCGCGGCGCGGGGCTGTCGTACGACGGGCTGTACTACGTCAAGGGCGTGTCGCACAGCATGTCGCGTGGCACGTATTCGCAATCATTCACCCTCAGCCGCGAAGGCACCGGCCCCACACTTCCCGTCGTGATGTTCTGACGGGTTGGTGATTTGTCATTTGCACAGGCGCAAGATCCGTCGGCTACGCTCAGGATGTTGCGCCTCTACCTCGGACTGCTGACCTCGATCTTCGCTTTTCCCCGCGCCGGGCGCAGCACGCAGCGCCCCTACTCGACACTCGCAACTCACCACTTCCTCATGCCCCGCGACACCTTTTTCGGTAAGTACCGCGGCGTTGTCACCAGCGTCAGCGACCCGCTGATGACGGGCCGCATCAAGGCCAAAGTCCCCGACGTGATGGGCGATGAGGAGAGTGGGTGGGCGCTGCCGTGCGCGCCGTTCGGCGGAAAATCGACGGGCTTTTTTGCCCTTCCCGTCGTGGGTGCGGGCGTGTGGATCGAGTTTGAGCACGGCGACCCGGACTACCCCATCTGGGCGGGCGCGTGGTGGGGGAGCGTCGCCGAGCTGCCCCCCATCCTGCTGGCACCGCCCTACAAAAAGGTGATGATCGTCACCGAGAGCGGCCACAGCATCACGCTCGACGACACGCCCGGCGTCGGCGGCATCCTGCTCGAAACGGCAACGGGCCAGAAAATCAGCCTCACGCCGCTGGGCGTCGAGATCGACAACGGCATGGGCGCGTCGATCAAGATGACCGGCCCTCAGGTCTCCATCAACGGCGGCGCGCTGGACGTGATTTGAGAGTCATTGGTCATTCGTCAGTCGCTGCGTAACCCGAGTGCAGAGCCACCTCCGACTCAGCTTTTCCACTACCGAAATCCCTTTTCCGAAATCCGAAATTACCATGCCCGGCTTCATCCTTCACGTTGGCGCGACCGTCCTGTGTTTGCACGGCGGACAGGCGCAGGCGACGGCCCCGAACCCGCGCGTAATGGTAGGCGGGCAGCCCGTTGTGACGCAGGCGGCTCCGCATACCGTCGCCGGGTGCCCGTTCACGACGCCCAGCGGCGCACCGCTGCCGTGCGTGACGGCGCAGTGGATCACCGGGGCCACGCGTGTGCTCGCGGGCGGGCAGCCGCTTCTGCTGCAAGACAGCCAGGCCGTCTGCGTGCCCAACGGCACAGGCGTCAACATCGTCGTGACGCAGGTTCGCGCGAAGGCCACGTAGGTCGTTGGTTGGACGCTTTCCAACCGCTCGCCTTCCCTTCACCAGTCCACAGTCCAGAGTCCACAGTCCACAGTCACCCGATTCACCATGCACATCGACTATCCCTACAGCCTCGACGGGCGTGGGCGGACGGCGCTCACCGGCGACGACGACTACGTGCGCGACCTGATGGAGCAGGTGCTCTTTACCACACCGGGCGAGCGCGTCAACCGGCCCACGTTCGGGAGCGGGCTGCTCCAACTCGTCTTCGCGCCCAACAGCGATGTGCTTGCCGGGGTGGTGGAGACGACGGTGCAGGCCGCCTTGCAGCAGCACCTCGCCGAGTACGTGCAGGTCGAGGGCGTGCACGTCGAAAAGGACGACGGGACGCTGTTCGTGACCGTGCGCTACGTGCTGCGTCGCTCGCAGGAGCGGCAGACGGCGCAGTTCAGCCGGGAGGTATAGCATGAGCGCCCGCTATTACTGCGACAACCGCAATCGGCTGGAGCGCGTCGCGCTGCATGCGACGCTGAACGGGATTGATTATCTCGAAGTGCTCGACGCCGAGGCTCCGGCGGGCAGCCCGCGGCAGCAGACGCTGCTCGTGCATTTTGCCAAGGCGCTGCCAGGCACGTTCACCGCGCGCAACGTGATCGTCGAGTCGCGGCCTCGGGCGGCAGCGGTGGGCGTCGTGTGGGCGCGGCGCGCGGCCGATGCCGCCGTGCTGCGCGCCGAAGGGCGTATCAGCGCGGGCGAGCGTGATTTCCTGCTCGCCCTGCCCGATGTGGAGCGCGTGCTCGCCGTCCGCACCGACGGTACGGGCGATTTCTCGATGTACACGCTGCGCCTCGTGGCCTCGGCTACCGACGCCTCGCCGCCCGATCCCATTGACGTGCGGCTGGCCGAGGTCGCGTTCTCGTTCAAGGTCGAGTGCCCGAGCGATTTCGATTGCGCGCCCGACGACGAGTGCCCCCCCGAGATACTCGGCGCGCCCATCATCGACTACCTCAGCAAAGACTACGCGAGTTTCCGCCGCCTCATGCTCGACCGGTTGAGCGTGACGCTGCCCGGCTGGCAGGATCGCAGCGGCGCCGACGTGCAGGTGACGCTCGTGGAGTTGCTGGCGTACGTGGGCGACCACCTCAGCTACGCCCAGGATGCCGTGGCGACAGAGGCGTACCTCGAAACAGCTCGCCTCCGCACGTCGCTGCGCCGCCACGCTCGGCTGCTCGATTACGCCGTCCACGAAGGCACGAATGCCCGCGCGTTCCTACACCTGCGCGTCGAAAGTGGAGGGCCGTCGGACGGTGCGTTTCTGCCTGCGGAAGCTTCTTTTGCGACGCCCGGCAGCACGCCCGTCGTGTTCGAACCGCTCGACAACGTCCAGCTCCGCGCGCGGCACAACACCATCGAATTCTACACTTGGAGCGACGACGAGTGCTGCCTCGCTGCGGGCGCTACACAGGCCACCCTCTTCAGCGTCGAGAGTAGCTCGGGCATGGCTCCCATCACGGTTGCGGTGGGCGACTGGCTCGTGTTCGAGGAAACCGTCAGCCCGACGACGGGCGTCGCCGTCGATGCCAACCCCGCGCACCGGCACACCGTCCGGCTGACCAGCGTGACACCGACGACCGACTCTCTTACCGGCGACGTGGTCGTCGATATCGCCTGGCACGACGACGACGCGCTGCCGTTCGCGCTGTGCGTGTCGGCGCGCGTGCCCACGGGTGCGGGGGGCTTCGGCGTAGTGCCCATCAGCGTGGCGCGCGGCAACGTCGTGCTCGTGGACGAAGGCGAGACCGTCGTGGACGATGCCCTCGTGCCCGACCGGGTGACCAATGGCCGCTACCGCCCGCGTTTGCGCGACGGCGGCATCGCCTATTCTGCGCCGTACGACGTGTCCGCCACGCCCCTGCCGTCGGCAAAGGCGTCGATCGAGCAGGACGCGCGCCGCGCGATGCCGTCGCGCCTATCGCTGTGGGACGGCGGTGAGGCGTGGACGCCGCGCCGCGACCTGCTGGGCAGCGACCGCTTCGCACCCGAATTCGTGTTGGAGACCGAGCATGACGGGCGCGCCTTTGTCCGCTTCGGCGACGACGTGCGCGGCAGAGCGCCGTCGGTTGGAGCCGCGCTCACGGCCACGTACCGGCGCGGAAAAGGCACGGCGGGCAACGTCGGCGCGGGGGCGATCCAACGCGCCATTGGCGTGCCAGGCATCGAGCGCGTGCGGAACCTGCTTGCCGCACGTGGTGCCACGGTCCCTGAAACCGCGCAGGAAATCAAGCTCTACGCGCCGCAGGCATTTCGTACTCAGGAGCGCGCCGTGACGGAAAGCGACTACGCCCGCATCGCCGAGCGGCTGCCCGGCGTGCAGCGGGCCACCGCGCGTTTCCGGTGGACGGGCTCGTGGACGACGGTTTTCCTGACGGTGGACCGCGTCGGTGGTTTGCCTGTGCGCGACGACGCCCGTTTTCTCAAGACACTGCGTGCCCACCTCGACCGCTACCGCATGGCGGGGTACGATCTGGAAATCAACGACCCCGTCTTTGTCCCGCTCGACGTGTCGTTTTCCGTCTGTGCCGCGCCCGGCTATTTCAAGAGCGACGTAAAGGAAGCGCTCCTCCGGGCCTTCAGCACTGGTTCGTTCGCAGACGGCAGGCGCGGGTTTTTCCATCCCGACGCCTTCACATTCGGCCAGCCCGTCTACCTCAGCCAGCTGTTCGCGGCGGCGCTGGGCGTCGAGGGCGTCGCCTCGGTGGAGGCCGTCGCGTTCCAGCGCTACGGGCGCCGCGCCGCGGGCGAACTCCAGGCGGGCGTCGTCCAGCCCTCCGATCTCGAAGTGTTGCGGCTCGACAACAACCCGAGCGCGCCCGAGGACGGCAAGCTCACCTTTCAGATCGCAGGAGGCGTATGAGCACGACATCCAACACCAAACCCTGCGGCTGCTGCGAAGGTGTCGAAGCCGGCACGCCCGAAGCGCTCGCCAATCGGCCCGGCCTGTCGGCGCTGCGCTACCGGGTGGGCACGTACGGCACGTTCACGCAGGCCATGCAGGTGGCGCTGCGCGGCACGTCCGCCCTGCGCGACCTCACCAGCGAACGCGACGACCCCGCCGTGGCGCTGCTCGACGCCTGGGCCGTCGTGCTCGACGTGCTGACGTTTTACCAAGAGCGCATCGCATCGGAAAACTATCTGCGCACGGCGACCGAGCGGCGGAGCGTGCTGGCGCTCGCGCGGCAGATCGGCTACGAACTCCGGCCCGGCGTGGCGGCGGGAACGGTGCTCGCCTTCACGCTCGAAGACGCCCCCGGCGCGCCGCGCGCGGCCCGCGTGCCGGTGGGCACACGGGCGCAGAGCGTCCCCGGGCAGGACGAGAAGCCGCAGAGCTTCGAGACCGTCGAGGAGATCCACGCCGATGCCGCGTGGAACAGCATGCGCGCCCGGCAGCACGTGGCCTACACACCGGGCATGAACAGCCGGACGGTTTACCTCGCGGGAGTGACCACCAACCTCCAGCCCGGCGACACCCTCCTGCTTGTCGGCGACGAGCGCGCGCGCGACGCGGGCAACGAAAACTGGGACGTGCGCCGCGTCAAAACCATCACGCCCAACCGCGAGCGCGGCGTCACGACGGTCACGTTCGACCGGGGGCTGGGCACGCACCTGCCGCGCGTCTCCCCCGCCGCCGCCCCCGTCGTCTACGCGCTCCGCACGCGCGCCTCGGCCTTCGGCTACAACGCGCCCGAGTGGCGCACGATGCCCGCCGTCGTGAAGCGCGCCCACCTGGGCCTCGGTGACACCGCGACGATCCCATCCCACGCCGACTGGCCGGGCCTCAACCTCACATCGATCTCGAACGACCGGATGGGGCGCACGGTATTTCTCGACCGGCTCTACAAAGAGATCGTGCCTGATAGCTGGGTGGCCGTCACCACCGGCGACTATGCCGAGGTGTACCGCGTGGACCGGACGGCGGAGGATTCCAGAACCGGCTTCACGCTCGCCTCCAAAACCACCCGGCTGACGCTCGACGGCGAAGGTCTGCTGCTGCGGTTTGACAACGACGTGCGCGACCTCGTCGTCCACGCCGCGAGCGAGGTGCTGGTACAAACCGACCGTCCGCTTTACACGCCCGTCGAAGGCCGCGAGGTGTATTTGGATGTTACCACGGAGGGTATCGAAGAGGGCCGACTCATCGCCGTTTCAGGCCTCGACGCGATCACGGCCGAGGCGCGCGTCGAGGTCGCCGAAGTCCTGCGTACAGACGCGGTCGAGGGCACGACGCGGCTGACGTTCGTGGCAAATCTCGCGTACACCTACACGCGGGAGAGTGCCCTTTTTAACGCCAACGTCGCCCGCGCCACGCACGGCGAAAGCCGAGCCGAGGTAGTGGGCAGCGGCAGCGGCAGCGCGCCGTTCCAGGAATTCACGCTTCGCAACAACCCGCTCACGTACATCTCCGCGCCCACAGCGAGCGGCGTCGAAAGCACACTCGATGTGCGCGTGGACGGAATCTTGTGGGCCGAGGTGCCAACGCTCTACAGTCAGCCCGCCGACGCGCAGGTGTATGCGACGCGCCTTGCCGAAGACGGCACGGTGACCGTCCAGTTTGGCGACGGCGAGTCGGGTGCGCGGCTGCCCACGGGCGTCGAGAACGTCCGCGCTGCCTACCGCATCGGAACCGGGCTGGAAGGCATCGTGAAAGCCGGGCAGATCAAGCTGCTCACCACGCGACCCCTCGGCGTCAAGAGCGTCGTGAACCCGCTACCGTCGGGTGGGGCCGACGAGCCCGAGGCGCTCGACGACGCCCGCGACAACGCGCCCCTGACGGTGCTCACGCTCGACCGCGCCGTATCGCTGCGCGACGTGCAGGACTTTTCGAGGTCGTTTCCCGGCGTGGCGAAAGCGCAGGTGGAACGGCTTTGGGACGGTGAGACGCGCTTCGTCTACGTCACCGTGGCGGCCGCCGACGAGCAGCCCCTCGTGGCGTCGTCCGCGCTTTACCAGAACCTGCGCGACGCGTTGCTGAGCGCGTGGCACGGAGCCGAGCGCATCGAGATCGCCACGTACGACGCGCGCACTTTCGGCCTCGAAGCGGGCCTGACGATTGACACGCGCTACGTCTCCAAGGACGTACTCGAAGGCGCGCATTTGTCACTGCAAAAAGCGTTCTCGTTCGAGGAGCGGGCGCTTGGGCAGGGCGTCACCGCAGGCGAGGTGATGGCGGTGCTGCAAGGCGTCGATGGCGTCGTCGCCGTGGACCTCGACACGCTCGACAGGCGCGATGCCCTCCGCTTCTCACGTGTGCTGGCGCTCCGGGCGCGGCGCGAGCGAAACCGCGTGCGCCCCGCCCAACTCCTCACGCTCATCCCCGCCGCCGCCACGCTTTTCGAGGTCATGGCATGAAAGAGCAGGGCGCGTTGAAATGCGCCCCGACAATCATCCTTCGCAACTCGCAACTCGACCTTCGTCGCTCGACACTCCCATGACGCTCACCACGGAAACGCTCTACGACCTGCTGCCTGCCATCCACCGCATCCGCGACGCGGAGCGGGGCGAGGTGCTGCGCACGCTCCTCGACGTGATCGCCGCGCAGGGGCAGATCGTCGAGGCCGACATCGACCGGCTTTACGACAACCTGTTTATCGAGACGGCCCAGGAGTGGGTGGTGCCGTACATCGGCGATTTGCTGGGCGTGGGGCATCTATACACGTTTGAGGAAACGGCGGCCTTCAGCCAGCGCGCGCGCGTCGCCAATACGCTCGCGTACCGGCGGCGCAAGGGCACGGCCCCGATGCTCGAACAACTCGCCTTCGACTCGACGGGCTGGCGCGCGCGCGTCGTCGAGTTTTTCGAAAGGCTCGGCACCACGCAGTACCTCAACCACCTGCGCCCGCACAACCTCCGCACGCCCGACCTGCGCGACGCCGCCGCGTGCGAACTCATCGGCACGGCCTTCGACACGGCCACGTACACCGCCGACGTACGGCCCATTTCCGACGGCGCGGCCCGCCCCAACATCTCCAACATCGGCGTGTATCTGTGGCGTTTGGCAGCGTACGCCATGCCCCGCGGCCAGGCGGGGCCCGTCGCCGCGCCCTCCGACGGACGGTACACGTTCAATCCGCTCGGCCTCGACGCGCCTCTCTTCAACCGCCCGCAGACCGAGGAGGAGATCACGCACCTCGCCGAGGAAATCAACGTGCCCGCGCCCCTGCGTCGCCGGGCGCTGTACGACGAACTCGAAGCGCGGCGGCAGGCCCTTGCCGAGGGCCGCGCGCCCACGTTCCGCTATTTCGACGATCGCGACGAGGCGCGCCACCCGCCTGTTTTCCAGCTGTTTTTCGACGAGATCCGTAACATTGCGGGGCGCTTCGTGCCCGTGCCGCTGGACGAGGTGATGGTCTGTGACCTCTCGGCGTGGGACGACGCGGGCTGGTCGCCGCCCGGCGCGTCAAAGCTCTACGCCGTCCCCCAACCCGACGGCACGACGGTGGACGTGTCGATGCCCATCCGCGCCGCCGTCGATCCACTTCTGGGGCGGCTTGCGTTGCCCGTTGCCGAGACGCCGGACATCGTCCACGTGAGTCATGCGTACGGTTTCAGCGGCGACGTGGGCGGCGGGCCGTATAACCGGCGCACCAGCCTCGACGCCGCCGTGCTCGAACACGCGCCGTGGCTCAAAGCCGTCGGAAGGCCCGCGACGCTCGCCGAACTAGGCACGGCGGCAGACGGCACCACGTTTTTCGAGACGATTACCGACGCCGTCGCCGCGTGGAACGCGCAGACCGTCAGCGCCTCGGGCACTATCGCTGTGCTCGACAACGCCTCGTACGAGGAAGACCTGGTCGGCCCCACCGCCATCCGGCTGGCCGAGGGGCAGCGCCTCACCATCCTCTCCGCCGACTGGCCGGGGTGGATGGCGGACTGGCGACTGGTGCCTAACGAGCGCCGCGCGCACCTCCGAGGCCGCATCGAAATCGACGGCACCGCCGACATCGCCAGCGACGCCCCGGGCGAGCTGACGATCAACGGGATGCTCGTCGAAGGCCGGATCGACGTGTTGCCGGGGCACTTAGGTCGGCTGGCGGTGGCGCACAGCACGCTTGTCGAGGGCATCCGCGTGGATGGGTCGGATCCCTTCCGGGCGCACACGGATCTCATCGTCGCCCTGGAGCGCTGTGTGAGCGGTCCGCTCGTCGTGCCCGTGACGGCGCGCGAGGTGCGGATCGTGGATTCGCTCGTCCACGCCCGAGTGCTCACCGCGCCTGCCGGCCTTCCCGGCACGTCGCTCGCCGCCGACATCGCCTCCGACGCCGCCGGGCCACCCGCCGTCATCGAGCGCTCGACGTTGCTGGGGCGCGTGTTCGTGCAATCCATCACACTCGCCGCCGACAGCATCTTTGCCTCGAGCGTCGTGGCAGAACGGTTGCAGCAGGGGTGCGTGCGGTTCTGCTACGTGCCGCCCACCGCCGACGGGCGCGCGTCGCGGACATCGCGCCGCTATCGCTGCCAGCCCGACCTCGCCCTCGAGGCCCGCGCCGCCGAGTTGGGCGTGCGGCCTGGAATGCTCTCCGCCGCCGAGGTGCGCCGCGTGCAGACGCGCCTCGTGCCCGGCTTTACCTCCACCCACTACGCCCGGCCCGGCTTCGGTCAGCTGGGCGCCGCCTGCCCCGAAGAAATCCGCAAGGGCGCAGAGGATGGCTCGGAGCTGGGTGTGTTCTCGTTCCTCAAAAGCCCCCAGCGCATCGCCAACCTCCGCGCCAGCCTCGACGAGTACCTACGCCTCGGCTTGGAGGCGGGCCTGATCCTCGTTACATGAATTTCGGATTTCGGAGGCCGATCTCGGAAGTAAAGAATCCATTGTTCGTCTCCTTCCACGGTCTACTCAGCTAGATCAACTATTCCACCTGGAACACGCCGAGAGAGAAGCTGACGAGAAAATCAGGAGCCGTACTCGTCCCCTTCCGCGTTCCGCGTTCCGCCATCCCACTCTCAGATGAAAGGCGACTTTTCCCGTTCCACGTTCGGCCGCCGCAACCATTACAGCAGCGTGCGGATGCAACAGGGCCGCGTTCAACTCGACGCCGACTGGAACGAACAGGCGGATCTGACGCGCTACCGGATCGAGACCGAGACAGCGGACCTCATCGGCGGGTGCGGCGCACCGCTGCACGAGGCCGGCTTCCGCGTCGTCGAGCGAGCGACAGACTTGACACCCGAGGAAGCTGCGCGCGCCATCAACGCCGA
>Ga0136636_10001308_pt1 | contig 14404 bp, 8 predicted proteins | sample AntDrymUQ8522106_2_FD_104653 | JGI IMG/M metagenome (GOLD analysis project Ga0136636, IMG submission 104653) | Polar desert sand microbial communities from Dry Valleys, Antarctica - metaG UQ852 (21.06) | ecosystem: Environmental > Terrestrial > Soil > Desert | place: Antarctica: Dry Valley... | reverse complement strand
TTTCCCGATCTGGGACTGGGTCGGCGGTCGCTATTCGCTGTGGTCGGCGGTCGGCCTGGCGCTGATGATTGCCATCGGACCGCAGGCCTTTGACGAGCTTCTGCGCGGCGCAGCGCGCATGGATGAGCACTTTCGCACGACGCCGTTGGCGCGCAACCTGCCGGTGCTGATGGCGCTCGTCGGTATCTGGAATACCAATTTTCTCGGCGCGCAGACGAACGCCATCCTGCCCTACAACGAATCGCTCAAATACCTGCCGTCCTATCTACAGCAGCTTGAAATGGAAAGCAACGGCAAGTCGGTCAGCGTCGCCGGCGAGCCGCTCGATTGCGCCACTGCGCCGATCGTCTGGGGCGAACTGGGCAACAACGGGCAGCACGCTTTTTTCCAACTGTTGCATCAAGGCGGGCGTCTCGTGCCCTGCGAATTTGTTGCCGCAGTGCGTTCCGATTTTCCCCTGCCCAGGCACCAGGAAGCCTTGCTCGCCAATTGTTTCGCGCAGAGCGCGGCACTCGCCTTCGGCCGTAACGCGGCCGAGGTGCGCGCCAGCCTCGAGAAGGACTCGCTCGCCGAAGAAGAGATCGCCCGCCTGCTGCCGCAGCGCGTTTTTGCCGGCAACCAGCCGTCGTCGACCCTGCTTCTGACGAGTCTCGAGCCGGCAACGCTCGGTGCGCTCATCGCGCTCTACGAGCACAAGGTTTTCGTTCAGGGAACGGTCTGGGGGATCAACTCCTTCGATCAGTGGGGCGTCGAACTCGGCAAAGCGGTCGCCGAGCGCATTCTGCCGGCATTTTCTGACGCGCGCCGCGGCGAAGCGCTCGACGCCTCGACGCAGCGGCTGCTCGCCTTCAGCCGGGCGCACCTCTGATGCGCTGCGGCCGGCGTTTTTCCATTACTGTTGCCGGGACGTTCCCGGATGAGGCATGACATGAACGTTATCAGCGTGGCGACGACGCCTTTCGCCGGACAGAAACCGGGAACCTCGGGTCTGCGCAAGAAAGTCGTCGTCTTCAGTCAGCCCCGATACCTTGAGAATTTTGTTCAGTCGATTTTCAACGAGCTCAAGGGCCAGCAGGGAACGACGCTCGTCCTCGGCGGAGACGGGCGTTATTACAACGACGTGGCGATCCAGACGATCCTGCGCATGGCCGCCGCCGCCGGTTTCGGGCGCGTCCTTGTCGGTCGCAACGGAATTCTGTCGACGCCGGCAGCCAGTGCCGTGATCCGCAAACGCCGTGCCTTCGGCGGACTCATCCTCTCAGCGAGTCACAATCCGGGCGGACCGGACGGCGACTTCGGCATCAAGTACAACCTCGGCAACGGCGGGCCGGCCAACGAGAGCTTTACCGACGCCGTCTATCGGCGCACCCAGAACATCGACGCCTACCGAATCGTCGAAGCGCCTGATATCGACCTCACCCGCCTCGGCGAGACGCGGATCGGCCAGATGCGCGTCGAGGTCATCGATCCGGTCGCCGATTACGCCGAACTGCTCGAGTCGTTGTTCGACTTCGAGCGTATTGCGCAGCTGCTCGCCCGACCCGAATTCCGCATGCGTTTTGACGCCATGCACGCGGTCAACGGGCCGTATGCACACGCCATCCTCGAGTCGCGCCTCGGCGCGGCGCCGGGTACCGTGGTCAACGGGACGCCGCTGCCCGATTTTGGCGGCGGTCATCCTGATCCCAATCCGGTCTATGCCGCCGACCTGGTTTCAGCGCTTGCCGACCGCAGCTCGGGCCTGTCGTTCGGCGCCGCATCCGACGGCGACGGCGACCGCAACATGATCGTCGGGCGCAACTTTATCGTCAGTCCGAGCGACAGCCTGGCGGTGCTTGCGGCAAACTACGAGCTGATTCCGGCCTACGCTGGCGGCCTTGCCGGCGTCGCGCGTTCGATGCCGACGAGTTGCGCGGTCGATCGCGTCGCCGCCGAACTCAAGATCCCGTGCTACGAGACGCCAACCGGATGGAAGTATTTCGGCAGCCTGCTCGACGCCGGAATGGCGACGCTGTGCGGCGAGGAAAGCGCCGGCACCGGCTCCAATCACGTGCGCGAAAAAGACGGCCTGTGGGCCGTTCTCTACTGGCTCAACATTGTCGCCGTGCGCGAGCAGCCGGTCGAGCAGATCGTGCGCGAGCACTGGCGGCGTTTCGGCCGCAACGTCTATGCCCGGCACGATTACGAAGGCCTCGCGACAGTGCGTGGCGAGACGCTGCTCGCTGAACTGCGCGCCAAGCTGCCGACGCTCGCCGGGCAGCGCTTCGACGGCTCGCACATCGAGACGGCCGACGATTTTTGCTATACCGATCCGGTCGACGGCACGCGCAGCGATCACCAGGGCGTGCGTCTGCTACTCGCTGGCGGATCGCGCGTCGTTTTCCGCCTGTCGGGTACCGGTACAGAAGGGGCAACGCTGCGCGTCTATCTCGAGCGCTACGAGCCCGACGCGGCGCGCCACGAGATTCCCGCGCGCGAGGCGCTCGCGTCGCTTGCTGCCCTGGCCGGCAGCGTCGCGCGGATCGCCGAAATTTCGGGCCGCGACGCCCCCGATGTCGTCAGTTGAGGTAATCCGTTCACGCGCATCGTCCTAGCGAATAACAGGTTTTTTAGGAGCATGGCGAAATGTTAGAAAGAAGAACTTTCCAGTTGCCCGGGCGCGCCGTCGCCCTGATCCTTGCCGGCGGGCGCGGAAGCCGCTTGTACGAACTGACCGACCGGCGGGCAAAGCCCGCCGTTTATTTTGGCGGGAAATACAGGATCATCGATTTCGCGCTATCCAATTGCGTCAATTCGGGGATACGCCGCATCGGCGTCGTCACCCAGTACAAATCGCACAGCCTCTTGCGCCACCTGCAACGCGGCTGGAGCTTCCTGCGCGGCGAAGTGAATGAGTTTGTCGATTTGCTGCCGGCGCAGCAGCGCGTCGATGAGGAATCCTGGTATCGCGGCACCGCCGACGCCGTCTATCAGAACCTCGACATCCTCCAGGCCTACAGCCCTGAACCGGCCTACGTGGTGATCCTCGCCGGCGACCACGTGTACAAGATGAACTACGCGGCGATGCTCGTCGATCACGTCGAGAGCGGCGCCGAATGCACGATCGCCTGCATCGAGGTGCCGCGCAAGGACGCCACCGGCTTTGGCGTGATGGCCGTCGACGAAAACCGGCGCGTCACCGACTTCGTCGAAAAGCCCGCCGATCCGCCGGCGATGATCGGCAAACCCGACCAGTCACTGTGCAGCATGGGGATTTACGTCTTCAACGCCGCCTATCTCTACAGCGAACTGTCGCGCGACATCGCCGACCCGACGTCGAACCACGATTTCGGCAAGGACATCATTCCGCGCGCCGTGAATAGCGGCTGCGCGGTAGCGCATTCCTTCGACGGCAGTTGCGTGCACGCGGCCGAAGAAGCGCCGGGCAAGGAGAACTACTGGCGCGACGCCGGAACGCTCGACGCCTACTGGGAAGCCAACATCGACCTGACGGCGACCGACCCGGCGCTCAACCTCTACGACCGCAACTGGCCGGTATGGACCTACCAGCCGCAATTGCCACCGGCCAAGTTCGTGCACAATCAGGCCGATCGGCGCGGTACGGCGATCGAGTCAACCGTTGCCGGCGGCTGCATCGTTTCGGGTGAAATGAACCGCTCGCTGCTCTTTTCGGGTTGCCGCATCCACTCCTATTCGAAAATCGACTGGTCGGTGCTCTTGCCCGACGTCGACGTCGGCCGGGACGCACGCCTGTCGCGCTGCATCATCGATCACGGTGTGCGCATTCCGCCGGGAATGGTCATCGGTGAGGACGCCGACGACGACCTGCGGCGCTTCCGGCGCACCGAGAGCGGCATCACGCTGGTTACCCAGCAAATGATCGAGCGGCTCGAACGAAATTGACCATGCGCATCTTGCACGTCGCTGCAGAAATTTACCCGCTGGTCAAGACCGGCGGCCTGGCCGACGTCGTCGCGGCGCTGCCGCCAGCGCTCGCCCGGCGCGGACTCGATGTCCGCGTTCTTTTGCCCGGCCTGCCTCCGATCCTCGCCGGAATGCTCGATCTCAAGCCGCTCGTCCGCCTCGGCCCGGCCTTCGGCGCTGCGCTTATCACCATCTGCGTTGGCCGCCTGCCGGACAGCGGGCTCACCGCCTACGTCATCGACGCGCCCTTCCTCTATCGGCGCGAAGGCAATCCCTACATTGGCCCTGACGGCCACGACTGGAACGACAACCATAGGCGTTTCGCCCTGCTGGCGTGGACCGCGGCGCATCTTGCCTCGGGCGAATTCGATCCCGACTGGCAGCCCGCTATCATCCATGCCCACGATTGGCACGCCGGCCTCGTTCCGGTCTACCTCAGGCAGAATCCGGCGCTGCTGACGCGCACCGTGTTTACCATCCACAACCTCGCCTTCCGCGGGATTTTCCCGCTCGACTGTCACGCCGAACTCGGTTTGTCGGCGCGCAAGTTGACGCCGCTCGGTATCGAGTTCCACGGCAAGATATCGTTCATGAAAGCCGGCCTGGTCTATGCCAACCGGATCACGACGGTCAGTCCGACCTACGCGCGCGAGATTCGCACAGCCGAGTTCGGTTGCGGGCTCGAGGGCGTCCTGCGCGATCGCGGCGCCGATCTCTCGGGTATTCTCAACGGCGTCGACTATGCCATATGGAGCCCGGACGACGCGTTGATCGCCAAGCCTTACGACGCCGACAATCTGAACGGCAAGAAGGCGTGCAAGCTCGCCTTGCAACAGGAGCTGGGGCTCGAGAAAAACGCCGACCGGCCGCTGTTTGCCATCGTCAGCCGGCTGACCTCGCAAAAAGGCATGGACCTCGTGCTTGCCGCCTTGCCTGACCTGCTGCGCGAAGGCGCGCAGCTAGCCGTGCTCGGCACCGGTGATGGCGACCTCGAAGCCGGTTTTCGCTACGCCGCGGCAGCCAATCCGCAGACCGTTGGCGCGCATATCGGCTACGACGAAACGCTGTCGCATCGTTTCATCGCCGGCGCCGACGTGCTCCTCGTTCCGTCGCGCTTTGAGCCCTGCGGGCTGACCCAGCTCTACGCGCTGCGCTACGGCACGCTGCCGCTCGTGCGCCGGGTCGGCGGCCTGGCCGATACGGTGGTTGACGCGACGCCCGAGACCCTCGGCGCCGATAGCGCAACGGGTTTCGTTTTCGCCGAGGCCTCGCGGCTCGCGCTGGGCGCGCGCATCCGTGAAGCGTGTGCGCTCTTTCGCGACGCGCCGGTATGGCGCAAGGTCCAGCAGCGCGCGATGGGGCAGGATTTTTCCTGGGACGACTCGGCCGCACACTACGAAGCGCTTTACCGCGGTCTGTAAGCGGAAAAACGGCACGCGCGCGCAGACTGGAGGCGAGCAGCGCGCCTTGTTAAAGCGTCTCTACTTGCCGCTGAGCAGCGCGGCAATATCGCTCTCGGCGTCGATCCAGTCGCGTAGCGGGTCGCTCTTGAAGTGGTTGCTTTCGGCGCGGTAGTACGCCGCTTCGGCGACCATCCGGTAGCGCTGTTCGTCGCTGACCGTCATCCCCTTGCCGGCACTTTTGGCCGGCGCCGCGACCGGCTTTGCTGCTTTGCCGGTCGCCGCGACGGGTTTTGCTGGTTTGGCTACCGTTTTTTCAGCAGCAGGCTTGGCCGGTTTTGCCGCGGGCTTTTTGGCCGCGGATTTGGCGCTCTCGGCGCTGCTCTTGGCGACCACTTTCTTGACGGTCTTGCTGATTGTCTCGGCCATGATTATGTCCTTTGAGTTGTCGGAAGATTGGATCTGCGAAAAACCATCGACGATTATACTACGCACGCCCGCTTTTGCCGGCCGGCGCGCCCGCCATCCTTGCCAGTGGCATGAGCGAGCGCGACGCTCAGCGCGCTTCGCTTGATCCGCTTATCCGGGCGGCTGCATGCTGCGGCTTCCGGAAACGCGCCCGTGCAAGTGGGCGAGTTCGAGCAGCCGCCCGGCGTGTTCCGGCTGCACCTGCGTCCACTGAAAGCGCCATTCCCACGAACCTTCGCCGAGCCCCGGCTGATTCATCCGGCTCTCTGAACCAAGGCCGAGAACGTCCTGCATCGGGACGATGCAAAAGATCGCCACCGACGCCGAAGCGGCAGCGATCAGGTCCCATACGATTTCCTCGCCGTCGACGTCAAGATAGCGGCGCACATTGGCCTGTTCGTGCGCGGCGAGCGTCGCCCACCAGCCGCGCGTCGTGTCGTTGTCGTGCGTGCCGGTATAGACGACGGTATTGACGTCGAAATTGTGCGGCAGATACGGATTGTCCGAATAGCCGTCGAAGGCGAACTGCAGGATGCGCATCCCGGGCAGGCCGACCGCCTCGCGTAGCGCCGCGACTTCAGGGGTGATCTCGCCAAGGTCCTCGGCGATGATCGTAAACGGCTTTTCGCTCTGGCCTTGGCTATTCCCCTCGCTTTTGTCGGCGGCTTTACGTAGCGCGCTGAACAGCGCCGCCCCGGGTCCGGCCAGCCATTGTCCTTCGATCGCCGTCAGTGCGTCGGCAGGGATCTCCCAGTACGATTCGAAGCCGCGGAAGTGATCGATGCGTACCACATCGCACAGCACGAGCGTCGTGCGCATGCGCTCGATCCACCAGCGGTAGCCTTCGGCGGCATGCGCCGGCCAGTCGTAGAGCGGATTCCCCCAGCGCTGTCCGCTGGCGCTGAAGTAATCGGGCGGAACGCCGGCGACGACACGCGGCCAGCCCGCGCGGTCGAGGTCGAAGAGCGTGCGCTGGGCCCACACGTCGGCGCTGTGCGGCGAAACAAAAATCGGCATGTCGCCAATGAAGTCTACGCCGTGCGCGTTGGCGTAACCTTTGAGCGCGGCCCACTGGCTGAAGAAACACCACTGGCAGAATTTCCAGAATGCGCATTCATCAGCGAGCTCGCTGGCCGCTGCGCGCAGCGCCTGCGGCTCGCGCGCGGCGAGCGGCGCCGGCCATTGCTGCCAGACATCAACGCCGGCGTAAGTTTTTTCGAGCGCCATGAACAGGGCGTAGTCGTCAAGCCAGAGCTGCGCGCCGCTGCAGAAGTTCGCGAAGTCGCCCTGCGCGGCGCTGCTTGCCGTCGCGCGCCCGACCGTTCCAGGCGTTGCGAAAAAACGCGCAGCGGCCCAGCGCAGCCGCGCCATGCGGTAGCCGCGTACGAGCGGATAGTTGACCCGCGTTTCGACGAAGGACGGGTCAGGCGCGAGTTCGCCGTCGGTGAGCCAGCCGGCGTCGCGCAGTTGGTCAAGGTCGATGAGCAGCTCGTTGCCGGCAAACGCCGACGGGCTCATGTACGGCGAGTTGCCCGGTCCGCTACCGCCGAGCGGCAGCACCTGCCAGAGCGTCTGACCGCCGGCAACCAGCCAGTCGACAAAATGATACGCCGCGGGTCCGAGGTCGCCCGAACCGTGCGCGCCGGGAAGCGATGTCGGGTGCAGCAGGATGCCGCTGTGTCGTTGGCAGGCCATGCTCAGCTCTCGGCAAAAAGTTGGACGCTGCGCGCGGCGACCGCGCTGATTCCCTGGCGCACATCCTCGGCGAAAGGCGTTTCCGAACTGCTGTCGCACAGCCGCTTCCAGTGCCCGTCGGGCAACCGGAAGTGACGCGCTTGGGCGTCGCGGTTGATCAGTACGAGCAGCGTCGGCGGTCGCGTAACGGTGTTGCCGGAATGGTTGGCAGCGAGGATGAACGCCAGCGCACCGGGCTGCGCGCCGTTCCAGTCGTCGCCGGTCATCGCGCGGCCGTCGCCATGCCACCAGACGATGTCACGTTGCCCCTTGGCGTCGGGCTCGCCGGTCAGCCAGGCGGCGCGGCGAAGTTGCGCAAAGCGCCGGCGCAAGGAAATCAGGCCAGCCGTGAAATCGATCAGTTCGTCGTCAGCGTGCACCCAGTCGATCCACGTCAGGGCATTGTCCTGGCAATAGGCATTGTTGTTGCCGGCCTGCGAGCGTCCGAGTTCGTCGCCGCCGTGCAGCATCGGCGTGCCCTGCGCGAGGAACAGCGTCGCCAGCAGCGCGCGCTGCAGGAGACGGCGCCGCTCAAGGACAAGCGGATTATCGCTGGCGCCTTCTTCGCCGCTGTTCCACGAAAGATTGTGGGCGTGTCCGTCCGCATTGTTCTCGCCGTTCAGTTCATTGTGCCGCTGCGCGTAGCTGACCAGATCGCGCAGCGTAAACCCGTCGTGCGCGGTGATGTAGTTGATGCCGGCCTGCGGCACGCGGCCGGCGCTACGGAAAATCTCGCTTGATCCGGCCAGGCGTTGCGCAAGCACGGCCGCTCCGACACCGCCGGTCAGCCAGAAGGCGCGAACGTCGTCGCGGAAACGGTCGTTCCACTCGCCCCAGCCGGGCGGGAAACGACCGAGTCGGTATCCGTCCGGACCAAGATCCCAGGGTTCGGCGATGAGCTTGACCGGGGCCAGCAGCGGGTCCTGCCGGATCGCCGCGACGAAGCTGCTGTCACGTGTCGGCGCCGCCGCCAGGTCGAAACGAAAGCCATCGACGTGCATTTCGCCGACCCAATAGCGCAGTGAATCCATGAACAGTTGCAGAACACGCGGGTGAGCGAGGTTGAGCGTATTGCCACAACCGCTGTAATTTTCGTAGCGGTTCGGATCGTCCGGGGCCAGCCGGTAGTAGCTGCGGTTGTCGATGCCGCGAAAGGACAGCGTCGGCCCCGCTGCGTCGGTCTCGGCAGTATGGTTGAAGACGACGTCGAGAATGACTTCAATACCGGCGGAGTGCAGCGCGCGCACCATCGATCGGAATTCGCCAATCACCGACTGGCCACCGATGCGCGCCGCGTAGCGCGGTTCGGGCGCAAAGAAAGCCAGCGTGTTATAGCCCCAGTAATTCACACGGCCGCTGGCGACGAGGCGCTGCTCGTCGAGGAAAAAGTGGACCGGCAGCAAATTAACGGCGGTGATCCCCAACCGCTGAAAATGCTCGATCATCGCCGGCGCGGCGAGTCCGGCGTAAGTGCCACGCAAAGCCTTGGGCACGCCGGGATGCTGACGCGTCGCGCCTTTAACGTGTGTTTCGTAGAGTACCGAGTCAGCCCAGGGGGTCAAAGGCGGCGCGTCGTCGCCCCAGTCGAAAGCCTCGCTAACCACGCAGCCCTGCAAGCCGTCCACCGCGCCGGGCGTCTGCGTATAGGTAAAATTGCCGCACAGTTCGCGCGCATACGGGTCGAGCAGCAGGCAGCGCGGATCGAAACGGTTGCCGGGCGTGTTCGGTCCATGCACGCGAAATGCGTAGCGCAATCCGGGCGTCGCCCCGCGCAGATAGCCGTGCCAGATCTGATCGGTGCAGACGGGCAGCGGCAACGAATGCAGTGTGTTGCCTGCAAAGACGCATAACTCAACGCGCTCGGCGTTAGCCGAGAACAAGGTGAAGTTGACCCCGGCGCCGTCCCAGTGCGCGCCGAGCGGCCACGCTCGTCCGTCTTCGAGAAGCGTTCCGACGCTCAGCTCTCCCATTCAAGCAACACCGTGGCGAGCGGCGGCAGGGTCAGGGCGATTGACCAATCACGGCCATGCGCCGCAATCGGCTCGGCGACCACGCGGCCAAACGGGTTGCCAACGTTGCTGCCGCCGTAATACTGCGAATCGGTATTGATGCGCTCGTGGTATTCGCCGGCGCCGGGGACGCCGATGCGGTAAGCGTGGCGGACGAGCGGCGTGAAATTGCACACGCACAGGATGGCGCGCGCCGGATCGTGCCCGCGGCGCACGAAAGCGAGCACCGAATTGTCCGAATCGTTGGCCGAAATCCATTCGAAGCCGGCCGGGTCAAAATCGATTTCGTACAGCGCCGGCGTGCTGCAGTAGAGCGCGTTGAGGTCGCGGATCAGCGAGTGAACGCCGGCGTGCTGTGGAAAGTCAAGCAGATTCCAGTCGAGCGACGCTTCGTCGTTCCACTCGTTCCACTGGGCGAACTCGCCGCCCATGAAGAGCAACTTCTTGCCCGGGTGCGCCCACATGAAGCCGTAGAGCGCGCGCAGATTGGCAAATTTCTGCCAGTAGTCGCCGGACATCTTGCTGATCAGCGAACCCTTGCCGTGCACCACTTCGTCGTGCGAGAGCGGCAGCACGAAATTCTCGGTAAACGCGTAGAGCAGGCCGAAGGTCAGCCGGTCGTGGTGATAGCGCCGGTGTACCGGGTCGTGCTGCATGTAATCGAGAACGTCGTGCATCCAGCCCATGTTCCACTTGTAGTGAAAGCCGAGTCCGCCCATCGACGGCGGCCGGCTGACCGACGGCCAGGCCGTCGATTCCTCGGCGTAGGTTGCCGCGCCCGGACATTCCTGACCGAGCACCTCGTTCATGCGGCGCAGGAAATGCACCGCTTCGAGATTCTCGCGGCCGCCGTAGATATTCGGCACCCACTCTCCGGGCTTGCGGCTGTAGTCGCGGTACAGCATCGAGGCGACGGCGTCGACGCGCAGGCCGTCGATGCCGTAGTGCTCGATCCAGAACAGCGCGTTGCCAACGAGGAAATTGAAGACCTCGCGCCGGCCGAAGTTGTAGATCAGCGTCCCCCAGTCCTGGTGCATACCCTCGCGCGGGTCAGCGTGCTCGTAGAGCGGCTTGCCGTCAAAGCGCGCAAGTCCGTGTGCGTCGGTCGGAAAATGCGCCGGCACCCAGTCGATGATCAGTTCGAGGCCGGCCGCGTGGCAGGCGACGACGAAATCGCAAAAGCCCTGCGGGGAGCCGAAACGCGCCGTCGGCGCGTAGAGCCCGAGCGGTTGGTAGCCCCAGGATCCGTCGAAGGGGTGCTCGGAAATCGGCAGCAGCTCGAGGTGCGTGAAACCCAGGTCGACGACGTAGGGGATCAGCGTTTCGGCCAGGCGCTGCCAGTCGGGAAAGCCGCCGTCCTCGGCGCGCCGCCAGGACCCCAGGTGAACCTCGTAAATGGCGACCGGCGCGCCAAGCCGGCTCGCCGCGCCGATTGTGCCGAGCCGGTTGATTTTCGGCAGTGCGGTGACGATCGACGCTGTAGACGGCCGCATTTCGGCGGCAAAACCGTAGGGGTCGGCTTTAAGCGGCAATATCTCACCGTTGCTCGCGCGAATTTCGAATTTATAGCGGGCGCCGTCGCCGACGCCGGGCAGGAAGATTTCCCAGACGCCGCATTCGCGACGCAGCCGCATCGGATGGCGGCGGCCGTCCCAGCCATTGAAATCGCCGACCACCGCAACGCGTTGCGCGTCGGGCGCCCACACGGCAAACGCCGTCCCTTGTATGCCTTCGAGTTCTCGGATATGCGCGCCAAGGCGCTCATAGGGGCGCAGATGCGAGCCCTCGGCGAGCAGCCAGACGTCGAGTTCGCCGAGCACTGCCGGGAAACGGTAAGGGTCCTCAAGCTCCTGGACGCCGCCTGGCCAGACGACGCGCAGGCGGTACTTGATGGGCTTGCTGCGGCCGAGAATGGAAGCCTCGAAAAAACCCGACGCCCCACCGAGCGCGTCGAGTTGGCGCTCGACCAGTTCAACGAGCAACTGTCCGCTGTCAGCGTCGAGCGCTGAAACCGAAAGCGCACCCGGCTGCAGGCTGCGCAACCACAAACGATCCTTGCTGTCGGCGTGCACGCCGAGAACGGCAAAGGGGTCTCCGTGTTCGCCCCGGCACAGCGAGACGACTTCCGTTTTGCTCAGCATTCAGTTCTTCCTGAGTAGTGATCCCATATTCCAAGTGTCGACAGCATAATCTCGGATCGTTCGGTCGGACGAAAAGATCCCCATTCCCGCAACGTTGAGGATCGCCTTGCGCTGCCATTCTTGCGGGTTGCGGTAGAGCTGATCGACGCGGTTCTGCGTCGCGACGTAGTCGGCGTAGTCGGCGAGCAGCAGGTAATGGTCGCCGTAGTTAACGAGGGTGTTGAAGACGTCGTGATAGCGACGGCGGTCGCTCGGCGAGAAAAAGCCGCCGTCGATCTTGTTGAGCGTTTCGTTGAGCGCCGCGTTGTTCTGGTAGATCGTTCGCGGTTGGTAGCCCGAGGCGCGGATCGCTTCGACCTGCGGCGTCGTGTTACCGAAGATGAAGATGTTTTCGCCGCCGACCTCGTCGCGGATCTCGATGTTGGCGCCGTCTTCGGTGCCAATCGTCAGCGCGCCGTTCATCGAGAACTTCATGTTGCCGGTGCCCGAGGCCTCGGTCCCGGCCGTCGAGATCTGCTCGGACAGATCGGCGGCGGGCATGATCAGTTCGGCGGCCGATACGCCGTAGTTAGGGACGAAGACGACCTTGAGCCGGCCGTCGGCGCGCGGATCGTTGTTGACCACGTTGGCGACGTCGTGGATCAGACGGATCACCTGCTTGGCCATGTAGTACGAGGACGCCGCCTTGCCGGCAAAGATCACGCAGCGCGGCGCCGCTTCGTCGGCCTGGCCGTGGATGATCGCGTTGTAGCGGGTGATGACGTGCAGAACGTTGAGCAGCTGACGCTTGTACTCGTGGATGCGTTTCACCTGGACATCGAACAGGCAGTGCGGGCTCAGGACGACGCCGGTTTCGCGCCGGATGTAGTCGGCAAGGCGCTGCTTGTTGCCGTGCTTGGCGGCGGCAAAGTCGGCGCGAAAGCCGGCGTCTTCGGCCGCCGGCCGCAACTCCTGCAAGCGGTCGAGATCGAGCCGCCAGTCCGGCCCGAGCCGCGTATCGAGCAGTCCGGCAAGCCCCGGGTTGGCCTGTGCCAGCCAGCGGCGCGGCGTGACGCCGTTGGTCTTGTTATGAAAGCGATCGGGATAGAGCCGGGCGAAGTCGGAAAATATCGTCTTGACCATCAGGTCCGAATGCAGCTGTGAGACGCCGTTGATGCGATGGCTGCCGATGATCGAGAGATGCGCCATGCGCACGCGCTTGTTCTCTTCGTTGCCGTCGGCATCGTCGATGATCGAGACACGGCGAATCAATTCAGTGTCGCCGGGAAAGCGCTGTTCGACGTCGTTGAGAAATTCCTGGTTAATACGGTAGATGATGCGCAGATGACGCGGCAGCAGGGACCGCATCAGGCCAACCGGCCACGTCTCGAGCGCCTCGGGCATCAACGTGTGGTTGGTATAGGAAAAAATCCGCTGGCACTGGCTCCAGGCGTCGTTCCACAGCATGCCGTAGTCGTCGCACAAGAGGCGCATCAGTTCGGCGACGCTGATCGCCGGGTGCGTGTCATTGAGATGGATCGCCACCTGGTCGGCAAGGCTGGCCAGCGTACCCGACTCCTCAAGATGGTGGAAAAGGATGTCCTGCAAGGACGCGGAGACGAAGAAATACTCCTGGCGCAGACGCAACTCGCGACCGGCCGGCGTGCTGTCGTTGGGGTAAAGCACCCAGGAAATATTCTCGAAGCGGTTCTTGAATTCTGCGGCGCGGGCGTAGTCGCCCGAGTTGAACGCGTTAAGGTCGATCTGCGCCGGCGCACCGGCTTTCCACAGGCGCAGCGTACTCACCCGCTCGGTGTCGTAACCGGGAATCACGTAGTCATAAGCGCGCGCTTCGACGGCTTCCGCGGCGTTCCACTCGGCCCATTCGCCGTGGTGTTCGGTGGTGCCGCCAAAGCGCACGGTGAAGGTCGTTCCCGGCCGCGCGAATTCCCACGGCGTTCCGTCGACCAGCCAAGAATCCGGATGCTCGACCTGAACACCGTTCAGGATCGACTGCGCGAACATGCCGTATTCATAGCGCATGCCGTAGCCCCAGGAGGGCAACTCAAGCGTCGCCATCGAGTCGAGAAAGCATGCGGCGAGGCGGCCAAGACCGCCGTTGCCTAGCGCCGCGTCGGGTTCGCATTCGATGACCTCGGTCAGCGACGGGCCACCGGCCGCCGAGAACGCGGCGTCGGCCGTGGCACGCAGATCGAGCGCCGAGAGCGCGTTGTTAAGCGTGCGCCCGATCAGGAACTCCATTGACAGGTAATAAATGCGGCGTGTCTTGTTCTTGCGATCCGCGACCTGGGTGTCGACCCAGCGCTGCGCCAGTTGCTCACGGGTAACGAACGAGAGCGCTTTGTACAACTCCTTGGTGTTCGCCGTTGCCGGGTCGGCGGCGACCGAGTTGAGGAGCTTGTTGTCGATCCGGACGCGGAATGCGGCCCCGTCGACGGCGTCACCGCTCACAAGGTCTGCCTCGGTGGCTTGGGTGTTTTTTGTGTGCGGCATCGTGCGGACACTCCTTGAGGTTTTGGGGGGCGGTCGGCTAAGTCAGTCGGATGCTGCGGTAATAACAGCGTTGCCATCGACGTCGTCATCAACATTGACAGTGGCGGCTGTGTGCGGCGGCGGCAGAGGACTATTGTGGTGGCCGCGATGAGTCATTTCAGCGTTGGGATAAGCCCTGTGGCATTAGTCTAGCGCATTTCCACGCCGCAGCGGAAAGCCATCGGCCGGCCATCGC
>Ga0136636_10001306_pt1 | contig 14421 bp, 11 predicted proteins | sample AntDrymUQ8522106_2_FD_104653 | JGI IMG/M metagenome (GOLD analysis project Ga0136636, IMG submission 104653) | Polar desert sand microbial communities from Dry Valleys, Antarctica - metaG UQ852 (21.06) | ecosystem: Environmental > Terrestrial > Soil > Desert | place: Antarctica: Dry Valley... | reverse complement strand
GCTGATCCCGTTGATCGAAGCGGAAAAACTCGACTGGGCGTTTGTTGACCGTAGTAAGAAGCTGTCTGACTTTGGGCTGATCGCTTTCGACATGGATTCGACGCTGATCACCATTGAGTGCATCGATGAACTAGCTGATTTCGCCGGCAAGAAGGAAGAAGTTTCGGTGGTCACCGAAGCGGCGATGCGCGGCGAAATCGATTACCGTGAAAGTCTGCGTCAGCGTCTATCGTTGCTTGCCGGGCTTGATGCCCGTGTCTTAGCCCGCGTTTATGGTGAGCGCCTATTGCTTTCGTCGGGTGCCCGCGAGTTGCTTGAAGCAGCGCAGAATGCCGGGTTGCGCACAGCCATTCTCTCTGGTGGCTTCACCTACTTTACCGAGCGCTTGCGGATTGAACTGGGTTTCGATTTCGCCACCTCGAATGAACTCGAAATTTCCGGCGGTAAACTGACCGGCCGCGTTGCCGGTGACATCGTCGATGCTGCCGCTAAAGCCCACCACCTGGCCCGCCTGACCGATGAGCTCGGGTTGAAGAAGGAACAGGTGATCGCCTGTGGCGATGGCGCTAACGATCTGCTGATGATGGCGCAAGCCGGGCTGTCGGTGGCTTTCCATGCCAAGCCGGCGACCCGGGCCAAGGCTGATGTAGCGATTAACTTCGGTGGGCTGGATTCGCTGCTTAATCTGTTCGATTAAACACGGCCGGGAATGTGTCGGCCAATTTCATTCAGGGTTTACGGATTAACTGTTTGGCAAACGCCGCGTCATTTTTAGTGACGCGGCGAACCTCTTGCGGCCCCATGGCATTGACCTGAAGGACAAAGTTGTCGAGCGACAAGGCTTCTGTCAAAACCTGATCGACACCCGCAACGCGTTCTCGCAGTAAAAACTGGCCACTACCGGTAACGACCAGCAGATAGTGATGGCCCTCACTACGCTGATTTAACCTGGCGACCGCCGCCGTTGCTCGAGTTGAACGCATGACAGTCTATTTGTACTTCTTGAAAATTGCTTTGGCGTCGAGATGGGCGCGATCCAGCGTGCAAATTGCCGGGGTGTCATCGTGACTAGAAAAAAAATTTTCCGCTTGGGCACGAACAACCATCTTGATGGCGGCGTCGTCACTGATATCGTATTTTTCGGTGATCAGCGTCGTCACTTCGTCGAGGTGCTGTTCGTAGGTCATGGCTGCTGGCATCGTTGGTACTTTGGCTCTGTGATGATTTTAGTGGTTGCGACGCAGGAATTGACTGGCGCGTGACTCGTCAACCAGACGCACCGCCGTGTCAATATCCTTGCCGGTAGCGCGGACGAGCAGCATCTGGAAAATGCGCGCCAGCATCAGTGTATTTTCCATGGCGCTACGCCGGCCACTGCCGGTATCAAGACCAAAGGTCTGAATCCAGTAGTCGAGCGGCATGACGCTACATTCCTTTTCATCAAACAGGGAAGGCAGAAGCCAGGCGAGATCGACCCATTGCGGTTGAAAATCAATGCCCAACCGTTCCTTAAAGGTGCGCTGTAGAAAGCCGCCAACATAAGGAATGTGGTAAGTCACAATCGGCGCCTTGGCAACATACTGCAAGAAAGCCATTAATTTCCGGTCGACCGCAGCATCATCACCGGCTTGGCCGGCACAATCGATAAAGACGGCATCCGCCGGCAGAATGGTCGATTGCTGCACGGCGCTGGCGGCGATACTGAGCAGTTTGTCGCTTGCCGGGTTGAGGCCGCTGCTGGAAATATCAAGGACAACATAGCGTGTATGAAAATGGACCTCGTTGAGCGCCGGCGCAGGTTGTTCGCGCCATGTGTCAAGCGCCGCCCGCACATCATCCGGCAGATGGGCGGCCGAATCGCCCTTGAATAGAAATTTTTTCAGACCGAGCATTTCTATTGCACCTGGTAGTCAAGTTTGAGGCGCGTTTGAATCTTGCGTGCCTGGCGGAAAGACTCTTTGAGGATGCGACGATCGAGTTCATTGAGATCATCCGGCTTGATCAAGTTGTCACCTTCAGCACCGGGTTCGATATCCAGACACTGATGCCGCAGGCGGAGAAACTGGATAAAGTTGAGGCCTTCAAGAACGGCATTGATTTCATCGTTACGGATCGACAGACGTTGAGAAGCCAGGCGCAAACGCTGGATGGTATTGCTGTTATGTACGCCGGTGGCCAAGGCGTAGATGCGAGCAACGTCGACAAAAATTCTTGAGCCATATTTCTTGAGGTCGATTTTGCCGGGTTGTCCGGGTTCCAGATCAGTCAGGAAATCACGAATCTTGCCCAGTGGCGGCTCAACGTCGAGTGCATTGTGGGCCATGGCTTTGAGGAACAGCGGGCTGGACTGCGTTTGCTGTAGCAGGTGGCGACGCAAGGACTCAGCTAGTTCGACCTTGCCGAACAAGGGGCGGAAATCGAAGAAGATGGTCGCATTGAGCAGCGCATCCGGCTGTGGAATGCGAATCCAGTTACTGAACTGATCTTTCCATTCATCCAGGCTCAGGCACCATTGCGGGTTGCTAGCCATGATATTGCCTTTGCACAGCGTGAAGCCACAGCGGTCGAGGTCTTTATTGACTTCAAGGGCAAAGGTCAAAAAGCGCTGACGCAGGGCGTCGACCCTAGGGCCAGCCTCTGCTTCCATGGTCTCAGCTTTGTCGGGGCAGGCAAAGATGATGCCGTTATCCTGATCAGTCACGAAGGTCTGCTCGTCACGCCCTTCTGAACCGAAGGCCAGCCAGCACCATTCAATGCCGTCAAAGTTGTGATTTTCGAGGTTGAGCTGCAGGACACGGCGGGTCAGCGCATCGTTCAGGGCCGAAATGAACTGAGTCAACTGTTCGGCACCCACGCCCTGCGCCAACATGTTGAAGGCCAGTTGGCGCACATCGGTAATAGCCTGTTGCAGCGTTTCAATGTTTTGAGCCGAGTCGATAGTCTGGCGGACTTGCCGTAGGCCGACGCGCTGCAGGGCGAACAGGTCGCGCTCGGAAACAACGCCGGTCAGCTTGCCTTCAGCGTCGGTCACCAACACATGACGAATGCCGTTGGAGGCCATGGCCAGCATGGCGTCGTAAGCGGTGGCGTGTTCTTCCAGCTTGAACGGTGTGGCCGACATGGCCTGGCTAATTGGTGCGGTTAGCGGCAGATCAGCGAGAACAACCCGGTCCAGCAGATCGCTGCGGGTAAAAACACCGACGGGCTTTCTGTCTTCACCGGCAATCACCAAAGAGCCAACACCGGCCTTTGACATGATTTCGAGTGCCTCCCGGACAGCCGTTTCCGGTGCCACGCTAATCGGCGTGCGTGAGCCGATGCCGGCCAAGGGTGAATTGAGGGTCTGCTGCTCGCTAGCGCGCTGGGCAAATTGCAATTGCAATTGCTGGCGCGATTGATTGAGCAAGCTGGCAATGTATTGCGTACAGAACAGGTTAAATTCCGGGCTGCTTAAAATCAGCGCCATGAAGTCTTCCGCTGGCAACTGGTAGCAGAAGACATCATCAACCGCAGTATACAAATTGGTCGATGGCCGAGCCGCGGTGACCGCGCCAATCGGGAAGCTTTCCCCGGCGCCGAGGCTGAGGATGGAGTATTCCGTCACCGTCACTTCACCCGCCTGGCGCGCTTGCACCTTACCTGATTCGATCAGGTAGAAGAAACGAACATTGCCGGAATCAGGCCCAACGATTTCGCTGCCTGCCGGGTAAAAAACAATCTGCGCCTTATCGGCAAAAATCTGCAGGGCATCGGCCTTCATCTTGTTGAAGGGTGCATGGTTTTTCAGAAAAGCGAGCGTGTTGGCAGCGACGCGTTCACGCCCCTCCTGACGCAGTGAGACTTCCAGTTCCCCCAACATCGATGCAGACTCTTTTTCTTGCGCTTGTTCAGGCTTGTTCACGACAACCTCGTTATATCTTCAAAGTGCATAGTTTAACTTGAGTCGCTGTTGCAGGCGGCGTGCCTGCTTGAGCGACTCGCGAAGAATGGCCTTATCCATTTCATGCAGGGAAGATAACTTAAGGCCACGGCTTTCCTCCTCGCCGGCAGCTAGATCAGCCAATTGTTGATCAAGACGCAAGCGCAAAATATGCGAAAAAGCGGCGTCGACCGCAGCAATCTCAGCGGCCGTCAATCCGGCCTTTGGCCCTGCCTGCTGCAGACGCTCAGCGGTATTAACCGTTCGCACCCCAGCCGCCAAGGCAAAAATTCGGGCGGTATCGACAAATATCCGACTGCCAAATTTTTTAAGGTCGAGCACACCACCCACTTCGCCGACGACTTCACTGCGAAAGTTCAGTGGTACCTCGGCCTGCAAGGCATTGGCCGCCATCAAATGCAGGAAGGATGGCGTGTCGGTTGTCAGGCTCAACAACAGGGAGCGCAGCTTTTCCCCCAATTCAAGCTGGCCAAACAAGGGTTGCAGATCGAAAAAAATGCTGGCATTGAGCAAGGCGTTGGGTTCCGGGCGACGTACCCAATCGATAAACTGCTGCCGCCACTCGTCAAATGACAGGCACCAAGCTGGGTTACCCGCCATGATATTGCCACTGCATAGTTTGAAACCGCAATCCGCCAGGCGCTGATTAACCTCTTGCGCAAAGGGTAAAAAAAGCGGCCGAAGTGCATCGGCCTCACGCTCATCGGCAGCATTAAAAATCAGGCCGTTGTCCTGATCCGACACAAAGGTCTGCTCATGCCGCCCTTCCGAGCCGAGCGCTAACCAGCACCAGTCAACCGAAGGCAGGCGGTGCTCGGCGGCAACCAACTCAATCACCCGGGTGGTCAGGTGGTCGTTGAAGGCGGAAAGAAAGCGGGTCATTGCCTGACCGCTCCACCCCTTATTGGCCATTTCCAGCAGCAATTGACGCACGTTGCCCGCCAGCGCCGGCAACTTGTCCAGTCGGGTAATTGCATTGAGTTCTGCCGCCAGATCAACTTCTTTCCGGCAGGGCAAAAGCGTTTCAAGTGACCACGGCACCTCAGTATTTAACTCGGGCAAAGTAAGTTTTAGCGGAAGCTTCAAGTGCCTGACGGACCGTCGTAATACCCATTTCCTCAAGCATCGGGATCAATTTTAGGAAGACTGCAGCCGTTGCCAATGAGTCCTCAAGGGCGTTGTGGCGCGTTTCAATGACAATGCCAAGGCGCTCAAGAATCACATCAAGCTTGTGCGACTCCTGATTGGGATGCACCACCGCCGAAAGCAGTAGAGTGTCGAGCACCGGCTGGCTGAACTTGATGCCGGTACGCGCTTCCTTTAATTGCAGAAAACGCATGTCAAACGCCGCGTTGTGGGCAATGAGCACGGTGTCTTCACAGAACTCATAAAAAGAAGGGAGGACGACATCAATCGTCGGCTTGCCGCGCACCATTTCTTCGGTAATGCCGTGAATTGGAATCGACGCCAGTTTGAGGGGAATTTCCGGATCGATGATCTGGTCAAAAACCTCCTGCCGCAGCAAGCGATTATTCACAATACGTGCGGCGCCGATCTGAATGATTTCGTCACCATTTGATGGCTCAAGCCCGGTCGTTTCCGTATCGAAAACGGTATAGGTCAGTTCGCTCAGTTTGCGGTCGAGGTCAATTGATTTATCAGCAAAGTTGAAGAGATCGAAGTCGTAATACTCCGGGCGATTGGCTCCCCGCTTCCGATCATCATGTTCTTGTTCAATTTCTGGTGTGGCTACCGGCAATACAAAACGGAAGAAAGCGCGATGCGCTGCCTTTTCACGCTGATACCAGATTTCGCCACCGTGCCGGTCGATGACGTCACGTAGGGTCATCGGCGTGGTTTCCGTGCCAATCTGCATCGACTCCATTTCCCAGGTGTAGAAAGTTTCAGAAGACATCGTCGGGCCAGCCCAGATCAGATCAAGGTAGGCTAGTTTCCCCTCGGAGGTCAGGCGGAAACGCAGTTCGCGGGTTTCGTAATGGTCCTGTAATCGAGCAGCAAGGAATACCAGCGCAAAAACCAGGGAGAAGCTATCTGCCTTGATCCACAGCGCATCGTCAAGTTCCTCGGTCTTGGTGGGCAATTGCAACTTTTCATCAATCCGCCGCTGGGCTGCGGCGATGATATCGATACCGAGAACATCTTCCAGCGGCCAGCGCGTTTTCATTGAATCAGAGAACTCAACCATCGTCTGATCAAGGCTCTGGCTCATCTTCGCCACTTCGTCGCCGACTACATTGACGAAGCGTTCGCGCAGATCAGTTTCCATGTCCGGGTAATCGATCAAATTCGCCACGGCAGCGCGGATATTGCCCAATGCTGAGCGGCTGCCTTCGGTCAGGGAATGCAGCACCTGATCGCGCCGGGCTTCCTGCTCGATGCTCCGCGTAATATTTTCCACCGTCAGCACGTAGCCGGACATTGCGGCTTCGCCCGCCTCTTGCGTTGCGGCACGCACCGGCACCATTTGGGCGCGGAGCAATTGGCCGCCGCGCGTCGTAGTAATGAAATTGGAGATTGCTGTTTTTCCGGCGGAAAGGCGCTGCAGAATGACTTCCTGCGCATGCTCAACCTGGTTCTTTTCGAGAATGGAGAAAATCGATCGACCCAGACCAATCAGGGCGCCTCCTGACACGGACGTCGGCCCCTGTGCCAAGGCCTTGAATTGTAGACGAGCCCGGTTGTTATAGAGCAGGATGCGACCATCCAGATTACACACCACGACCGCCTGAGCCAGCTCCGACATCAGTGCGGCGAGTCGATTTTTTTCTTCTTCGACCGAGGCTTTAGCGCGGGAAATCTGGGCATCGACGTCATCCATCAACACGTCACGCTGCTGCGCCAGATCATTGGCCGCCCGTGCCAGTTGCTGGACCTCAGGCGGGCCTTCCGGTGTGACGCGGAAATTGCGATTCGCCCCGAGCATCAGGCGCAGCGTTTCGGCCATGCGCAACAAACCCTCAACGTATTGCTTGAAGAGTTTGTGCAACACCATTACGCCAATGCCAAAACCAAAGACGGTCATCATGGTGCCGACCGGCAAGCGCGACAGAAGCAGTTGGGTCAGCAGGTTGCGCTCAGCTTCACGCATATCCAGCCAGACCAGTAACGAGGTCACAACAAATGGCCCGGTCATCAGCAGCGCGAGAATGATTACGGCAACAATAAAACGTTGTTTAGCCTTCATGGTTTTCATCCAGAGGGATTTGTTCGAGTCTGGTTTTGGCCTTTTTTAGGCGTCGACCGCAGCACCAGCCATTGTTACTCGGGGTGTAGCAATTGCTCTCAGGAAATACCGAGCATTGCCTTAACCTTTACCACCAGATCCTTGGTCGAAAATGGTTTGGTGACATAGGCGTCGGCGCCAATGGCCAATCCTTTCGCCACTTCGGTATCGCGCCCTTTGGCCGTCAGCATGACGATCTGCAAGCCGGCATGTGCCGGGTCGGCACGCAATGCTTCGCAGACTTCAAAGCCGGATTTTTTCGGCATCATGACATCCAGCAGAATCAGATCCGGCTTGAAGCTGGCCACTTTCACCAGCGCTTCATCGCCGTCATTGGCAACGGCAATTTCGAACCCTTCCTTTTTCATCAGGAATTCGAGTGAAATGACGATGTTCGGCTCGTCATCAACAATAAGAATTTTCTTGGCCATGAATTTGTCTCCCTTGTTATGCATCCAGCGCCGGTAATGGCACCGTGAAAATGAAGTTTGCACCCGCTCCAGGTTGGCTTTCAACCCAAAGATTACCACCAAAAAATTCAACAATCTGCCGACTTATCGGCAAACCCAAACCTGTGCCTTGCGGCTTGTCTGTCATGGTATTCCCACCCTGACGGAATTTCTCAAAAATGACATTGCATTCATCCGCCGTCAAGCCCGGGCCGTTATCCAAGACTTCAACGCGGACATGCTTTTGATCTGCCCCGACTTTGACGCGAACCACGCCGCTACCGCCGGGTACAAACTTCACCGCATTCGATAACAGGTTGATGATCACTTGGGTCAGTCGATCCCGGTCGGCCAGCACAACGGGTCCGTCGACGGGAATATCGCCGGTCAGGGCAACACCTTTTTCGCGGAAGAGCAGACTGAGCGAATTCATTGCCTCGCGCACCACTTCACCCATATCCACTTCGCTGGTGGTCCATTCCGCCCGCCCGGATTCCAGTTTCGCCATGTCGAGAATCTGGTTAATCAGCCGGGTCAGGCGTTCAGCTTCATTGACAATAATGCCAAGAAACCGCTTGCGATCAGCCAGCTCTAACTTCGGGTCTTCGTGCAGCATTTCGGACAACGCGCGAATCGAAGTCAGCGGCGTGCGTAACTCATGGGTCACAGTCGAAATAAAATCATCCTTCATGCTGTCGAGTTCACGCAGGCGTTCGTTGGCTGCGCGTAAATCGGCTGTCGCCACCTCTAGCGCCTGCTGTTTGACCTCCAATTCCCGACTGTAGGCGCGGACCTGGGTTGCCTCATCGAGAATATCCAATACTTCTTCGAGCCCCAGATCTTCTTCTTGCGCCACCGAGGCGACCATTACCCGGGCGCTCGCCGAGCCGATTGCCCCAGCCAATTCAGCCTCGGCAAACTGAACAAACTCAGCATCGGCCGGCAGACTGCGCCAATCGCGCACGCCGCGTGCCTGGGCATAAATACCCAATTGCTGACGCGCCCGCAGCGGTCCGAGAAAACGCTCAAGCAGACCGACCAAGGCGTCGACCGATGTATTGCCCCGCCACAAACGAGCATCAGCGTCGCGCCCGGCATGGCGAAAGACATCGACAAAGCGTTCCGCCTGACTCGCCTCGACCGCATCCGGCCGGGTGTTTAGCGAGACAGCAACAAAACAGCCAATATTGGCAAACATGCTCCACCACAGGCAGTGCGAAATTTCGTCCATACCGGTTAAGCCAAACAATGCCTGGGCCTTTAACCAACCGAGGCCAAACAAACCTTGCTCAACAAACTCGTGGCCAATCCAGCCGGATTTGGCAAACGAAGGCAGCAGCAAGGTGTAAATCCATATGCCAAAACCGGCCAACAACCCGGCCACCGCGCCGGCCCGCGTGCCTTGCTTCCAGTACATGCCGCCGAACATGACTGGCGCAAACTGCGCCACGGCGGCGAATGAAATCAGGCCGATGCCAACCAACGCATAAGCCTCACCCGCCGCCCGAAAATAAATATAGCCGAGTAACAGGATGAGCGCGATGGCAGCGCGCCGGATACCAATCAGCAGGCCGGAAAGATCCTGCCGTTTTTCGGTCTGCAGCCAGGTCGACCGTAGCAATAAGGGCATTACCAGATCATTGCAAACCATTGTTGATAGCGCGATGGTTTCAACGATGACCATGCCGGTCGCAGCCGACAAACCGCCAATAAAAGCGAGTAGCGCCAGCGCTTCGGCACCGTGGGCCAACGGCAGTGTCAGCACAAAGGTATCCGGATTGAAACCCTGACCTTGATAGTGCAACAAGCCACCCAGTGCCAAGGGCAAAACAAAAATATTGATCAATAATAGATACAGAGGAAACAGCCAGACCGCCCGCTTCAGATGTGACTCATCAACATTTTCGACAACAATAATTTGAAACTGGCGCGGTAAACAAATGATAGCCAGACCAGAAAGCAAAATTAATGCTGTCCACGTCCCAGCTCGACTGGAATCAAGCTGCAGCAGGCGAACCAACTGCGGGTTTTCACTGGCTCGCTGGAAAAGATCAGATAAGCCGCCATACATGCCATAGGTCACGAACAGGCCAACCGCCATGAAAGCAACCAGCTTGACGACGGATTCGAAGGCGACGGCAGCCACCATTCCCTCATGACGCTCCGTTGCATCAAGATGGCGCGTGCCAAATAAAATTGCAAACAGCGCCAATACGGCGGCGATCAACAAAGTAGAATCCAGCCACCAAGGCAGCACACTTGAGCCGGATTCCTCAAACAGCACATCAAGGCTGGCCTCAACGGCTTTCAGTTGCAAGGCAATGTAGGGAACAACGCCAATGACGGCGATCACCGTCACCAAGCCAGCGAGTAATTGGCTCTTGCCGTAACGGGAAGCAATAAAGTCGGCAATCGAAGTAATCCGATGCACCTTGCTGATTCTGATCATTTTGATAATGACCCCGACACACATCAGCATCAAGGTTGGGCCAATATAAATGGTCAGGAATGACAGCCCACCGGAAGTGGCTCGGCCAACGCTGCCGTAAAAAGTCCAAGAGGTGCAATAGACAGCCAAGGACAGGGCATAAACATTGCCCGAAATAATTGACTTGCCGGCATCGGCGCGCGCATCACCAAATCGTGCTACAGCAAATAATAGCGCGACGTATATGGTCGATAGTGCGGCGAGTAGCCAGCCGGAAATCAATTACTTCCCCCGCCGTTCAGCCACCCAGGCCGCCAGTGCAATCAAGCCGGCCCAGACACCAAACAAATATAGATAAGTTGCCGGGATGCCCGCAAAATACCCACTCGGCAAACTGAGCAAGGGATAAGTCAGCAAAGGTATACCCAGCAAGCTGAGCGCAGCGAGTCGTTGCCGAACCGGGCTAGCTCTTTTCACGAAACGCTCCTAAAAGGAAAAACGGCCAGCACGCAAGCGTGCCAGCCGTTGTTGGCATGCAGTCTGATACGACCACACGGGGGGTCACCTTTTGGGCGACCATTGTCTCCTCCTTGCCTTTATTTATTTGGAGGCAGCGTGGCAAGATCGCCGCCTCCTTGGCCGAAGCCGGAATTAGCCCTTTAGTTGTTCCAGAATGGCCGGATTTTCCAGTGTAGACGTGTCTTGCGTCAGTTCCTCGCCCTTGGCCAGACCGCGCAGCAAACGACGCATGATCTTGCCTGAACGGGTCTTCGGCAGGTTGTCACCGAAACGGATGTCCTTCGGCTTGGCGATCGGACCAATTTCCTTGCCAACCCAGTCAGACAGTTCCTTGATGATGCGCTTGGCGTCGTCACCGGTCGGGCGAGCACCCTTCAATACAACGAAGGCCACGATAGCTTCACCGGTCAGATCATCCGGGCGGCCAACAACGGCAGCTTCGGCAACCAGCGGATTGGCAACCAGTGCGGATTCGATTTCCATCGTACCCATACGATGACCAGAAACGTTCAGCACATCGTCGATACGGCCGGTGATGGTGAAGTACCCAGTGTCTTTGTCGCGGATCGCACCGTCGCCGGCTAGGTAATACTTACCCTGGAAGTCAGCCGGGTAGTAGGATTTGACGTAACGCTCGTCGTCATTCCAGATCGTGCGGATCATCGACGGCCACGGCTTCTTGCAGACCAAAATACCACCCTGGCCCCATGGCAGATCAGCACCGGTCTCATCGACCACGGCAAACTGGATACCGGGGAACGGCAGCGTGCAGGAACCCGGAACCATCGGCGTTGCACCCGGCAACGGGGTGATCATGTGACCACCGGTTTCGGTTTGCCAGAAGGTATCGACGATCGGGCAACGGCTGCCACCAACGTTTTCGTAATACCACGTCCAGGCTGCAGGATTGATCGGCTCGCCGACCGAACCCAGAATGCGCAGCGAAGACAGGTCGTAGCTCTTCGGGTGGATCGTCGGGTTGTTATCAGCAGCCTTGATCAGCGAACGGATTGCGGTCGGTGCAGTGTAGAAAATAGTGACCTTGTGATCCTGAATCACCTTCCAGAAACGACCTGCATCCGGGTAAGTCGGAACGCCTTCAAAGACGATTTCGGTGGCGCCGCAAGCCAGCGGGCCATAGGCAATGTAAGTGTGGCCGGTCACCCAGCCAATGTCAGCCGTACACCAGAAAATATCCGTCGGCTTGATGTCGAAGGTCCACTTCATGGTCATGATGGCGTGCAGCAGGTAGCCGCCGGTGGAGTGCTGAACACCCTTCGGCTTGCCCGTAGAGCCCGACGTATAGAGCAGGAAGAGCGGATGCTCAGCTTCGACCCATTCCGGTTCGCAGGTTTCTGCTTGATTGGCCAAACCATCGTGCAACCACTCATCGCGACCCGCAGTCATTGAAACTTCAGCACCGGTGCGCTTAAAAACAATAACGTTCTTGACGCACTCGCAACCGCCCAAAGCGAAAGCTTCGTCAGCAATCGGCTTCAAGGGAATCGCTTTACCGCCACGGAACTGGCCGTCGCAGGTAATCAACATGACAGCGCCGGCATCGTGCATACGGTCGCGCAAGGATTGAGCTGAGAAGCCGCCAAAAACGATTGAGTGGGTAGCGCCAATACGGGCACAAGCCTGCATGGCGACAACACCTTCAACGGTCATCGGCATGTAAATTACGACGCGATCACCCTTCTTGACGCCCTTGGAGCGCAGCAGGTTGGCCATTTTGCAGACCTTGGCCAACAGTTCCTTGTAAGTGGTTTTGGTCGACTCGCCGTTATCGGCTTCGAAGATGATCGCGACCTTGTCGCCCAGACCAGCATCGACGTTACGATCAAGACAATTGTAAGAAACATTCAGCTTGCCATCGGCAAACCATTTAAAGAAGGGGGCGTTAGACTCATCAAGCACCTGGGTAAACGGTTCTTTCCAGGTAACCATGTCACGGGCGTGCCGAGCCCAGTAACCTTCATAGTCAGCATCCGCTTCCGCGCACAGCGCCCGGTAGGCGTCCATCCCCGAAACCGCCGCGTTCTTGACCATTTCGTCAGACGGATAAATTAGCTGCACGGACTCATTCGACATATTCTTCTCCTCTGCGGTACTTCGCAATTTATGTTGAAACAACCGATCACACCCCGGGCCTAACCCGAGACTCAAAAAGCCGCCCTAGCTGGAGAAAACTAGCCTCCCCTCGCCAGCGTAGAAGCAGCATTAGACGTTCATATTCTTACAAACCGCTTACGAAATCACGCTGCGGCGCAGCAATTCGGCATATGCCGGCAGCGATCACGCTGCGTGATAAACTTCACACCCCCCAAAAAATAATTCACATTGATGACCAAACCGATTAAACATCTGGAATCCTTTATTTTTGCCAGCCGCTGGATTCAGGCACCGCTTTACCTTGGCCTGATCGTTGCTCAGGTCGTTTATTGCTGGCTCTTCATGGTTGAATTAAGCCATCTTGTCATGAGTGCTTTTTCAACCACGCACATCAGTGAAGCCGATGTCATGCTGGTTGTGCTGGGCCTGATCGACGTCGTGATGATCGCCAACTTGTTGGTCATGGTGATTGTTGGCGGCTACGAAACTTTCGTATCCCGCCTCGACCTCGACGATCACCCGGATCAGCCTGAGTGGTTGTCACACGTCAATGCCGGCGTACTCAAGATAAAATTATCGACCGCCATTATCGGGATTTCCTCAATTCACCTGCTGAAAAGCTTTATAAATGCTGCGAACCTGACTGAACAAACGTTGATGTGGCAGGTGATCATTCATGTTGTATTCCTTTTTTCAGCCCTGGCCATGGCAATGGTAGACAAAACTATGACTCAGACCCTTGCTCTTCAACATCAAAAAAGCCACTAACCCGGAGTTGCGCATGACCGCCATCAAACAAGAAGACCTGATCCAATCCATCGCCGATGCCTTCCAGTACATCAGCTACTACCACCCGCTGGACTACATCAAGGCATTAGGCGAAGCCTATGATCGCGAGGAATCCCCCGCCGCCAAGGACGCCATTGCCCAGATTCTGACCAATTCACGGATGTCTGCTGAAGGTCATCGCCCAATCTGTCAGGACACTGGTATCGGCATGGTCTTCATCAAGGTCGGTATGCAAGTCACCTGGCCGGATGCGACCATGAGCATCCAGCAGATGATCGACGAAGGCGTCCGCCGCGCCTATGGCAATCCGGACAATCCGCTGCGCGCCTCAGTGCTGGCCGACCCGGCCGGCGCCCGCAAGAACACCAAGGACAACACCCCGGCGGTCGTCCATTTCGAAATCGTTCCCGGCCACCACGTTGACGTGATCTGTGCTGCCAAGGGCGGTGGCTCGGAAGCCAAGGCCAAGTTCGCCATGCTCAACCCGTCTGACGACCTGGTCGACTGGGTTTTGAAGAAGATCCCGGAAATGGGTGCCGGCTGGTGTCCACCCGGCATCATCGGCATCGGCATCGGTGGCACGCCGGAAAAAGCCATGCTGCTGGCCAAGGAATCAATTATGGCGCCGGTAGATATTCATGAACTGAAGGCCAAGGCCAAGACCGGCGCCAAACTCACCCGCCCGGAAGAACTGCGCCTTGAACTGATGGAAAAGATCAACGCCCTCGGCGTTGGCGCCCAAGGCCTCGGTGGCCTGACCACCGTGCTCGACGTCAAAGTGCTGGATTACCCGTGCCACGCCGCCAATCTGCCGGTCGCACTGGTCCCCAACTGCGCGGCGACCCGCCACTGCCATTTCCATCTTGACGGCTCCGGCCCGGCCAAACTGGAAGTACCAAAGCTCTCGGATTGGCCAGACGTCACTTGGACACCAGAT
>Ga0136636_10001305_pt1 | contig 14424 bp, 5 predicted proteins | sample AntDrymUQ8522106_2_FD_104653 | JGI IMG/M metagenome (GOLD analysis project Ga0136636, IMG submission 104653) | Polar desert sand microbial communities from Dry Valleys, Antarctica - metaG UQ852 (21.06) | ecosystem: Environmental > Terrestrial > Soil > Desert | place: Antarctica: Dry Valley... | reverse complement strand
CTACCGGATGCAGGGCTACAACGTGCTGCACCCCATGGGCTGGGACGCGTTTGGCCTGCCCACCGAGAACCAGGCGATCAAGACCAAGACCAACCCGTCGCTGCTCACAAAGCGCTACGCGGCCAACTACAAGCGCCAGCTGAACCTGATTGGGGCCAGCTACGACTGGAGCCGCGAGATCACCTCGTCGGAGCCGGATTTCTACCACTGGACGCAGTGGATCTTTCTGCGCCTGTACGACCACTGGTACGACCCGCGCCAGGATCGCGCCCGCCCGATCGCGGAGCTGGAGGCCGAGCTGGCCCAGCACGGCACCGCGCAGATCGGTTTGCCCCTGTCGGAGCGCCAGGTTAGCGCCGGCGAGTGGAACGACTACCAGCCCATCCAGCGCCAGGAGCTACTGAAGCGCTTCCGCCTGGCCTACCGCGGCGAGGCCAGCGTCAACTGGGACCCTGTTGATAAGACCGTGATCGCCAACGAGGAGGTCGGTCCCGATGGCCGCGCCTGGCGCTCCGGCGCCCTGGTAGAGCGCAAGACGCTGAAGCAGTGGTTCTTCCGCATCACCGCCTACGCCGACAGGCTGGATCGCGACCTGGACACGATCGACTGGCCCTCGCGCATCGTCGCTATGCAGCGCAACTGGATCGGCAAGTCTACCGGCGCCGAGGTGATTTTCAGGGCAGTTGGTGCCGACGCTGATGCGCCCGAGGGCGACGAGATCATCGTCTTCACCACCCGCCCCGACACGCTGTGGGGCGCCACGTTTATGGTGCTGTCGCCGGAGCACCCGCTGCTGCCCACGCTCACCAGCCCGGAGCAGCACGAGGCTGTGGCCGCCTATGTTGCCCAGGCGCAGGCGAAGGCCAAGGACGCCGCAGCAGCTGGGGTTGAGGACAAGGCCAAGAGCGGCGTCTTTACCGGCGGCTACGCCGTCAATCCGGTCAACGGCGCACGTATCCCGGTCTGGGTGGCCGACTATGTGCTGATGGGCTACGGCACCGGCGCGATTATGGCCGTGCCCGCCCACGACGAGCGCGACTTCGCCTTCGCCCTGAAGTTCGGTTTGCCGATCATCCCGGTGGTGCAGCGCCCCGACGCTGCCGCCCGCTCTGTGCTGCGCCCCGGCACCTACGCGCCAGCGCTGCCCGAGGCCCTGCGCGCCGCTGGCTACACCTTTGCCGACGACGCAGGCGAGCTGACGGTGGAGCTGAAGGGTGAGCAGGCCCAGGCCTACGCCGCCCTGGTCCAGACTCACCTGACGGAGGGCTGGAGCGAGGTGGCCGGCTCGGGCTGGCTGGCGATCTTCCCCGACGCGATCATCGCCTTCGACACCGTCGCCGCCGACGCGCGCATCGCCGACCGCATCCGCACCGCGCTACAGGTGGACGCCATCCCCAGCTTCATGGCCTACCTGCTGACGGTGCCCGCCTACCGCGAGTTGCTCTACCACGACGAGGTCGGCACGCCGATCAACTCCGGCCCGATCAACGGGCTGCCCGGCGCGCAGGCGATCAGCCGCACCGTGGCCTACCTGGAGGAGCGCGGCCTGGGCAAGGGCCGCCAGAACTACAAGCTGCGCGACTGGCTGATCAGCCGCCAGCGCTACTGGGGCACGCCCATCCCGATCATCCACGCCGAGGGCGGCCTGGAGATCACGCAGCCGGAGGATGAACTGCCCCTGACCCTGCCGGGCGTGGAAGATTACGAGCCAACCGCTACCGGCGAGTCGCCTCTGGCCCTGATCGACGAGTGGGTCAATATCACCCTGCCGGACGGGCGCACAGGCCGCCGCGAGACCGACACGCTGGGCACGTTCGCATGCTCCTCGTGGTACTTCCTGCGCTTCATCGACCCGAAGAACCCCGGCCAGATCGCCAAGCCCGAGGATCTGGCCTACTGGCTGCCGGTGGATATGTACGTGGGCGGCGCCGAGCACGCCGTGATGCACCTGCTCTACTCGCGCTTCTGGACGAAGTTCCTGCACGACTATGGCCTGGTGCCGTTCAGCGAGCCCTTCCAGGCATTGCGCAACCAGGGCCTGATCCTGGCGCCGCCCCGCGAGGTGAACGGCCAGATGGTCGTGGAGAAGATGTCGAAGTCCAAGGGCAACGTGATCACGCCGGACGAGGTAGTGGCGAAGCACGGCGCCGATGCTCTGCGCGGCTACGAGTGCTTTATCTCCGACTTCGAGGCCGCCGTGCCCTGGAGCACCGACGGCGTGCCTGGCATTCGCCGCTGGCTGGATCGTATCTGGCGCATCGTGCTGAGCGCCGACGACGAGGGCGCCCGCAGCGGCGAGTTCAGCGAGCGGCAGCTGCGGCGCATCACCCATCAGACGATCGCCAGGGTTGCGCACGAGATCAGCGCGTTCAAGTTCAACACCATGGTCGCCGCCCTGATGGAGTTCACCAACGCGCTCTACAAGGCCCGCGAGGCTGGCCTGGCTGGCACGCCCGCCTGGGAGGAGGCGATCAAGGCGCTGATGCTGCTGTCCGCGCCTGTGGCGCCGCACATCGCCGAGGAGCTGTGGGAGCGCACGGGCCACAGCTACAGTATCCACCAGCAGCGCTGGCCCAGCGCCGACGCGGCCCTGGCCGCCGAGGACGAGATGGAAGTGGTGCTGCAGGTGAACGGCAAGGTGCGCGATAAGCTGACAGTGCCGGTGGGCGCCGATGAGGCGCAGCTGCGCGCCCTGGCGATGGCCAGCGAGCGTGTGAAGGGCCATATCGGCGACAAGAGCATCCGCAAGGTGGTTGTGGTGCCGGGCAAGCTGGTGAATGTCGTGGTTGGGTAGCAGGGCGGATGCAACGTCCGACCACCGGGCGTTGTATCCGCAGATGACGCAGATTTTCGGCCTATCTTTAGCCCCAGCTGGCCTTGTCTAAGCGAAGAGACGCCGCAGAACGGCGTCTCTTTGCGATCAAGGATCTATGAAACTATTTACACGCCGCGTGGCGTGGGCCTACGCCATTCTGCTCGTGTGCGCCGCCCTGTTTATGCTGCGCCGGGCGGTTCTGCCAACCGTGTTCGAGCTAGAGGGCGTGCCCTTCGACATCGCCGTGGGCTCTGCGCTGAACTCCTGCTATGGGCGGGCCACGCTCAGCAGCTGCAGCGATCTGGGCATTGTGGCGCTGGCGGTGATCGGCGTGGTGGCGGCGACGGGGTGGGGCAGTGCGGGCCGCACAGCTTTCGCAGTCATCCTTGCGCTGCTGCCGCTCGGCCTCTACCTCGCGCTGAGCCCGATCTGGATCCCCCTGATCATGCTGCTGCTCATCCCACCCACGATCGGGGGCGTGGCGGGGGCGCTCTTCCCGGCGCAGGCGTGAAGCGTCTGGAGCGCAAACCGTTTGGAGCGCGAAGGCCGCGAATGCAGGCGAACCACCGCGAAGCGGAACTTGACCCTTCGCGTTCTTCGCTGCTCTTCGCGCCGTTCGTGGTCCAAACGCTTCGCATGCTCTGTACGCGCAGGATCAGCCTAGTTAGCCACCGGGTACTACCGGGTCGACCGGCGTAGGCGCAAGGGTCGGCTCTGGCTCGGGCTGCGGTGTGTGCGTGGCCGTGGGCTGCGGCGTGGGCTCGGGCTTGGGCGTGCGCGTGGGCTCGGGCTTGGGTGTGCTGGTAGCGGTAGGCTTAGGCGTGCCTGTCGGCTCAGGCTTGGGCGTGCTGGTGGGCTTGGGCGTGCTCGTCGGCTCAGGCTTGGGCGTGCTGGTGGGCTTGGGCGCGCGGGTGGGTGTCACGCTTGGCTCAGGCGTGCCCGTTGGCTCAGGCGTGCCCGTTGGCTCAGGCGTGCCCGTTGGCTCAGGCGTGCCCGTTGGCGCGCGGGTTGGCGTCACGCTGGGCTCGGGCGTTGCTATTGGCTCGGGCGTTGCTGTTGCTGTTCGGGTAGGCGTCGCTGTCGGCTCCTGTGTGTCGGTGGGCGCAGGCGTGGCCGTGGGCGTGCGGGTGGGCGTCGGCGTGCGGGTTACTGTGGGCGCGGGCGTGGCGGTGCGCGTGGCTGTAGGCGCGGGCGTCGGCTCCTCGTCGGGCTCGCGGTGCGTGCGCGGGCGGCTTTGCGGCGGGACAACGTTGCCGCCGGGGCAGTTGATGCCCACATCCACCGACGCCTGGTTCGTAATCGGTGCGTAAGTGGTGCCGTCAACCGTGAGCTGATAGCTCGGGTTTGCCACGGACGCGCAGCCAGGGAACGGGTCGGTGAAGAGCATGTTGATGGTGACGGTCGCGCTCTGCCCCGGCGCAAGTATGCCGTTCCATGTCACCGTGTCTGGCCCCGCGTTGTAATTCACCGTGCCGCTGCTGGCGCTCAGTGATGGTGCGGTAAAGCCGACCGGGCGGGGCGGTGTGGCTGGCAGCGAGTCCACGATCGTGATGTTCTGGGTTGGCCCGCCAACAGCGGCTGTGTTCACCACCGTGAAGGTCCAGGTTAGCCCATCAAGGGGGGGGTTGGCCGTGGTGCCCGCGCCGCTCTTTGTTACCGTCACCAGGGCCGCGTCGTCGTTCAGAATGGTGCCGGTGCCCGCCCCGCCCACCGTGGCGTTCACCGCGCCACTGAGCTGGAGCGTGAAGCTCTCGTCGGGCTCGATCACCAGGTCGCCGATCACGTCAACCAGGACGTTGCGGGTGATCACACCCGGCGCAAAGCTGAGGGGCGTGCCGCTCGTCACCGGGGTGTAGTCCACGCCCGAGGTGGCGCTACCTGCCGCTGTGGCGTAATTTATCGACACCGGGAAGGGCGCCGCCTGCGAGAGCGACACGACGAACGCCAGCGCGGTGGTGCCCGCGTTGCCCTCGACCACGCTCGGGCTGCTCACCGTGAGCGTCGGGAAATCGTCGTTGACGATGGTGATCGACCGCGTATCCACGCCTAGCTGCGCAAAAGGCCCGGCGAGGTTGAGCAGACTGATCACCACCTGCTCGTCCAGTTCCAGAGTGTTGTCGCCGTTGATCAGCAGGGTGCGGCTCTGCGTGAGCGGCCCGACCGGCGTGAAGGTGAGCGTCTCCGGGGTGAAGGTGTAGTCCACGCCCGCTGTGGCGCTACCACCTGTTTGGGCCAGATCGACCGTAATATTTGCGGGCGGCGCGCGGTTCAGGCTGACGGTCAGGTTCACCGCCGTGGTGCCGGCGTTGCCCTCCGTCACCGAGAGCGGCGTGGCGTTCAAGTTCACGATCACGAAGTCGTCGTTCTGGATCGTGCCGCTGGCGCTGGATGCTGCCGGGTCACGTGCGCCATCGGTGATTGTGCCAAGGGCGATGTTGAGCGTCTCGTCGGGCTCGAGCGCGGCGTCGGCCACAATCGGGATCGTGATCGTGCGGCTCAGCTGGCCGACGGGGATCACAACATTCTGCACGCCTGTGGGGAAGGTAAAGTCGTTATCGGCGCGGGTCGCCGTGCCATCGCTCACGGTGTAGCGCACGGTCACGGGCTGCACGCTGGTTGCTGCGAGGGTCACGTCGAAGCTGAGCGTGCCGCCTGGGCCGGGCGGGGTGCCCTCAGCAGCGCTGACATTCGCCGGCGTGAGGCTCACGAGTGGGCCGTCGTCGTCATTGATATTGCCCTGGCCCCTGCCGTCGAGGATCGTAGCTGGCCCGCTGATCAGGGTGAGATCTACGAAGAAGCTCTCGTCGATCTCGTCCACAAGATCGGGGATGATCGGCACTGTCAGCTGCCGTGTGAGCGGGCCGGCCGCAGGGAAGATGAGCGTGCTACTGGTTGCGACGTAGTCGGTGCCGCTTGTCGCGGTGCCGTTCGTGGGGTGGGTGGCGTAGCCCACGGTAACATCTGCGCTTGGCAGCACGTTTAGCGACACGGTGAAGACAGCGTTGACGGTGTCGCCAGGGGCGCCCTCGGTGATGGTCACGTTGTTAATCGTCAGCTCGGGCAGTGGCACAGGCGTGTTGGTGGGCGAGGGCGGCACAGGCGTGTTGGTTGGCGAGGGCGGCGCCGGAATGTCGGTTGGCGAAGGTGGCACGGGCGTGTTGGTGGGCGAGGGCGGCACAGGCGTATTGGTCGGCGAGGGCGGCACGGGCGTGTTGGTGGGCGAGGGCGTGCTCGTCTCCGTGGGCGTCTCTGTGGCGGGCACCAGCTCGGTGGGGGTCGGCACAATCGGCACGAGGGTTGGCGTGCGGATGGGCGTGCGGGTGGGCTCGCTGCTCGGCGTGGCCGAGGGCGAGAGGGTAGGTAGTGGCGTGCCTACCACTGCGACGGTGGGCGACAGCGTGGCCGCAGGGGTCACGCTGATGGCCGGGGCCGCCGTGGCGCTCGGAGTCGGCTGGAGGCCCGGGCCTGTGGTGGCGGTGGAGGTGGGCGTCAGCTCGGGGCGCGCCACAGGCGTGCTAGTAGCGGTGCGCGTGGGCGTACTGGTTGGCGCCGGCGTGGTGGTGATGCCGGGGAGCACCACCGCGTTTGTGGGCGTGGTGGTGGGCTGGGCGCCGCCTGCTACATCGGTGGTCTGAGCTGCTGGCGTAACGGTGGGCCGCGGCGTGGCCGGCACGGTGGAGGTCGGCGTGGGCGGGACTGTCACGGCCATGGCGGGCGCCACCTGAGACACGGGCGCCACGGTGACGCCTCCGCCTACGCCGACGGGCGTCAGCTCGCGGCGTGCGATCTCAGTCTCCTGAAGGTTGCCGAGCGCCGGGTCGACGGCGGCGAAGCTGATGCCAGGCGGGAAGGGCCGGTAGGCGCCGAGGCCAGCCGAGGAGCCGACATCCTTAAACGGGTCGTTGTTAGGCGTGATCAGGCGCAGCGCCACCTCGGCGATACAGCCGATCGGGAGCACTGCGAGCAGCAGGGCGATCAGGATGAGTGGGGCGAGCCCATCACGGCGTCGTTGCTGCGGAGGCGTTCGATTGGGTGCCGGCGAGGGTGTGCTCATTTGCCTGCTGGAGGATAATGCTGAACGTGCTGCCCTGGCCAGGGGTGCTGCTGGCGTGAACCGTGCCCCCCTGGCGCTCGATCAGCTGACGGGCGATGGCGAGGCCGAGCCCGCCGCCGCGCTGGCTCGAGTTATTGCCCTCGATCCGCTGGAAGCGCTGGAAGAGCCGGGGCAGCACCTCAGGGGCGATGCCCGGCCCGGTATCGATCACATCGATCTGCACCTGCTCGCCCTGGGCGTAGGCGCGGATCGTCACCCCGCCCTGATCGGTGTAGCGGCGGGCGTTGTCGAGCAGCTGCAAGAGCGCCCGCTTGAGCTGCTCGCGGTCGCCGATCACGGCGGGCAGATCTGCCGGGATCGCAAGGGCGAGGGCAAGGCGTTTCTGGTCGAAGGCTGCCCGAATGGGCGCCAGGGCCATGTTCAGCACCATCTCGACATCCTGGGGCTGGAGCTCGGTCTTGAGCTGGCCGGACTCAATATCGGCGATCATGATCGCATTATTGACCATATCAGTCATATCCACGGCGCGGGCGCGCACCTGATCCAGCAGCTCGGCCTGGTCGGGCGTTAGCTTCTCACCGCCGGAGCCACGCAGCAGCAGCTCGGTGAAGCCGCGGATCACCGTGAGTGGCGTGCGCAGTTCGTGCGAGATCGTTGCGATAAAGTCGGTCTTGGCGCGGTCCATCGCCACGGCCTCGGTGATGTCGTGCAGCACAATCACTTCACCGGCCGCGTTGCCCTCCTCGGAGATAATCGGCGAGCGTGTGAGCGTGATGAAGCGATCGCCGAGCCGAAACTGTGCACCGCCGCCGCCAAAGATCTCGCGCGTCTGGGCCACGGCCTCGATCGGCAGGTCGGCCAGCAGCGGCCGGGTCGCCTGCCAGTCGGGCAGCTCCAGGAGCTGCTCGGCGGTGCGGTTCAGCTGAATAATGCGGCCCTTGTCGTCGCAGACCACCACGCCGTCGCCGATCGAGCTGAGGATCGCCTGGCGCTGCTTGGCGTCGTGCTGCACCTGGCTGTAGAGCATGGCGTTGGAGAGCACAGCGCCGGCCATGTTCGCGATCACGGCGAGGCTCTGCTGATTCGCCTCGTTGAAGGCGCCAGGCATGGGGTGGGCGAAGAGCAGCGCGCCGGTGAGCTGGCGCTGGCGAAAGATCGGCGCGGCGTAGATCGTCTGGAGGCCAGAGGCGCTGAGGCCGGCGCTATGCAGGCTCACGGCGTCGGATACATCGGTAAGCTGGAGCGCTTGCGGGTCACGGGTGGCGAGCTCCGCCAGGAGCGGCGTGGCAAGCGTGAGGCTCAGCTCTGGGGGCTGGTGGAATTGCGCAGGTGCGGCAGGGCGGGCGCGATAGTGAAAGCCCCCGTTGCCCTCAAGCAGTGCGATCGCCTCGCTGCCTGGCACAAACGATGCGGCCGCCGACGAGGCCACAGCCAGCACATCGTCTACCTCGATTGTGCGGTTCAGCTCGCGGCTGGTGGTGTACAGACTGAGCAAGTGCTCCGTCATGCTGTTGAAGGCGAGCGAGAGTTTACCGAGCTCGTTCTGCTCTGTCACCTGGCTACGCGCCCCAAGATCGCCGGCGGTAACCGCCTCGGCTGTTCGCACGAGGTTGTCGAGCGGTTTGCCGATCCGCTGGGCCACGTTGAAGCCCACAAAGACCGACGCAAGCGCCAGGGCGACGGTCACGCCGATCACGGCCCAGCGGCTATCGGACCATGCGCTCACCACGAAGTCGGTGGGCAGGCCGACGTGAAAGTAGCCCGACTGCACGCCGCGGATCAGCAGGGGCGCATAGACGAGCTGGTACTCGCGGGCGGCGATCTCGCTGACCGTGTTCACAGAGCAGACAGGCAGCGTCACATTTTGCACTGGCGAGACAAGGCGGCCGGAGAGGTTGCCGATGTCGATGCAGGGGTCTTCGGCCAGGCCGCCCGGTTGTCCAGGCGCGGCGTTGGCGTTGGCGGGCTGGCCAACCGCTGTGGGCACCGTGTTGAGCGCCGCGACCTGCTGCAACAGCGCCGCGCTCATATCGAGGCTTGGCAGGTCGATGCTGGGGGCGGTGGAGGCGCGGGCGATTCCGCTTACATCGTAGACAGTGCTGATCGCAGCCTGGCTGCGGCCCTGAAGATCCTGGAGCAGGGCGTCGAGGCGCTGTGCAACCAGCAGGCCGCCCACGAGCAGCTCGGTATCCGTGGCCTGATCGGTGACATACACAGGCGCCACGGTGTAGAAATGCACGTGATCCTGGCCATCGGCGGAGCGGAACGAGATCAGGCCACTGAACTTGTCGCCGAGCTCGCCGCTGCCGGGGATGGGCGCGCTCGCGCCCTGGAGCACCGCGTCTACCAGCGGGACGCCAGCGAGTGTAGTGCCGATGTAGCGGGTTGGCTCGGTAAGATTATTGGGGCTGCGCTCCCAGTCGGTAAGCGCCTTGCCGCTGGGGTCAAGGATGATCAGACGGTCGGGCCGCACATTGTCATTGCTCTGGCCGAGCAGCCAGAGCCCCTTCAGTGCCAGCTCCAGGCCGTCTACATCGTTGCTGCGCATAGCCTGGGGCACCGAGGGGGCGCCTGTCTCGGCGTTGGGAGCGGTGAAGCTGATCTGGCCGAGGTAGGTGATGTTGCCGATCTCGCGCTGGGCGAAGGCCTCGGTGAAGTTACGGGCCACCTGGCCGAGCTGATTGTTGAAGCGCTCCTGCCAGCTATCTGCCACCAGCGTGATCGCAATAAACGAGCCCACCAGCATCACCAGGATCATCAAGCCGAGGTACGGCCCGATCACGGTGTACTTGAGCTGGGATCGATAGGTTTGGCTGAGCTGGCGCATTGTGTACTCGCCTAGACGCCGCAAGCCGGTGTCGCACGCCGAATCGCGCTTACACCTCGTAGTATCATTTGAAACTTTGGCCAATTATAGATCATCGCTGAAGCTCCTACAAACCCATAAGTTGACAATTTTGTGAGAAACGTATTGTAAAGCGTTTTGAGCTTCCGGGAAGCTGATTTAGCTGTGCCGATAGCCCTGAACAAGCGGAACTGCGAAGGCAAAAGTGCTGCCGACGCCCTCCGCGCTCTGGAGCCAGATCTGCCCGCCGTGGGCTTCGACGGCCAGCTTGCAGAAGGTGAGGCCGAGGCCGGTGCCGCGCAGCTTGCGACCGCGCACCTGGCCAAACTTCTCGAAGATCCGCTCGTGGTACTGGGGTGGGATGCCCGGCCCCGTGTCGCGCACCCAGAAAATGAGCCAGTCGCCGAGGCCCAACTTAGGCAACCGAAGCGGTACGCCGCTCGGCTCGGAAAGCGCGCCCGCCGTGAGCCGGGTGTGCGCCGCCCCCAGGGTGACGAGGCCGCCCGTGGGCGAGAACTTGATGGCGTTATCGAGCAGGTTTTGGAGCACGCGCACCAGCTTGCTGCGATCCGCCTCCACCAGCGGCAGGCCGACCGCCAGCGCCTGCGCTAGCTTCACGCGCTGGTTTTGCGCCGAGACGCGCAGCCGGTCGAGGGTCTGATCCACCAGGGCGTATGGCGAGAGCGGCTCGCACTCTAGATTTAGGCGCCCCTCCTCCATCTTGGCGATGTCGAGCAGCGTATTCACCATCTCCAGCATGGTCTGGCTACCCTGGTGGGCGATCCCAAGCAGCTCCTGCTGCTGTTCCGCAATCGGCCCGCCGAGACCGCGCTTCACCATCATTATCCCGTTCATGATCGCGGTGAGCGGTGCGCGTAGATCGTGTACGAGCATACCGGTGTAATCCTCGCGCAGCTGATCTAGCTCACGCGCCTGCGAGATGTCCTGGAATAGGGCCAGGCGGCCAATCTCGGCGCCGCTGGCCTCGCGCACGGGCAGCATGTAGTGGCGGATGAAGCGTCGCTGGGCGCCGCCAAGCTCTAGCTCCACCACCGCCTCGGCGCTGCTGCCATCGTTGAGCCACGAGGGCGTGCTGATGTTGGTGGCGCGGGCGTTGAGGCCGCTGAGCAGCTCGCCCAGGTTGCGGCCGATCATGGCGTCGCGGCTGATCTGGAGCAGGTCGGCCGCCTCCGGGTTCGCCGTCACAACCACGCCGCGCATGTCGGCCATCAGGATGCCGTCGTTGGTGGAGTTGAGGATCGCCTCGAAGCGATCGCGCACGGTGGTGACGGTCTGAAACAGCCGTGCGTTCTCGATCGCCACACCGATCGTGGCGGCCATACGCATCATGCGCTTGGCCTCATCCTCGGTGAAGAGCCCATCACGCTTGTTGAGCAGCTCGATCACGCCGATCGTGCGGCCCTTGATCACAATCGGCACGCAGAGGATGGTCTTCACCTCGTAGCCCACCGAGTCGCTCACGTCGCGGAAGAAGCGCGGGTCGCTCTGCACGTCGTTCACAATATCGTAGCGCTGCGAGTTGGCCACACTCCAGACAATACCCTGGCCCTTGGGGATACGCACGCCGAACAGCTTCTCCTCGCCGGCCTCCAGCGTCATCACGAACACAAGCTCCTGGGTCTCTTCGTCGAGCATAAGCAGCGAGCCGGCATCGACGCGAAAATACTCGTTGAGCTTCTCCATCACCAGATGGTAGACCTCACGCGGGTTGAGCGACGAGGTGACGGCGGCGGCGATATCGTTGAGCGTGGCGAGTTCGGCGCTGCGGCGCTGGGCCTTCTCGGTGATGCGGAACGAGGTGACGGCGGCGGCGATCTGGCCGGCCATCAGCCGCGCCTGGGCCACCTCATTCTCGGAGAAGTGGCGCGGCGTGTGCAGCGTGCCGAAGATCAGTATGCCGATGCAAGTATCCTGCGACACGAGGGGCAGCAGCAGCAGCGAGCGAATATGCTCAGACTCCATCAGGCCCGCAAGGTTCACCGTGACAGGTTTCGCCTCGGGGGTGCGCAGGCTGCTGATGTCGTAGATCTGGGCGGACTGGCGCTCGCGCACCACCTGCTGCAGCACCAGCGTGTCGGCTAGCGCAAAGGCGGGCGGCAGGCTCACCCTGAGCGGTGCGGTGCTCACCAGGCGAGCCGTGGCGCCATCGTCGCCGATAAGCACCACGCCGCTATTCGACAGATCGTAAAGCTGCGCAAACTCGTTGAGCCCGAGCATGAGCAGCTCGTCGAGGGTATTGGCCGTCTCGATCGCCTCGGCGATGCGCAGCAGCGCGGCGGTACGTAGCTCGAGGGTCGGCTGATCGGCGGTATGATGATCGGACATGGCTTATCCTCTGCCAGGTATCAGACGGTAGATGGCGTGAGATCGCCCGCCTGCGTCGGAGTGCAGGGGCGCAAGCGGCTCCAGCTGAAAGATGCTCTCTGGGCCAAGGCTGGCGACAAGCGGCTCGGCGACGAGCACTTCGTCGGGGCGGGCGAGGCGTTGGATGCGGACAGCCTCGCGGATGGGCTCGCCGAGCAGCGCGATCGCCTGGAACTGCTCGTCGCCTACGAGCCCGGCGACGCCGGTGCCAATGGCCACCCCGGCGCTGACACTCATGTCGCAGCCGAGCTGGGCGTGCCAGAGTCTGCGCAGGCGTCGGGCGGCGCTCTGCACGGCGTGGGCGGCGCTGAGGGCGCGGATGCGACAGTCGCCGTGGGTCTCGGGGTAGCCAAACAGCGCCAGCAGGGCGCCATCGTTTTGGCGGGCGAGGTAGCCGTGGTGGGCGTGGATGAGCGCGGCAAGCTCGGCGAGGAAGGGCGTGATCACCTCGGCGAGCAGTGGGCCGGGCGCAAGGCGCGCCTCGCCACGCTCCAGGCCGGCGATGCCGACGGCGAGGGCGACAACCTCGCGCGCCTGTGGGGCGAGGGCACGCTCCATGGCGAGCGGGTCGGCCAGCAGATCGCTTAGAGCGCTGGGGGCGATGTGGCCCTCGAAGACGCGGCGGGCCACCGAGCTGTGGCCGGGGGCGAGCATCTCCTCGTACTGGCCACGGGCGAGCAGGGTAACGGCGTAGGCGGCGAGGGCCGAGGTGATCGCGAGGCTGCGGCGGCTGTAGTGGCGCGGCGCAGGCGCGGCCAGAGTAAGCACGCCGAGGGCGCGCTCGCCGTAGAGCAGCGGCACAACGAGCACCGAGCGCATATCGTCGAGCCCCGGCACAGGCAGCCAGCGCGTGTCGCGCTCGGTATCCTCCACGATGTCGGCGCGGCGCTCGCGCAGGGCCCAGCCAGCCAGGCCGTACTTGAGGATCGGCCCCGCAGTAACGCTGAGCGGCAGCACGTCGCCCTGCTTCAGCGTAACACGATAGCGCACGCGGCTCTCGTCGGCCTCTAGCAGCAGCAGCGAGCCATGCTCCGAGTCCGTCACGCGGGCGGCCACGCGCAGGATCTGCTCCAGGGCTCGCTCCAGGCGCTCGCTGCCTGCCAGCAGGCTGCCGAGCTGCTCGAAGGCCACGAGGCGGGCCGTCTCGCGCTCGAACAGGCGGCGGTGGACGCTGTTCTGCACGCCGAGGATCAGCAGGTCGGCGACACCCTGGGCAAAGGCGCGCTGCTCATCGCTCAGTCGCACGTCGACGCCCTCGGAGACCAGGCAGAGCATGCCGAAGGGCTGGCCGTGGACCAGCTGCGGCAGGCAGAAGAGCGTCACGGCCTCTGGGCCGCGCTGTAGCGGGAGCAGCTCGCGCACCTGGAGCCCGCTGTAGGTGGCGGCGCGCTGCTCGATCAGGGCGCGCCCAATCGCCGTCTCCTCCAGGTCGAGCGCTGGCTCCTGGGCCAGCTGCCCGAGACCCCAGGTGGCGACAGGGATGAGGGCGGCGCGCTCGCCATCCAGCACAAGCAGGATGGCGCCCTGCACAGGCAGATGGGCGCTGAGCGGTACGACGGCGGCAGCGAGGGCGGCGCTGACATCAGGGGCGACGGTGAGGTTTTGGGCGAGGGTAGGCAAAGCCTCGGGGTGCGGCACAAAGGCGAGGGCCTGGCTGAGCGTCTCCCGCATGTAGATCACATCGTCGCCGCCAAGGGCGACCGGGGCGGGGAGGGCAGTCTCGGTAAGTGCCACGGCGTGATGGTGCAGATCGTAGGCGGCCTGGCGTAGGGCGAGCTTCACCGCCACGCACAGGGCGAGGCCGATCAGCAGGCCCACCAGCAGCGCTGTGGGGAGCCCTTCGGCGAGCGTGGCAGGCGGGGCACCGGCGGAGAGGCGCACGAAGCCGTAGACAAAAACGCCGAGGCCGAGGCCGGCGGCTAGTGCGAAGGCGAAGACCCGCCATATATCGCTGCTCGGCAGTCGCAAGCTACGCCTTCCTGGTGCGGTGCTCCCTGATGGAAGGATAAACGCGCGCCTGCGGCAAGTTTGCAGGAAAACGCATGCGGACGCCGGTGCAGGCGTTCACCATCAGATTATAGACCGCGGCGGGAGGAAGGGCAAATCTGGGTTAAGGCAAGGGAACAGGGAACAGGGAACAGGGGACAGGCCAGAGCGAGAACGGCAAAGCGCCTGAGCCTTTTCTATGCAAGCGACTAACGCACGTAGAGCTGCTCGTGGCGCAGGGCGATGGTTGCCCAGCCAAAGTGGGCGGCGAGCGCAGTGGCAGCGGCGGCGCGGGCGGCGCGGGCAGGCGCGTCGGCGGCCATGCGGGCGAGGGCTGCG
>Ga0136636_10001303_pt1 | contig 14425 bp, 19 predicted proteins | sample AntDrymUQ8522106_2_FD_104653 | JGI IMG/M metagenome (GOLD analysis project Ga0136636, IMG submission 104653) | Polar desert sand microbial communities from Dry Valleys, Antarctica - metaG UQ852 (21.06) | ecosystem: Environmental > Terrestrial > Soil > Desert | place: Antarctica: Dry Valley... | reverse complement strand
CGCATGACCTGGTCACATGCGGAGCAACTGGGCAACGCATCGCTTTCGTCGCCCACAAGAATGATCACTCTACCTACGTGAACGTTCTAGCGATCCTGAAGGCAGGAGCCAGTTGTGTGCCCTTGCCTCCCGATGGGCCTGTATACCGCTGGATCATGATGGTTGAACGCTGCGAAGCGCGGTTCGCCATCGGTTCGCCAGAACCATCCGAAGTGGAGCAGACTTTCCGCAACGGAGGTCATGCGTTGCAATGGGTCCAAGCGGCTTCATCAGCGCAGCATTCAAGGGGGGAGATGCGGGCAGAAATTGCCGCTTGTGCGGAGGCATATGTGATGTTCACATCCGGGAGCACGGGTGGACCAAAGGGTGTTTCGGTATCACGTGCCAACCTCTCTTCCTATCTGCGAAATTTTCCCCGGACGTACATCTTCACCCAGGAAGATCGCTTCACCCAGCACTTTGCACTCGCCTTCGACTTGAGCGTTCATGATCTATTCGTCTGCTGGAGCCACGGCGCTTGCTTGTGTGTTCCACCAGACCAAGGTGGGCTACGTGCTGCTGCATGGGCGCGTCAGCAACAGATCACCGTGTGGTTCTCAGTGCCCTCGCTGGTGGCCGTGATGCGGCGCGCTAGAACGCTCGGTGCAGATGCGCTCCCTGATCTGCGCTACACCTTTTTCTGTGGTGAAGCCCTTCATTGGGACTTGCTCGCAAGCATTCGTGCCGCAGCACCACACGCACGGCTGATCAATTTGTATGGTCCCACAGAGGCAACCATCGCCATTACCCATTTTGAGGTCGATGGGGACATGACCGGTCAAGGGGTTGTACCCATCGGCAGGCCGTTCGTTCCGGGCCAAGCGATCGTTATGCCAACGGATGAAGCCGATGGATCCGAGGGCGAATTGTTGCTTAGCGGGGATCAGATCGCGGCGGGATACGTGAACGCAGCGGAGTCCACAGCAAAGGCTTTTGTTCACCTTCCTGACCAGGCGGGGCGATGGTATCGCACAGGAGATCGCGCGCGCTTGGATGGAGACGGGGTGCTCCACTTCATGGGGCGTATCGATCACCAGGTGAAGGTGCTTGGTCATCGCATGGAACCGGGTGAGGTGGATGAAGCGCTTTCCAGTTCCTTGAATGGGGGCAATGCCGTTACCGTTCCCTACGTTCATCAGGGCGTCACGCGCTTGGTCACGTTTGTTGACGTGCCAGTGGATCACGCTTGGGCCTTGGAGCAGCTGCGCATGCGATTGCCGGCGCCTTTTGTTCCGGAGCGTATTGTTGTTCTTGACGAGATACCACGAACTTCGAGCGGCAAATGGGATCGGACCACGTTGATACGCATGGCACAAGATGAAGCGTGAGGAACTACATGCATTGATCATTTCACAATTGGCCGATCGCTTGGTGAGGCTTGGAGTGGAAGAGCATGAATTGGGCAATGGCTTCGATCTGGTGCGGTCGGGCCTGCTGGATTCACTCGGCTATATCGACCTCGTAGCCAGTTTGGAGCAAGCAACGGGCAAACAAGTTGATCTGGAGCAAGCGTTGGAAACAGGTGAAGCCACGACCCTTAATGGCCTTTATCAACTCTTTCAATAAGTGACCCCGAACTTGACAGTGCATATTGTTGCCAAGGCGGATGATCCGTGCCTGGCCCCTTTACTCGCACTTTTCGAAGCCATGTATGCCGAAGAAGCCGGATACGGCTCGGTAGCCGCACTGGCAACCGACGGAGCTGCGCTCTGGTTGAAAGGGGCCACGGCAGGTCTGGAGCGTTTTGCCAGGCTCTGCGTCCTGGAATTGGATGGCGATGTGGTGGGCTTCGCTCACGGGGCCTTTCGCTTGTTACCAGACTATCTGGGAGGTGGTCCTGTTGGATCCGTCACACACGTTTATGTCAGCAAAAACGCGCGGCGTCTAGGCGGTGCCCGCAAATTATTGGAGTGCTTGGAAGAGTGGTTCCGAGCCAAGAAGGTGGCGCGCACCGAGCTTACGGTAGTGGCCGGGAATGCAGCCGCTCAAGCGTTCTGGAAAGCTTGTGGATACGAGGTGGCACTCCACCAAATGGTCAAGGTCCGATGAGGGGTCCAACGGCCTGGCCTGCCGCCATCGGTATTGCATCAGGTGACACCGTTATGCTGATGGCCGACCTCACGCGAATGGCGTGGCGCCTGAAGCGAAGCGGCATGGCCATGGATGTGGCAGCCCTGCTCGATGCCTTTCTAGATGCCGTTGGTCCGCAAGGGAGCGTGATGGTGCCGACATACAACTTCGACCTAGCCGATGGTGCAGCCTTCGATGTGCTACAAACACCGGGCATGGCCGGTGCCTTAGGCAATGCGGCCCTCGTGCATCCAAGCTTCCAGCGAACACCACATCCGCTGCATTCTTTTGCTGTTGCAGGGATAGCGCGTGAAGAGCTCGTGGCCAGCAACGAACGCAGCAGTTTCGGTTCGGGATCTCCGTTCGCCTATCTCCATCGTCAGCGTGGCGTGTTGGTCACCTTGGACCTTCCCGTGAACAACGCGCTCACGTTCGCCCATTTCGTAGAGGAACAGGAGAAGGTCGAGTACCGCCGCTACCGGACCTACCGTTTTCGATACACGGATGCACAGGGACGAAGCGAACTGCGGGACTTTCAGCTCTTTGCGAAAAAGGCCGGGCACCACATGGATCTCACGCCCATGGATGCTGCATTGGAACGCGCCGGGGCTTTACAGCGCGGCACCAGCGATGGCATGCATTGGATCCGTATCGAACTCCCAGCAGCCTACCCGGTCATTGCATCGAACTTGCGCGCTGGCGGGGCCGAATGCATACATCAATTCCGGTGGAGCTGGTGGCTCCGCGATCACATCAAGCGGTGGAGGAACAGGATCAGGCGAACCACTTAGTATCGGCCAGGCAGATGCTATTGATCCACGTTGAACATCGTTCGCCACGGGTGCATTACGTCATCCGTCAGGTGTTCGAGCGCTTGCTGAGGTTACCTTTTCGTATCGTAGCGAGTGCAGAAGAATTCCGCAGCGCTGCAGGTCCTCGGCTGAGCTATGGAACGCAGGTCTTCGAAGGCGCCATACATGTTCCCTGGAGTGGGGCGATCGAACAAGTGCCTTTATCGGACCCGGAGCTTGGTTGGCATAATGGGCAGCAGGCGTTGTTCCCGGTAGGCGTTGGCCATGATCTCTTCGCTGGCATGTTCTTCTTGCTAAGCCTGGCAGATGAACTGCGCAGCACGGATTACGACGAACATGGTCGAGTGCGGTCGTCATCGCTGTTCAGCGTACGAAAGGGCTTAGCCGATAGGCCCTGGGTGGATGAACAGGCGATCCATCTGGGGCAGCACATAGAACGCACGTGGCCTGGTACGTGGGGTGGTCGGTCGCCATACCGCCATGTGGTCACGGTGGATATGGACAACATCCAGCGTTATGCTGGCAGACCGTTGCACCGCGCGTTCGGTGCTACCGTGAAGGATCTTGCACGCGGCGAGTTCGATGCCGTGGTCGAACGTTGGCTGGTGCGATCGGGGCGAAAGGAGGATCCGTTCTTCAACGCCATGATGCGTTTAGAAGCCACGGGAGCACTGGTGGATCGCTCGATATTGTTCTGCCTGGTGGCAGGGCAAGGAGCGCATGATCACGCTGCGAGCATCGACCACCCGGCCAGCAAAGTAATGCTCCGGCGTATGGCGCAACACGTCGAAATGGGACTACATCCGTCCTACCTATCCAGCGAGAAGGAGGGTCTGGTGAACGACGAGCGTGGTCGACTTCAACGTGCATGGGGTGGACCGATCAACCTAACGCGCCAGCATTTCTTGCGTTGGCGTTTGCCGAACACGCTGCGATACCTTGCCGACCTTGGTTTCACGGAGGAGCACAGCCTCGGATTCACTGATCGCGCCGGTTTTCGCGTCTCCACCTGTACGCCGTTCCCGTGGTATGATCTGCAGGCTGAAGAAGAAACCTCACTCATGCTCTGGCCTTTTGCAGCCATGGATAGTGCATTGATCGAGCAGATGGGCCAGTCCCCTGCTGAGGTGGTTCGTTCCATGTGCGCCATGTCAGATGCGGTGCGATCGGTGCAGGGCACCTTCGTTTCAGTTTGGCACGATCGTTACTTGAGTGGTCACCGGGAATTCGCGCCCTGGCCAGCGGTCTTTGAGCAGGTCGTTCAATGCGCCCGAGCATGATCCGGCACCTGCGGCATAGCGAGATCGATAAGGCCCAATGGGACGCCCTATTGGCGCAGTGTGCAGACCGCTTGTGGTATATGCAGAGTTGGGTATTGGACCTGTGTTGCCCAAATTGGGAAGCACTCGTGGATCTGGATGAACGCGCGATCATGCCCTTGCTATTCCGTCGGAAGTACGGAGTGGACTATCTCTATCAACCGTATGCCCTACAACAGCAAGGCGTATTCGCCGCCGTGCCTGGCGATGCCACCACGCGTTCGTTCCTCGATGCCGTGCCGAAGCGATTCCGCTATTGGGATATCCACGTGAATGCGCAAATGTCGGTGCATGCCTCTGGGGACCTACATGTTTCAGCCAACCAGAACCAACAGATGCGTCTGGATGCTGATCTGCCCAGCCTACGAGCGGGTTATTCCCAAGGCCACCGGCGCAACTTGCGCAAATGCGGTGAACGCCCGCCCGAGATAACAGAACGGATAACGGGATCTGAATTCGTTGCCTTGTTCCAGCGCACCACAGCAGCGCGGTTCAGCAATGTGCCAGAGGGGGGGCTGCAGCTGCTGGAACACCTGTTGACAGAAGGGCGTCGTCGTGGCCAATGCTCGATCCTTGGGGTGCGGGGTGATCATGGCCCGATCGCAGCCGCGTGCTTCATGGAGTGGGAGGGGCGCTCGATCGTGCTGAAAACGGCGAACGATGAGGAGGGCACAGCGTGTCAGGCCATGTTCCATATCCTGGATCATTACATCGCCGATCATGCGGGCAGCGGCTTGCTCTTGGACTTCGCCGGGTCCAATACGGCTTCCGTAGCGCGCTTCAACCAGGGCTTTGGTGCGCAGAGCACGGTATATTTACGCCTGAAGCGGAACCGTCTTCCGTTGCCACTACGGTGGTTCAAGCGATAACGAGCAAGCCATGGTGATGGAACTGGCAAAACAGCGGAGCGTGGCGAACCACTTCATCGCCGAGTTGCGCGATGTGAACGTGCAGAAGGATCCCCTGCGATTCCGACGCAACCTGGAGCGGATAGGGGAGACCTTGGCCATGGAGTTGAGCCGCACCATGTCCTATGAGCCGCTGGAAGTGACCACTCCGTTGGGCATAGCGCACACGGAATGCCTGAGCGAGCAGCCGGTGTTAGCGACGATCCTGCGGGCCGGCCTGCCCTTGCATCAAGGCATGCTCAACTATTTCGACCGTGCCGATAGTGCCTTTGTGAGTGCGTATCGCAAGCACCGCAAGGGCGAAGATGCCTTCGAGATCCAAGTGGAATACCTCTCCAGTCCTTCGTTGGAAGACCGCGTTGTGGTGTTGTGTGATCCCATGCTTGCGACGGGCCAGAGCATGGTACTGGTCTACAAAGCACTCTTGCGGTTAGGCAAACCGAAAGCCTTGCATGTGGCCAGCGCCATTGCCAGCGCCGAAGGCTTGGAGTATGCGAAATTGCATTTGCCCAGCGGTACACGCTTCTGGATCGGAGCCATAGACGAGGAGATGACCGCGCAAGCGTATATCGTACCGGGCTTGGGCGATGCTGGCGATCTGGCCTACGGCGAAAAGCTCTGAGCCGTGCATCCCGCAGCTCAAGCATTGACGGTGGTGGCTTGGGGCATGTTGAAGATGCTCGTGGCGGCTGGCCTTGGTGCTGGCTTTGGCCTCACATTCCTACAGAACTTCCTGTATACCAGCTTGGGCGGTTGCTTGGGCGTTCTCCTGTTCTACGGGCTGAGCGAGCGGTTGACGGAGCGTTCCCGGTTGCGCTGGTTGCGCAGGCGGGAACAACGCCTTGCAAAGGGTTCCACGGCGCTCGCTCCCATCTTCACCAAGATGAACCGCAAGATCATCCGTGTCAAGCACGTCAGCGGGTACCTTGGGGTGGCAGCCCTCACGCCCCTGGTCCTCACCATTCCGCTGGGGGGCATTCTGGCAGCGCGCTTCTTTCACCATGAGCGATTCGTCCTACCCGCCATGTTGCTTTCGGTGTTGTTGCAGGCGCTGGTGGTTACCGCTGTGCTCACCGGGTTCGTCAGCCAGTTCACAGGGTAGGTCCCATGGATCGATACGCGCACTTGTTCTTTGATCTCGACCACACGTTGTGGGACTTCGAGACGAATTCGCGTGCCACCTTGCGCGAGTTGCACACGGCGGAGAAACTGGAAGATCTGGGGATCCCGGACGTGTTGGAGTTCATTGATGCGTACGAGGAGATCAACCAGGCCTTGTGGCAACGGTACGAGAACGGCAGCCTGCATAAGGATGTGCTCCGTGTGCTTCGCTTCCGCAATACGCTACTTCGCTTTGGTCTGAAGAATGAAGCGTTGGCCGTTCGGTTGGGCCGCGTTTACATCGCACAATGTCCCTTGCGGCCAGCATTGATGCCGGGTGCGTTGGAACTCTTGAACGATCTTCAACGACGATATCGATTACACATCATCACCAACGGGTTCGACGAAGTGCAGCGGGTGAAGATCACCAGCAGTGGGATCCAGGACCATTTCCATGTTGTATTGACCAGCGAGATGGCGGGTGCCAGGAAACCGGACCCGCGCATTTTCGCGTCTGCGCTCAAACGCGCGAAAGCCAAAGCGAATGAGAGCTTGATGATCGGGGATAGTGTTCGGGCGGATATCGAGGGCGCGCGTGGCGCAGGTTGGGATCAAGCCCATTTCGCACCTACCGGCACACTGGATCAACAGGCCACTTACACACTTCGAAAGCTGGACGATCTGCGCGCGATCCTATTGTGAGGCGGTGGGGTCCGGGTAGAAGATGTACTCCATCAGTTGCTTGGTACCGGTGATGTGGCTGTGGCGAACGAAACGCACCATGGAGCTACTGGTTGCGGTGCCGCGGTATTCGATCTCTCCTTTTTCTGGGCGTGTAACGAAGACGATACTATCTCCATCCACACTGACCGGCACATTGTACAGGCCCAAGCCTGGATTGCCACGTGTTCCACGCACCAGATACTTCGGCAGGTCCTTCTCCACATCCTTGGTGCCGTTCACAGAAACAACACGCCCTTCAGGAAAAAAACGGATCAAGTAGATCAGATCACCGATCGTGTGACGATAGTAGCCGTCGAACCTGAGCTGCTTTCCGGCAAGCGGACCGGTCACCACTTCTTCAGGCAACGGCACCGCAGCATGGGAGGTTGCTTTTGGGCTGGATAGAAAACGATCCGCAATAAGGACGAGTGAAAGTATGGCGATGGTCGCCACCAGGATGTACTTGAAGGTATTGGTCATGGCTTATGGGCTGAAACGGGCGATCACGGTACCGGCACCAGCGACTGTCTGGCCGATGCCCACGTTTATCTGTGCACCCAAGGGCAGGAAAAGATCCACCCTGGAACCGAACTTGATGAAACCGAATTCCGCCCCTTGCACGGCTGGCTCGCCCACTTTAGCGTAGGTGCAGATCCTGCGCGCCAATGCTCCCGCGATCTGACGGAAAAGGACTTCACCATAACGGGGATGTCTGCACACCACCGTGCTGCGTTCGTTCTCCGTGCTGCTCTTCGGATGCCAGGCCACAAGGTATTTACCAGGATGGTATTTATAGTAGCTGGTGCTGCCACTCACCGGATAGTAGTTGATGTGTACGTTGAGCGGGCTCATGAAGATCGATACCTGCCTGCGCTTATCCTTGAAATATTCAGGTTCGAACACCTCTTCGATCACCACCACTTTGCCATCGCATGGGGAGAAGATGGCGTTATCGTCTTGCGTCAATGCACGCTTGGGTACACGAAAGAACCAAACGACGATAACAAGAACACTGATCAGGAGAACTCCGATGAACACCGCCAGAACGGTCGGCAACACGGGCCACCTTAGCAATGCGAACAGACCGAAACAGACCAACGCGACAATGAGCAGCAGGGTCGGGGTGCCTTCGCGATGCAGTCGCATGGGTTGCCTTGGGTTGCGGCCAAAGATAGCCGGGCTGCGTTGGGATCAACGCACCAAGTGCAAGTAGAGCAGAACGCTGGGCACGGCCAGGAAGAAACCATCGAACCGGTCGAGGATACCACCATGGCCGGGCAGGACGTTGCCCGAATCCTTAACGCTGGCCGCCCGCTTGAAGGCTGATTCCAGCAGATCGCCCAAGGTGGATGTCACCGCAATGATGCCGCCGACCGTAAGCCATTCCTGAAGCGACAGAACAGCTTGGTTGCGAGCGATGAGCCAGGCCACGGCCAAGGTGAGCACAATGCCGCCCACCAAGCCCTCAATGGTCTTCTTGGGCGACACCGACGGTAGCAATTTCGTGCGGCCGATACTGCGACCCACCAAATAGGCGCCGGTGTCGTTGGTCCATAACAGGACCATGAACGAGATGAACATCCAGTTGCCCCAGTTGAACAGGTGCGGCAAGAGACCAAAGGGCATGGCGATAAGCAAAACCAGGACAAGCACGCCACCAAGGGACCGCGCTGGGTCAGGATCGCCACGCAGCATGAGCCATGTGGCCGTGACCAGCACCAACAAGAAGGCAATGGCGACCGCATAACCCATGTTCCATTCATCATCGAAGATCCCCATGGCTAGGCTGATGTGGATCGTAGCCCCAAGCATCATGCTCCAAGCAATGGGTGGGCCGCCTTCTTCGCCCCAATAGAGCATGTGCATTTCGCGCATGGCGATCACACAAACAGGAAGGAAGAGGAGGAAGGTGGTGAACGGGCCGGACCATGCTGCACCCAACGTGAGTGCCACGTAGACGGCGCCGGTCATGGCTCGCACACCCAGTTCCCTCATGCCGAAGCCTCGTTACCCAATAGATGAAGTGCGCGAAGCACATGATCGCGATCCACATGCACCTCGATACTCCCCATGGACGGATACATGGATGGGCGCTGGTCCATCACCAGAGCGGGAATATCATTCGCCTCTAACCGTCCACGCACCAGTTCCGCCTCCTGCCGATCACGGGCGGTAAGGATAAGCGTCCAGTTCGCCATGTGGCAGCTTCAGCTCTGGGTGCCTTCCGCAGCAGGGCTTTGCACAGCCTCTGGAATTGCCGCCGGGCTGCCGTTACCGTTGCTGTGGCCATTCGACTTGGGGGCTTCAACGGCGCGTTGGAACGGCCGGTCGCCGAAGATCTTCTCCAGATCTTCTTTGAAGATGACCTCCTTCTCCAGCAGTTGCGTGGCCAATGCGGTAAGCTTGTCCTTGTTCTCTGCAAGGATGCGTTTCGCGCGAACGTACTGGCCTTCCACCAATTTGCTTACTTCCTCATCAATGGTTTGCGCCTGTTTCTCGCTGTAGGGTTTCCCGAAGGTGTACTCCTGTTGCCCGCTGCTGTCGTAATAGCTGATGTTGCCGATACGGTCGTTGAGGCCGTACATCGTGATCATGGCATAGGCCTGTTTGGTCACCTTTTCCAGATCGCTCAACGCACCCGTGCTGACCTTTCCGTAGATCACATCCTCTGCAGCACGCCCGCCTAGCGCGGCGCACATCTCATCGAGCATTTGATCGGCCGTGGTCAGTTGGCGTTCTTCTGGCAGGTACCAAGCGGCGCCCAGCGAACGACCACGTGGCACGATCGTCACCTTCACCAAGGGGCTGGCGTGTTCCACCAACCAGCTCACCGTAGCGTGCCCTGCTTCATGGTAGGCAATGGCCTTCTTCTCTTCCACGGTGATGATCTTGTTCTTCTTCTCCAAGCCACCGATCACGCGATCCACGGCATCCAGGAAATCCTGCTTGTCCACGGACTTCTTGATCTTGCGCGCAGCGATCAGTGCAGCCTCGTTGCAGATGTTGGCCAGATCGGCACCGCTGAAGCCCGGTGTTTGGCGGGCTAGGAAGGCCACATCCACGTTGATATCCAGTTTCAGCGGCTTCAAGTGTACCTTCAGGATCTGCTCGCGTTCGTTCAGATCGGGCATATCCACAAAGATCTGGCGGTCGAAACGGCCTGCGCGCAGCAGGGCCCGGTCCAGTATATCGGCGCGGTTGGTAGCTCCGATCAGGATCACGCCACTGTTGGTGCCGAAGCCGTCCATTTCGGTAAGCAGTTGGTTCAAGGTGTTCTCTCGCTCATCGTTGGCACCCATGCTCACGCTGCGGCCACGTGCACGACCCACGGCGTCGATCTCATCGATGAAGATGATGGCCGGTGCTTTTTCCTTCGCCTGCTTGAACAGGTCGCGCACCCGGCTTGCTCCAACACCCACGAACATTTCCACAAAGTCCGATCCGCTCAGCGAGAAGAAGGGTACGTTGGCTTCACCTGCAATGGCCTTGGCCAACAACGTTTTGCCTGTACCCGGTGGGCCAACGAGCAACGCGCCTTTCGGGATCTTGGCTCCCAGATCGGTATACTTCTTCGGGGTTTTTAAGAAATCCACGATCTCCTGTAGTTCCTCTTTTGCCTCAGCCAGGCCGGCAACATCGTTGAAGGTGACGTTGGTGCTCTTGCCGCCCTCGAACACTTGGGCGCGGCTCTTGCCGATGTTGAAGATCTGCCCACCCGGACCACCACCACCTCCGATGCGGCGCATGACAAAGAGCCAAATGGCGATCATCACCCCGAAGAAGATGACCCAGTTGAGGATCTCGCGACCGAAGTTGTCCTGCGTCTCGTACTCGTAGGGTATACCATACTTTTTGGCGTCCACCACGATCTCGTTCTTCTGCACATCGGCGGTGCCTTGGTTGAAGGCGTAGTGCGGGCCGGCGACATTGTCTCCCGAGATCGGAGAGCCTTTGATACGGCCTTTGTGCGGCTCCTTGGTCAGTCGGTCCTTCTTGATGAAGACACGCACGACCTGATCATTCACGATCACGATGTGGTCCACATCGCCCGCAGCTGCCATTGATTGGTACTCTGTCGGGTTGATCTTCACCATGCCTCCACCGAATTGGAAGAGGTTGATGGACAGGATCACCAAGATGATGATGCCGTAGATCCAATAGAAATTGAACGACCGTTTGGGCCGCTCTTTTCCTGAATTCTCGTTACGCTTCTCGTTGTTCTCCACGTTGTTGTTCGTTCAGCCGTTCACGCCACATTCTCGTACCGCCTACTAGCGGCATCGCCCCAAAGATCTTCCAGTGCATAGTAGGCACGTTTGTCCCGAAGGAAGATGTGGACCACCACATCCACGAAGTCCAACAACACCCACTCGGCATTGTTCAGGCCCTCGCTATGCCAAGGCTTTTCCCCGGCCTTTTCCAGTGCAAAACGTTCCACCGAGCGCAAGATCGCCTGAACCTGAGTACCAGAATCGCCGTGGCAAATGATGAAATGATCGCTCACGGTATTCGGCACCTCCCGAAGATCAAGGTGTACGATATCCTTCCCTTTCACTTCCTGGATACCTTCTACTACGGCATCCACCAAAAGGGAAGTTCTGCGTTGTGCTTTCTTCATCCGGTTATCTTGGTCCGATCAAAGGTACAAAGTTACTTCCGCCGTTTTTGGCAGTTGTGGCAGTAGACCGACCATGGCAATAGGGTTCCCGATCATCGCATTCGATACGCTCGAGAGCACCAACAAAACGGCGGCCGAACTGCTTAGCCTGTCGAAGGTGCAGCACGGGGCTGTCATTTTGGCCCGTGAGCAGACGGCCGGTCGCGGGCAGCGTGGCCGAGTTTGGATAGCGCAGCCGGGCCAGGACCTGATGATCAGCGTGGTCCTGAAGCCCGAACGACTAAGGGCCGACCAACAATTCGTACTGGGGAAGATGGCAGCCTTGGCCGTGGCTGATGTAATACGGGAGTTGGTGCCGAACGAGGTGCGGGTGAAATGGCCCAACGATGTGCTGGTGGAGCGGTGCAAGATCGCTGGCATCCTGATCAAGAACGAGGTGGTGGGCGAACTGGTGTTAAGCTGCATTATCGGTATCGGGATCAATGCCAACAGCGCCAGCTTTACCGAAGACCTGGTGGCCACCAGTATTTTCCGGGAAACGGGCCGTGCCGTGGACCTGGAACAGTTAAGGGACAGCCTGTGCAAAGCGCTGGATCGCCGTTGGAGCGCATGGGCGATCGGAGAAAGCGGGCTGGCCGAAGCCTATACCGAGCAGTTGTGGGCACGCGGTAGGTGGTCCGATATGCTGCTGGATGGCCTGCCGATCATGGGCCGCCCAATGGATGTGGATGAACACGGCCGCCTTATCGTTGAGCAGGAGAACGGGCAGGTTAGCGCCTATGGTCTTGACCGTCTGCGATTTGCGCCCCGGTAAAGGATCTTTCCACAACATTTGGCTGAAACCGAAAAAGCCCTACATTTGCCGCCCCGTCCGCCACCGATGCGCGGCCGGTATGCAAGAACTTCTCGGCGATGAAACGTACGTACCAGCCCAGCAAACGCAAGCGCACCAACAAGCATGGTTTCCGCAAGCGCATGAGTTCCGTAGCAGGCCGCGCAGTTCTGGCCCGCCGTCGTGCGGCTGGTCGCCACAAGCTGACCACCAGCGACGAGCCTTCGCACAAGTAAGACTTTTCCCTAGTGAACTCAGGAGAGGGCTGCCCGTTGGGTGGCCCTTTTTCGATCCTCCCTCTTCGTTTCGCAGGAAGTGCGCGAAGCGGACCATCCGGCGACACGCTCAGGGTTGCAGGTGCCCTAGGATCGCTTCGCCCAATTCCGCGGTCAGGAGCACGTGACCGAAAGGCAATTCCTGGTGGCTGATCAGCTCTGGAGCGAATTTGCGCAGGTTGTTACCGAAGGCGGGCTTGATCACACGGTCGTTGGTGCCGAGAATGAGATGGATCGGAACGGAGAACTTCCTCGCCTGGCTTGCGATCTGTTCCAAGTCAGGTTCGATCAGGCGGTAGCTCAACCACACATCGCGCAGCAGCATGCGTTTGGCCCGGCTATCGGTTTGGCCGATGAGGAAGCGGTGCATCCGTTCGTTCATCAACCGTGTCGCATGCAAGCCGTGGATGATCCCGTGGATGCGGGCCGGGCGCTCCACGAAGCGCTTGTAGAGCCTGCGCCCGGTGGGCGATGCTGCCAAGCCCCGGTACCACGGACGGTTGATCAGCCCATCTGGTGCGACCAAGAACGCGCACAGAACACGCTGCGGCATGGTTTCCAACAAGCTCAAGACCATGCGACCTCCTAGGCTGTAACCCAAGAAGATCGCCTTGTCCGCCTTCAGTCCATCTACAAAGGCGCTGAAATAGACCGCTAGTTCAGCGGGGGTGAAGGGTTGGTCAGCCCGTTCTGGATAGCTGGGGCTGCTGCCGTGGAAGTGAAGATCGAAGGCATGGATCGTACACGCAGCTGCCAGCGCTGGTTCCAGTACGGAAAAGTCCGCACCTGTGCGCCCAAAGCCATGGAGCGCGATAACAGGCAGGGGGCCGCTGCCATAGGTGCGATAAGCGAGGGTGACGCCGTGGGTGAAGTAGGAGATCATGCTCATCACTGGGCCAGCTTGGAAAAGAGGCAGCCACGACGATCGAAGAACGTCACCGGTACACGTCTTTGCGGTCGCCGACCTGCTCAATGATCACGATACGCACTTCGTCTTCGATCGTATAAAGAACCCGATGGCCTCCCATCCTCCCCGATAGGCGTTCGACGAGCCTCTCAGCTTGATCGCGCCGTGCGGACGAGGAACAGAACGCAAGGCCCCGATCGCCTGCATAAGCCGCGAGCGTATCGGTTCGCGGAGCCCGTTCAGTTCCCGTTCCGCCGAACGCTTGAAGGATACTTGGTAGTTCAACGCTCGGCACGGATGCGTGGCTTGGTGATCCGCTTTATCTGCTTCTCCACCTCCTCGAAAGGAACTGTCGGCTCATCCTTTCGAGACTCGATCAACAATAGGTCCAAGAAGTCGTGGATCGCATCACGCTTCGTCCCGATCAGTTCCAGATCGATCTGCACATAGCGCTTCTTCTTCGTTTCGTCGTGAATGACGCTGATGCCTTTCATTTCGGGTGGTGAGGTTCGCTCTTCAAAGGTAAGCCGCACACCGCCGGCCTGATCACCAGTAAAGTTTCGGCGGGAGCATGTGACCATGTGCTCATGGGTGCTTCGATCTCAGCATGGTGCGCATTGCAACTGTCGGCTTTCCATGGAGACTTCCGTCAAATGACGCAGACCTAGCAGCTCGACGCTACATGCATTGGTGCGGGCATTTCATGAGCACATGAGCATATGAGCACATGCCCACATGTGTTTTCTTTCTCCACGATCCCCTCTCCTTATCCACATTCCACCGGACCACCGAGCGCCAATGGGTACTTTCGGGACTTCTCG
>Ga0136636_10001302_pt1 | contig 14430 bp, 11 predicted proteins | sample AntDrymUQ8522106_2_FD_104653 | JGI IMG/M metagenome (GOLD analysis project Ga0136636, IMG submission 104653) | Polar desert sand microbial communities from Dry Valleys, Antarctica - metaG UQ852 (21.06) | ecosystem: Environmental > Terrestrial > Soil > Desert | place: Antarctica: Dry Valley... | reverse complement strand
GAAATCCAGGTATACTGTTCTGAATTTGTTTTATGCGCTAATTCCATCAGTTCGTCCGGACTATACAGCCTTATTATGGAAATAATGCCGTCCCACACCGTACAAAAAGGAATGACTGGAATAAGATAGGTGAATAACAGCCTCGAAAACCTGAATGGCCTGAAGAACGGGGTGCAGAAGAAAAGCAAAAACGGGTGTGCTATAAGGATCAGCAATATCATCCAGATGGTTCTGTTTCCACCGTCGAATATGGCTATTCCTTGCCTGGCTCCGACTGCATTTTTCAGAACATCCTCAGCCTTTTCCTTATCAAAATGATGGAAACCTGAAAATATAGTTCTGAATCCTTTTAATTCCGCAGGCACATTGGCGGCGTCAACCGGGGTGATGATGCCGGAAATTCCTCCCCTGGTTTTGCCTGATAAATACGTATAAGTCAAGTCACTGGGGAAAAGATCGGACAGGGTTATTTTTATATCCTGGCTGAAAGTACCTTTCAGATCGGCATATATCATCTCAACCGCTCCGCCGCTGCCCGAGCATAAATCGAGGATACGGACTGAACCCGAACTGGCAAGAGCATCCTTTAAAATCGGCATAACCGGTTTATAAAGATTAAATCTCCGGAAAAGGAACCGGAGATAATCGGTCATGCTGTCCCTGATAATCTCAGGGAACCAGGGCTGATCTTCAAATTCAAAGCCACGGAATTTCATTTCAGCGTTTTTTGAAGATAATGTGTAAAGTCGGTTTCATTGAAATCAATACTTCGCCAGGCAATGAATAAATCCGGCCTTACGAGGTAGCAACCTGCGTGCTTAATTCCCAGAGATTCGAAAAGATGTTGGGTCCCGGATTCATGGGGAATATATTTTACAGAGATAATTTCACTTCTTTCATCCATAACCGATTGGAAAACATCAGGCAAAGCAGATTTCCCAAAAACAAACAGATGAAAAGTAAGTGAATCTAAATTGTTGTATAAACTGAAGGGTTTTCCACTGGCTTCATAGCCCAGGCAGGGCAATCGCTCGCCGGGTTTAGGGGCATGAGCCGGAAAATTTACATTTGATAAATCCTGGGGTAAATTACTCCCATACCTGGCACCAATCCCGGAAACCGAGTTGAAAATATGAGTCCGCGTTCCTTCATTCTTTTTAAGCCTTTTTAAAAGCAAAGGCATGAATAGCGGGATAACTTTCAGCCGGAGTAAACGGGCAGGGAAAGTTTTTCCGGTCAGTAGCGAATAGGCAAAATCAGTATACCTGATTATATTTAATGCCAGCGGGCGGCGCTCTTCCTCATAGGTATCAAGCAAATCGACAGATGCATTTGCACGGATAAAAAATGCCAGTTTCCATGCCAGGTTATGCGAATCCTGTATGCCGGTATTCATGCCTTGTGCCCCTACAGGACTATGAACATGAGCCGCATCTCCCACCAGGAAGCATTGGTTCTGCCTGAATGAAGCCGCACATCGGGAATGCGACCTGAAAACAGAAAACCATTGCGGGTTCTGAAGTTCAATCCCGGAACCGGAATTAGCAGCAAAAAAATCTTTTACATCTCCGAAACTTACATTCTCTTTTTTTTGAATCTTTGGGATCATCCCGTCAACCCTGCAACGATTTCCCGGCAACGGAAAGAATCCGGCTGTGTACTCAGCCGTAAATGAAAATAATATTTCATTCTTGGCTATAGGTGTACGTGCTTCGCAATCAGTGATAAAAAGACGTGCCTGATGCGTTTTGCCAGGGAATGAAATATTAAGCTGCTTCCGCACAATACTGTTCTTCCCATCGGCACCAATCAGAAACCTTGATTTTATAAGCCCGGTTCCTCCGCCGCGATTTCTTATTTCGGAGGTAACACTGTCGCTTTCCTGTAAAAATGTTAAGAGTTCAGTTTTGTTTTCAACTACATGACCACGCTCTTTCAGGAATTCAATAAGCAGGTTTTCGGTTTGCCATTGCTCTATCATCAATAGAAACGGGAAACGGGTAAGGCTATTTCCGGCATTGCTGATATCAATGGTGGAAATATTCCGGTTAAACCTGATATTAATGGATTTTGCAATAATACCTCTTGCGATGGCTTTTTCGGCAATGCCCATCTGCTGCAATATTTCAAGGGTAGGGGCATGAACGATCAGGGCTCCGGAATGGATTTCAGGGGAAGCTTTTTTATCGATGATCCTGAATGAGATGTTATGCATCGCAAGCTGGCATGCCATCATCAGGCCGGCAGGTCCTGCCCCTGCAATCAGTACATCAACATCAATATCGGTAATTGCCATTGCTTACAGGATTTGCTTTGTTTTAACTACTACAAGGTACCTGAAAGCCCATTTCCATTGGATTGTAAACTCACTTAAACCTGCCTTGCGCAGTAATAATTCCAATTCGCTGTGTTTAAAAGCACGAAGAACCGAGACGGGACCATCGTGTTTTGACAGATCGGTGCCTTTAAGCAACCTTGTCAGGAACCATACACCATAATAGGCAAAAGGGATTCGCTGGAGATCATTAATAACAAAACCAGTCCTGGCTTTTGTTTTCAGCTTCAGAAAAAGCTCATGCAGCTCATTATCATTCAGGTGATGGCAAAACAATGAACAATGAACGATATCAACTTCGGCATTTGTCTCCAGGTAATGATGATAATCACTTACCACGCCGGTTATTTCAGGGAAACCTGAACAGTTTTTATGGAGGTACGTAATTGCATCTTTACTTTTATCAACGCCTGTAAGCTTCACCTGGTATTGATTTGTACGGGCCCAGAGGGCTATGTATTTTAAAACGTCGCCGCTTCCGCATCCCAGGTCGGCAATATGATAGATTTTATGCCGGTTGTTCACCAGACGCTTTATTCCTGAAAGTGAAATGGCATGTCCGCCCACGTGACGGTTCATAATATCCAGTTCACCCAGGTTTTTATGCAGCAAACTGACGGGGATATCAGGATCATCCATTAATTCTGACTGGCCGGATCTGCTTTTAAACGAAACCATGACAAACCATTGAGGCTGTTTCTATGCTGATACCGGGCCCGAAACCCATGACAAGAATAGTCTCACCATTTTTCGGATTGCTTTTAAAAATTTCATTCAAAACAAACAAAACTGTCGGCGATGACATATTTCCAAAATTGCGAAGCACATCATAAGAACAGCCCAGTTCGTTGTTTTGCATATTCAGCTTACGCTGTATAGTTTCAAGTATCTTTTTGCCACCCGGATGAACGGCCCAATGATCAATAGAATCCTGAGTAAGATGTAATTTTTCAGTTACCAGGACCATCAGTTGCTCCAGTTCATTTCCCAGGAATTCGGGTATACCGGCATCCAGAATCATTTCAAAATTTACCGGGGTGATATTCCAGCCCATCAGATCCTTGCCCTTTTTCAGGAGCAATGGACAAAAACCTTGCAGATTAAAGCCTTTCAGGTTTCTATCCACAGCAAGATCGTCCGAAACCATGATTACGGCCGCAGCTCCATCACCAAAGATGGTATTCGAAAGCAGATTATCACTGTTACTTTTCGGCTGGAAATGAAGTGTGCAAAGCTCCACACAAACCACCAGCACCCGCGCGTCGGAATGAGACTTAACAATGCTGTCAGCAATTTTCATCGCCGGGAACGCGGCATTGCATCCCAGGAAGTTAAGCGATGTTCGGAATGTATCTGCAGGCAGACCCAATTCGAGCAGCAGGTCAGCATCAATGCCGGGAGCATACAAACCCGTGCATGTAACCGTAATCAGGTGAGTGATCCCAAAATCCGCTATATTGGTTTCAATTTTTTCAAATGCATTCGCTACTGCCTTAACCGCCAACGGCAAAGCCTTTTGCCTGAAGACTTCCATTCGTTCCGACACAACAGGTAATTCATGGGTTTGAGGGAAAAGCTGCCGTTCGCCGGAGCCCGAAAAATCGGGGATGGCTGAATGCCGGGTATTAATACCACTCTGATGGAACAACACCTTCAGTTTTCGCGATGCATCCGCATCCCGGTATTCTTCCTGCATAAATTCCAGTATGGTATCCTGGCGGGATGAATAATCGGGCACAGCTGTTCCGATCGAAACAATCCTGCCCGATTTAAAACCAATTTCCATAACGATTTACTATTAAAATTAAAAAATACAGATTCATACTGACTGATGTCATCAAATTCATGGCCATGGTATTCTCGAAATCAGCATTTTTGCTGTCCTTCCGCACCTTGGCAAACCAAACAGAGAGCTTATAAACCACAGGAAGCATCAGAACGAAAAACAGGATGAAAGCAACGGTCTGATGTTTCATGCTGAAATACATGAGCATTAAAAAAGATGCCATTCCATAAAGTATTCCCGAAAATACGAAAGTCCCGGTATACCCCAGTTTATAGCTTATCGAAATAACACCGTCGTTTTTATCAGCCTGGTGTTGGTAAATCTGGGTTAACGGGTAAATGCTCCCGATAAACAAACTTGAAATACTCATGCAAATAATGGAATTGACCGAAAACAGCACAGGTATTGAAAAGCCAGCTATTGCTGACATAGCCATGAAATAAACAAAAGCTCCCTGGAACACAAACACCGTAAGAAAACCAACAATGGGATATTTCTTCAGCCTTACCGGCCGGTAACTGTATGCCCGCGACATAATGATGAACACCAGCACCGAAATGGAAAAGTAAACCGAGATAAATATGCCTGAAATAACAGCAAGTATATCCATTAAAAGAGTGGCGTTATAAAGGTTTAAGGTTACTTTCGGCGGGTATTTAAGTCCGCCTATACTGGTTTCGTCCCGGTCCTGGTAACTGTTATAACCATTGCTCGAAGGGAAAACCAGTACATGTAAAATTATGAATGCCAGCATAGTGTTCATCCAGTTTACTTCACCTGCCTGGCTCAATGCAAATAAAAATACAGGCAACAGGAAAAAGGAAAACGGCATGCGAAGATGCCTGACCGTACTTTTATCGAACCAGGACAATACCGGCATGCTATATATTGATTTCATCTACCAAAGGTATTGAATTGTTTTATACCATTTTTAACGTCTTTCACATCCATCAGGTGCTGATTCAGCGTTTGCATTGATAATATCAATTGAATAATTCCTACATAATCTTTGACTGAAATTTACAATATGGCCTAAACTTTGAATGATTTGGTTCTGTTGGAAATAATATTAGCCAATCTGATGAAGTCAATGAAATTTTGCCTTTTATTAAAACAATAAATGAACCGGCAATGTTTATTCCGGCGATGGAATTATGAGTAATTAACTTAGATGCAAAAGAACTATAATTCTGATTTAGCATTTGCTTATTATTTTATGGAATTTTTTGATGGTTTAAATCTGAAAACTTAAGGAAACTGTAGGTTGGCTAACTGCTAAGGGAAACATTTGTTGAACCTGCTTGTTTTTATTAAACCGGAAGTAGTTTTACCTCTTTTTAAAACACAAATGCCTGATGAAATTTATTTATAAGCTTTTGTTAAGTATAAGCTTCTTAATACTGTTTGTTGCTGACGGATTATTCGCACAGCCATGGACTTTAGTGAAAGAAAAAGACGGCATAAAAGTGTATACGCGTATTGAAAATAACAATTCATGGAAATCATTCAGGGGAGAAGTAACTTTCAGCGCACCCATGGAAAAAGTCTTTTCTATGCTTGGGAATAACAAGAATAATGACTGGTGGGACAAAGCTATAACTGATGTTAAGGTTTTAGACTATAAGGAGAATAAATCTGTTCAGTACTATATGATCTATCATGTACCCTGGCCTTTTACCAACCGCGACATAGTTACTGAGACAACGATCACGGATGATAATGTAACAGGTATCCGTATCTTTGAGGCAAAACCTTTATCCGGTAAGATTCCGGAAAAACCGAACCTGGTGCGTGTAAAAAATTACAGGCAGACATGGACAGTACAACCACAGGGTAAAGGAAATGTGCGCGTTATCTTCGAAGGCTCAGTTGATCCGGGTGGAAATATCCCATCCTGGCTGTATAATATAGTTATCACTGAAACGCCATTGAAAATGCTGAATTCTCTCCGGAGAAAAGTACTTTAAGCGATTTACAAACTGGCTGACAAATAATCATTACGATCAAATTATCAATAAATCTGATTAACCACAGGCTTTTATGCCATCAGTTTACCATTCCTTTCCGTAAATTTTGGTCGGATTGATTTCTGCTTTTGCTGCGATAATTCTGATTCTTGTCTTCATCTGTTCTTTTTTTTTGAAGAATTACATAGCAAGCATTAAAATTTTCAGAGTAAAAAGAACAATTCATCTCGTGGGAACTTGAATTTATTCTGAACTTGGCACCTGAAAAAAATCAGATATGCCATAAAAATCAATATCTTTGTTTTGTCCGTTTGGAATGGCATAAGGACAATTGATGTTTCCCTTACCCTGAATCTGATCACTTTATAAATAGAATTAGTAATGCCGCAGGAAATCGAGCGAAAATTTCTGGTAAAGGAAGGGTATAAGCAATTTGCTTTTACCCACACGAGGATAACCCAGGGTTATCTTTCATCATTTCCTGAACGTATTGTCAGGGTAAGGATTAATGGTGATAAAGGGTTTATAACCATTAAAGGTGTAAGCAATCTTTCGGGAATGAGCCGTTACGAATGGGAAAAAGAGATTCCGGTACACGAAGCCCGGGAACTGCTCGCGTTATGCGAACCCGGCATTATTGATAAAACCCGTTACCTGGTACAGGTTAGCAAATTCACTATCGAGGTGGATGAATTTTATGGTGAAAATGAAGGCCTGGTGGTTGCCGAAGTCGAACTCAGTTCAGAAGAAGAGTTATTCGAAATACCCAACTGGCTTGGCGAGGAAGTAACCGGCGATAAACGCTATTATAACTCAAAACTGGCAAAAAAGCCGTTCAACAAGTGGTAAACATCTTCCCTTACTTTTAAGGAGATTCCTCTTTTTTGATTTTTAGCCCCTGGCCTCTAACCTTTAACAATTCACCTTTCACCTTTATTCTTACACCTTTCACTTTCACATCTGCTCTTTCTTTGCCTGTGCCTATGCCTATGTCTGTGCCTGTGCCTTCGCCTCTGCCTTTTTACTTACAACTTCTCAAGAATAAAATTTATCATCCGCGTATAGAGGTGATACGTAGTATTACCGCCATTAATACCATGATTCCGGTTGGTGTATAGCTGCATTTCGAACTGCTTGTTGGCCTGTACCAGGCGTTCGGTGAATTCCATCGTATTCTGTACATGAACATTATCGTCGGCAGTACCATGGCAGATCAGGAAATTGCCTTTAAAGTCTTTGGCAAAATTAAGTGGTGAATTCTGGTCGTATCCTTTCGGATTTTCCTGGGGTGTACGCATAAATCGCTCGGTGTAAATGTTGTCGTAATAGCGCCAGTTGGTAACCGGAGCAACGGCAATTCCCATTTTAAAGATTCCATTGCCTTTCACCATACACGAGGATGAAATATACCCGCCAAAACTCCAGCCCCAGATTCCGATACGCGAACCATCTACGAAAGGCAGTGAGCCCAGGTACCTGGCACTTTCAACCTGGTCGATGGTTTCGTATTTGCCCAGCTGCATGTAAGTAACTTTGCGGAATGTTTCTCCCCGGCCACCGGTGCCACGGCCATCAACACACACAACAATATAGCCCAGCTGTGCCAGGTAATTTTCCCAGCCAAATGACCACGAATCCAGTGCGCTTTGCGAATTAGGGCCGCTGTATTGGGTCATGAAAACAGGGTATTTTTTTGCGGGATCAAAACCGGGTGGCTTAAGCATCCAGCCGTTTAAATCCACGTTATCTGTAGTTTTGAAATTAAAAAATTCCCTGTAGGTAAATTTGTATTCCTTAAGCTTTTCGGTCAAAGCCATTCCATCATCAACAACCCTTACTAACTTACCCTTTGAGTTGTATAAAACAGTGGTTGAAGGTGTTGTTGCATTTGAGGCAGTTAGTGTATAGTATTTAAATCCTTCGCTGAACCGAATGGCGTTTGTGCCGGTATTTACCGAAAGTTTTTTCTTTCCTGAGCCATCCCATTTAATGCTGTATACTTCCCGCTGATATGGTGTCGGCTCAGCAGAAGTGTAATAAATAAGTTTGTTTTTTACATCACAACCATTCACTGTTGTTACATCAAAACGGCCTTTTGTCACCTGGTTAACCAGTTTGCCTTGCATATCGTACAAATAGATATGCGTAAACCCATCGCGCTCACTGAGCATGGTGAAATGAGTTTTGTCTTTAAGAAATTGCATGTCGTCGTACGATTTTCCGTCAACATAATACTTATTGGATTCGGTAAGCAGGACTTTTGTTTTGCCGGTTGCCGGTTCAGCCAACAGAACATCCAGCTTATTCTGAAGCCGGTTCAATCGCAAAATAGCCAGTTGGCCGGGATCCTGCGTGAAACGGATACGGGGAATGTAAATATCGGTTTCAGTTCCGATATCTATGATTTTTTTCTCCGAAGTTTCAATGTTATAAGTGTTAACTGTCACAACAGAGTTCGGATCGCCGGCTTTAGGGTATTTATAAGTAGTAACCCCGGGATAAAGTTTATTGTCATCAATTGATGGAGTCTGCCCCTGGAACATCGTCATACTGAATTGCGGTACCTGGCTTTCGTCGAATCGCACCCATGCCAGGTATTGCCCATCGGGCGACCATTCAAAGGCTTTATTGAACGAAAATTCCTCTTCATACACCCAATCGGGAGTTCCGTTTATGATATAATTGAATTTTCCGTCGGTAGTAATCTGTATTTCCTCGCCGGTTAACAGATCGGTAAAAAACAGGTTATTCGTCCGGACGAATGCTATCTTGCTTCCGTCGGGTGAGAAAGTTGCCAGTTGTTGTTTGCCATTTTCTGAAACAGGTATAATTGCTTGTTTTGTCAGATCGTACACAAAGTAGTTTGCTGTAAACGACCGGCGGTAAATAGCTTCTTTGTCGGTAAGCAATAGCACTTTAGATTCATCTGTGCTAAAATCGTAATCACTAAAGGCTTTAAGTTTACTATCGTTCATTCTTGCAAGATCAAGCAGTGTTTTGATCGTTTCGCCCGTTTCGTAACTGTGAACTACCAGTTTAGTGCCACGGCTTTCTGCCACACTATAGCTTTCGCCATCATTCATTGATCTGAAACCTCGAACACCTGGCGAAGAAAAAGTGTTGTTTTTGAAAAAATCATCAAATTCAAATTGTTTGGTGCCGTTCTGGGTAGTGGCCCGGAATGATGCAAGAATACAAAAAGCAAAAATTAGCAAGCCTGTAAATTGGTATCTCATCTGTAAGTAAATTATTCTTCAAAAGTATGCTAATACACGAAACCATCAGAAGTTTTGTTTAATAAACGGATTTAAAAGGGTAACTGAAATTAACCGGAATTCATTTTTGCAGGAATCCGGATTATTATTTAAAATGAAAGGATAAAATGCTACTTTTGCAGCTTCAATCTGCGTTGTTAGCTCAGTTGGTTTAGAGCACCGCCTTGACAGGGCGGGGGTCACTGGTTCGAATCCAGTACCACGCACAAGTTTCTGTTACTCAAATAGATTTATTTATTCTTTGATTTTAAAACGTAACCTTTACTAATAAATATTCAGTGGCTAAAAAAAATTATATGTGGTATCACACATGTATTAAATTAATGTTTAGTTTTACCGATTCTTAAATTCCTGTCAGGGGGGCTTTTACTTAACCGTTAAACTGTACGCCTTGAAAAACCAATTTAAAATCGTTAAGTTCATATTATTTGTCCCGGTCTGCCTCATCGCGTTGGGCGTAATAAATGTGGCTTTTATTCACTTGCTCGACTGGACCATTGAAAAAACAAATCATTGGTACGTTAAGCTGGATATATTGTTTTTTGTGATGTTGATACCCTTCTTTTGGGGAACAATCTGGGGGATTTTCAAGCTGGTTGCAATTGGCACAGCCGCCTTACTCATTCCGGTTTCGCCCGATAAAAACTTTTCGCTCTATTCACTCGGTATATTATCACTCATCAATTGCTTTGCGCTGATCATTCATTTTTGGATGCGTGATTCAATTTATTCATGGAAGGTAATACTTATGTCGCTGATTATTACCACATTTATTATTGACTTTTCAGCTTCTATAGTGATGGTTTTTTCGAAAAAGGAAAGCCACGGGTTTCAGGAATAAACATCTGGATAAACCGATTTCTTTCCGGATACCCCCTGATAACTTCAGCGTCATTACATTTCTTTTTTCAGTAGCTTTAACCGCAATCGTAATTCGCTAATTCGTAAATCTAAAAGGATTCTTTATCTTTTTGATTGTTTTATCGGGATAGTGAACTGTAAATTCCTGCGATTTCAGAATACTATTTATTTTTTCAACCGTCGTTAATGCGTTTACAAACCAGATCTTTATAACGGGACCAGCCTGGGTAAATTCAATTTTAATCCTTACAATTCCATCATCATTCGAAGCATGTGATATAAGGAATGGTATCCATTTTTGCATTGCAGGATCAGCAGCCTCGGTGAAAGGCAACTCGTAAACCAACATTTTATCATTTGAGTAGCTATCATATTTATTGAACAATACATCTGTAACCGGGATAAACAAACCTGCAAATTCGTAGGCAGGCATTGTACCGGAGGTTTTGTTCTTCTCGTTCACAACGAATCCTGTTTCAACGGTGGTTTGCTCACTGCCTTCACCTGTTACCAGTGATTCCTTAGAGGCAGCAGCTTTTATTTTATCCTCATCTGTAAGTGATGCATCAAAATAAATGGTTGCCTGTACCGGCTCTCCGAAACGTGTGCTTAAGGCGATAACGCCTTTGTCCTGCCGAAGCAATTCAACCAGGTTCGATTGGTCATTAGGATCAAAACAACGGTCGATACCAATTTTTAAAACGCTTACTGTGCCGGTGGTTATTCCTTTATAATTCAGTAATTCTGAAAGAGGGGAGAAGATGGCTTCTTTTACACCTTCCGCGTTAATTATGGTTTTGTCATAATAAACAATCACGCGATGATGTTTCACAAAAGTTTCAACCCCGGTTATGCCGGGTATTTCTTTCATGTGGTTTGCAAAAGACCTAGAACTGCCGAAGCATTTAATGTTTTTTAGCCCATCCATCTGAATCATTTGTACGGTCTTGCCGTTTGCATTACCCCAGTTCTCACTGATGGTAGGCAACTCGTAATAGGTGGCGATGGTTATTGCCGCTGCTGTAAGTACTACAGTGGCAAGCGCAGGCAGCCAGGTCATATTCCGTTTATTGATGGTGAGCGCACCTTTTTCGGGACATTTAACAACGCAATCCACACACAGATGACAATCGATATGATCTACAGTTTCAACCGTAGAAATGTTTATTGCCATAGGACATTTCTTATCACAAATCCGGCAGTGTGTGCATAAATCATCATTCCTTGTGATACGGAGCGACGGAAAAACAAGGAATTTCAGGGTTGTAGCTTCGAAAAGAAAACCTGTGAGGCAAAGTGTTCCCAGCAGCCATGGCCAGGGGATGGCAAGCCCGGCAGCATAGGTAAGTAAAACCCAAAGCAAGGTAAGAGCGGAAGCCGGAAGGGCATAAACGGCGATGTTTGTTATTGCTCCAAGCGGACAGAGATATTTACACCAGAACTGACGTATAAAAAACGAGCCAACAATAGTCAATAGGATTGCAGGGATGGCATACCACAATACCACATCGCCACTGAAACCGGTAAAGCTGGCATAAAACGGATCAAACTTGCGGCAGAATAATTCACTGGCTGTTACTGTGAAGTAGAATGTGATAAAAAGGAGTACATATTTGAGCAATCTCAGGATTTTATCAAACTTTCCTGTTAAAGTGATCTGCATTTTAGCTTTGCGACCCAGCGATCCCATCCATTCCGTAAAGGTACCTATAGGACAAATATAGCTGCAGAATAATTTGCTGAAAAGGATCACTGCCAGGAGCAGAGCTATTCCCAGTCCTATTTGAACCGTGGTCATGGAACAGGCAAGTGAGTGAATGGAGAAAAAGCTGGCCAGCGATTGCATGCCTCCAAACGGGCAGAAAGCTTCGAAATCGGGTGTGTAATTTTTATCAACCAAAGGCCTGAGAACCATATATGCCAGAAGAATCAGTATCCCCCATTGTAATGTGATTCGGTAATAATTTACTGGAATTTTTTTTTTATTGGTCATGATAAAATTGGATTACAGGCTCTGAGAAGCACGGGTGAAATTTAGTGCGAATGTATAAAATGAACCTATTCCATTAAAGTGTATATGCAATTTAGAATAAGTCTATTCATGAATTTTATCAATGCGTTAACTCACTTGTTGTCACGGGTTATTGTTAAATTATTATCTTTGAATACCTGTTCGGATTCATGCTCCATGTAAACAAATATAAATGTCAGATGAAAATCACTTATAAATATTGGGTTTCAATTGTGTTAATCCTTTGTTATGTTTCTGCTTTGCAGGCTCAGGAAGTGAAAGATATAAGGCAGAAAACTGTTTTCCAACATCCGGATGCTAACAAAAGAGCAGATACTGTTTTGCGGGTAATGTTTTATAATGTTGAAAATTTGTTTGATCCCAGAGAAGACAGCATAACATCGGATGAAGAATATCAGCCAACGGGTTTGCGGGGTTGGACAAGTGGCCGTCTGAAACAAAAGCAAATCAATATTTCGAAAGTGGTTCTGGCAGTTGGTGGTTGGGAGCCTCCCGACCTGATTGGATTTTGTGAGGTTGAAAATTTCAGGGTGCTGTATGGACTGACAAATTTTACAGCCTTAAAAAATTTCGGATACAAGATCATTCATTTTGATTCGCCCGATCCACGGGGCATTGATGTAGCATTACTTTACCGTCCTGATAAATTCAAAGTATTATCCGCCAAACCCGTTGTTATCCGCTTTCCATTCGATATGGCTTCCCGAACCAGGGATATACTTTTCGTAAATGGAATTGCCTGTAAGCGTGATACTATTAATATTTTTGTAAACCACTGGCCTTCAAAATTCGGTGGTGCAATGGCTACGATACCCAAAAGAAATTATGTAGCCTCGGTTGTGCGTAAGTTATCGGATTCTCTTCTTGCGCAGAATCCGGATGCCAATATACTTATTGTGGGCGATCTGAACGAATCCCCGTTCGAAGAAGGCGTAAGTAAAGTACTTGGCGCTAAAATGGATTCAATGCATCTTGCACCCAACGACCTGTATAATATGCTTGCCGGTGCCGGTCTTTCGTGGGAAAAGGGAACTATCAAATTTCGCGAAGAGTGGGAAGCAATTGATCATATGATCGTTTCGCGACATATGCTTTCGCACACCACACCTCATAGCATGCATATTTTCGATGCCCCGTTTTTGTTGCAGGACGATGAAGCCTGGTTTGGAAAGAAACCCTTCCGCACCTATTATGGAGCTAAATATATTGGAGGATTCAGCGATCACCTTCCCGTTTATATGGATTTTAAGTTTTAATTTAGCGGTTTTATATGATTGAGAACCAACTGACATTTCTGAACATAAATACCAAAATCCTGAATGAAACGAAAACTTTCGGTATATAACATAACCATTGCAATAATACTCATACTGATCATTGTTATAGGCTCTATGGTGATATTTGTAAATCCCTCTAAGAAACCTGTCCGTAAACCGGCTGAAGTGTCGAATGAGCAACTCACGACTCCTCCGAAACCTGTTTTTAGGAAAGATGGTGAACTTCGGTTTATGGATGGCAAGACCAACAAAGTGATAGCCACAATAGATATAGAAGTTGCCGATGATGATGCCGAAAGGGCGCAGGGCATGATGTACCGTGATACTATGGCTGTAAATAGCGGAATGCTTTTCCTGATGGAGACCCAGGAACTACAAAGCTTCTGGATGGAAAACACCATTCTTTCGCTGGATATTCTCTTTGTCGACTCCGATCTTCGCATTGTGAGCATTCACAGGAACTGCAAACCCTATTCCCTCGAAAAGATTGAATCAGGAAAACCTGCGTTATATGTAGTGGAAGTTATTGCAGGTTATGCAGCTAAACACAGCTTAAAGGTGGGTGATTTGATTTCATTTTAGGAGATTAAGACCCAATCGCCAAGCCCCAAATTCCAAGCACCAAGCACAATGCGCCAAGCACCAAGTCTCAAACGAAAAGTCCCAGGCAAAAGGCACTAACTTTACACTTATTACTCTTACAATACAGTGAATTTGATACCTGGAACTTTGAACTTTGGATATTGAACTTTGATCTTGGAATTTGGATCTTTGATCTTGGAATTTGGAATTTTGAACTTTCTGTTTGTACACTTAATCCCGGAAATGGGACTCTTACAGATCCACAATAAACGCTCCCGAATTTTTCAAGCCATACGTTTTAATCCCCGCTTTCCT
>Ga0136636_10001301_pt1 | contig 14434 bp, 19 predicted proteins | sample AntDrymUQ8522106_2_FD_104653 | JGI IMG/M metagenome (GOLD analysis project Ga0136636, IMG submission 104653) | Polar desert sand microbial communities from Dry Valleys, Antarctica - metaG UQ852 (21.06) | ecosystem: Environmental > Terrestrial > Soil > Desert | place: Antarctica: Dry Valley... | reverse complement strand
CTGGGCACCATGCGCGGCAGCTACACCATGCTGGCCGAAGACGGCACCCATTTCCTCGCCCCGATCCCGCCCTTCACCCTGTCTGCTCCGCGGACCCTGCACTGATGGGCACGGCCGGATGAGCGTCTGGGCCATCGGTGACCTGCAGGGCTGCTATGAGGCGACCCAGCGCCTGCTGGAGCGCATCCGCTTCGACCCGGCCAGTGACAGGCTCTGGTTCTGCGGCGACCTGGTCAACCGCGGCGGCCAATCGCTGGAAACCCTGCGCCTGGTCCATTCGCTGCGCGCGCATAGCGTGGTGGTGCTGGGCAACCATGATCTGTCGCTGCTGGCCATCGGCAATCGCACCCCGGAAGAACAGCGCAAGGTCAATCCGGACCTGCAGCGCGTCGTGATGGCCGAGGACCGTGACGAGCTGCTGACCTGGCTGCGCATGCAGAAACTGGCCCATGTGGACCGCGAACTGGGATGGATGATGATCCACGCCGGGCTGGCCCCCAAGTGGACCACCACCCTGGCCGAGAAGCACGCAAGGGAAGTCGAGCAGCAGCTGCAGGGCAGCGCGTATGGCACGCTGTTCCGCAGCATGTACGGCGACAAGCCGAACTGGTCGCCGCAGCTGACCGGCTACGACCGCACCCGCGCGATCATCAACGTGTTCACGCGAATGCGCTACTGCACTCCGCGCGGACGCATGGCGGTAGAGGAAAAAGGTGCGCCGGGCACCCAGGCCCAGGGGCTGTATCCCTGGTACGAAGTGCCGGGCCGCGCCCAGCGCGACCTGAAGATCGTATGTGGGCACTGGTCCACGCTAGGTCTGATGATCGGCCACGGCGTGCACGCCATAGATACCGGCGCCGTATGGGGCGGAAAACTCACCGCGCTGCAGCTGGACACCGACGAGCTGCGGCTGGTGCAGGTGCCGGGACGGAATGTAGCGGCCCCGAGTTGAAGCGTTTCCATCATGCAAGGTGAATAGTTTGCAGTGCCAAGGCTGGGCACATCCCATTCATGGGCCAGCAGCAGACCACACCGCCGGCGACATCGTAGTCTGGAAAACCAACAGCGGCCCGCGGCACGGTGGTGCTGCTTCCGACAGAAGAACCGGGACCGGCACGCCGCTGGTCATCCATAGCAGCGGTAGCGGCGCGCAGCAGCAGGGCGTCCTTTTCGAGCACAACGTCATCGACCGTTACCGCCCAAGGTCAATGCAGGAGCTGCGAAAGCTGCGACCGGAGAAGGAGAAACTGTTACTTGGTATAGTGATTCGCGAGCAAAGCCTTCGTATGCGGCTTGCCCGGCACTTGCATGAGCAGCTGCCAGCTTGGCTCTGATCCGTTCTTGAATCTTTACACGAGGCCATACATGACGACACATTCACGCTTCAGGGCTGCCATCAGCATGGCTGTACTCCTGTTCAGCATAACTGGATGCAGCGACAAGACTTCGTCCGACCCCGGACCCCAATCCCGGACTGAAGCTGCATCACCGTCCGCAGCACAGGATATGCCGCAGGCCATCGCGGAGCCCAGCGAGGACGAAATGCGACTTCTGTACGTGGCAAACATGGATGCACTCAATCGAAGTGGCGGGGTCAACATCCAGATGTCGGGCGCGCAAAGCGAATCCTTCGGCGTGAAGGTGGAGAGCTTCAAAAAGTCGGGCTGTACGCCCTTGGGAAACGATTTCCGCTGTGAGGCAGATGTACGCACATCCTATCCCGGCATTGATCTTCCTGATGATACTGCCACGGAAACCAGTACATACCGCAAGGACGCAGAAGGCCGCTGGACCAGCTGGTAGTTGTCGCGTAGACGCATCAGACCAAGTGATGCAAAGGCTTTCTTCAGGGGAGCGCATTGTGTGACGATGCCGTCATTAGTCACTCGCATCTCACGTTTTTTCGACGCTGAGCAAGCTGAAACGCAGAACGGCTGCTTGCTTGAATATGCTGGGCACGCAGAGGTTGCAGTCGCAGCTTGCGCAGCTCCTACAAGCGCACGTAGTCCACGAATTCGAATGCGTGTGCATGCCGGATATCGGCGGCATGGGATCCGTGCGACGTCGCTTCCCATCGGTCTGCATGAAACGAGGGAAAGAACGCATCTGCGCCGTCGACCACGGTATCCACGTGGGTCAAATACAGGCGCGATGCCAGCGGCAGCGTCAGCGCATATATTTCTCCGCCGCCGATGACGCAGAGCTCGGCTGCATGTTCCGCATGCGCCTCGGCAATCGCTTCCTCAACCGACGCCACCGCCTGCATTCCATCAAACGGCACGCGTCCAGACCGCGTCAGCACCAGGTTCTTGCGCCCCGGCAGTGCACGCCCCAGCGACTCTGCAGTCTTTCGACCCATCAGGATTGGCTTGCCCAGGGTCAAGGCCTTGAAGCGCTTCAGATCATCCGGCAATCGCCACGGCAGCGCATTGTCGCGGCCGATCGCGCCGCGACGGTCGAGTGCTGCCAGCAGGGACAGCTCGGGCGGGCTCATTCGGCGTCCAGTGCCTGGCGCAGGCTGCCACGATTGGCGAAATCCCAATCACCGCCAAAGCGCACATCGTCCACGCTCCAGCGGCCGCCCTCGCACAGCAGCAGCAGGCGGTCCTGCCAGCGCACCGTTTCGCCCTGCGTGTACTCAAGCGCCACCGCGACCAGCGCCGGCTGCACCGCGTCGGCCGGCGTGGCGGCAAGCACGCGCGTAGGCCCTTCGAACAGACTGGTGAACAGGCTGCCTTCGATGAAGTCGGGCTTGTCCTGCGGACGCGCCATCATCATGGCCTGCTGTCTGGCGCGCGCGCGTTCTATCGACGCCTGCAGGCCGAACGACATCAGCGGCCCCAGGGTGCGCAGTTCGGTCATCGAGGGCAGGCCGCGCGGATTCAGTTCAACGACCTGGCGGTAGAACGCTTCCGCGGCCGGCGCCGTGGCCGCGACAGAACAATCCGTAACCGGCGGTGCCGCGCTGGCATCGCGCACCGGCATCTGCTGGCAGCCGGCGATTGCCAGCAGCGCCAGCAGGCCAAGCGCGGAGCGGCAGCGGCTCAAACCGCCACCGGCGCCTTGATCGCCGGTGCAGGATCGTAACCGTGTATCTCGATGTCTTCGTAGGTGAAGGCGAACAGGTCGGCCACCTCCGGATTCAAGCGCAGCGTGGGCAGCGTGCGCGGTTCGCGTGAGAGCTGTTCGCGGGCCTGATCGTAATGGTTCGAGTACAGGTGCGCATCGCCAAAGGTATGCACGAAATCGCCCACGCCCAAACCGCAAGCCTGCGCCACCATGTGGGTCAACAGCGCATAGCTGGCAATGTTGAACGGCACCCCCAGGAAGATATCGCCGCTGCGCTGGTACAGCTGGCAGCTGAGCCTGCCGTCGACCACGTAGAACTGGAACAGGCTGTGGCAGGGCATCAGCGCCATGTGCGGCAGGTCGGCGACGTTCCAGGCCGACACAATCAGGCGACGCGAGTCGGGATTGCGCTTGATCTCTTCCAGCACCCACTTGATCTGGTCGATCTCGCCGCCGTCGGCCGTACCCCAGCGCCGCCACTGCTTGCCGTAGACCGGGCCAAGTTCGCCGTTCTCGTCAGCCCACTCGTCCCAGATGCTGACCTTGTTCTCGGTCAGATAGCTGATGTTGGTTTCACCTTTCAGGAACCACAGCAGTTCGTGCACGATGGCGCGCAGGTGCAGCTTCTTGGTGGTGACCAGCGGAAAGCCCTGGTTGAGGTCGAAGCGCATCTGCCAGCCGAACACGCTGCGCGTGCCGGTACCCGTGCGATCCGATTTTTCGCTGCCCTGCTCCAGCACATGGCGCAACAGGTCGTGGTACTGCTTCATGCCTTCTGCCCAGTGTCAGCGGCGGGAACGACCGGCTGCAGGGTGGGCGCACGCCGCGAGCGCCACAGCAGGAACAGGCCCAGTGCGATGAGCGGCAGGCTCAACAGCTGGCCCATGGTCAGCCAGCCAAAGGCGAGGTAGCCGATGCCCTCATCCGGCACGCGCACGAACTCCACCACGAAACGGAACGCGCCATACAGCAGCGCAAACAGGCCGGACACCGCGTACCGCGGGCGAGGCCTGCTGGAATACCACCACAGGATGCCAAACATCAGCACGCCTTCCAGGAAGGCCTGGTATAGCTGGGAAGGATGGCGCGCGAACGGGTCCAGCGCACCGGCCGCGTACTGCGCCTGCAGCTGGGTGGCGTCCAGCTTCAGCTGGAGCACGTTGGGATCGTTGCTGGGGAAGATCACGCCCCATCCAGCCTGCGTGTACTTGCCCCACAGCTCGGCACCGATGAAATTGCCCAGCCGGCCGAAGCCCAGTCCCAGCGGAATCAGAGGCGCGACGAAATCCATGGTGTCGAAATAGTGCAGCTTCTGCCTGCGCGTCCACCACAGCCCCGCCAGCATCACCCCCAGCAGGCCGCCGTGGAAACTCATGCCGCCTTCCCACACCCTGAACAGGATCAGCGGGTTCTGCAGGAAATCCCCGAACGAATAGAACAGGATGTAGCCCACCCGACCGCCCAGGACCACGCCGATCATTCCGTAGAACAGCAGGTCCGAGAAACCGTCCATGCTGGTGCCCGGCAGGCGGCCGGCACGGATGCGCCGGCGCCCCAGCCACCATGCGCTGGCGAAGGCCAGCAGGTACATCACTCCGTACCAGTGGACCTTGAGCGGACCCAGGGTGAGGGCAATGGGATCGATCTGGTGGAGGTAGGTCATGCGGCCTGCAGGGGGTGGGGGCTGGCGCCTATTTTGCCCGAGTGCACCGGGTTTGGCCGGCTGGCCGGCCCACGGACGGGAACTCAGTCCAGGATTTGCGGCCGGTTGGGTAGCTCATCGCGGTCGGCGACGCCTTGCTGCGGCGGAAAATGCGCTGCAAGCAGTTCGGACACCGCCTCCACCCCGCGCAGCACGGCCTGTTCAGCCTCGCCCGCGCGCAGGCGCTCCTCCATCAGCACGCACACGCCCCGCCATTGTTCGGCAGTGACCTTGCCGTTCAGGCCACGGTCGGCGACGATTTCAATACGTTGGTCCGCCAACAGCAGGTAGATCAGGACGCCGTTGTTGGCTTCGGTGTCCCAGGCGCGCAGTCGCGCGAACGCCGCTTCGGCGCTGGCCCGCGCCTGCACGCCGCGCAGTACCGCGCCCACCGGCAATTCCGATTCCACGGAAAACAGGATCTCGCCGCGATGGCGCAGTTCACCGGCGGCGATCGCCTCGGCAATGCGCTGCAGGCTGTCCGCAGGGAACAGATGCTGCGCAGAGCGAGCGAAAACATGGCGCAAGAATCGCATCACCAGCCTCCCGAGGCCCCGCCGCCGCCCGACATGCCGCCACCGCCGGACCAACCGCCGCCGCCGCCGGACCATCCTCCGCCACCGCCACCATATCCGCCCCAGCCGCCGTGATGCGCGTAACGGCCACTGGACACGGACAACAGGCCATAGATCAGTCCGATGAAACCAGCGAATCCCGCCAACGGAACAAGCGACGACAGCAGCCACGCCACGCCCGCCGCAGCGCCGCCCGTCGCCACACTGCGCACGCCCTTGGGAGCCTTGCCCATGACACCGCGCATGACGCTGGCCGCGATGAACGCCGCAAACATCACGAACAGCCAGTCTGCACCGCCGCTGCCGGTGTTTCCGCGATTGCTGCTGACCGGCGCGGGCAATGGCTCGCCGTCGATCAAGCGGGTGAGCTGCGCCGTGGCATCAAGGATGCCGCCGCCGTAATCACCGGTGCGGAACTTGGGCGCCAGGTATTCCTGAATGACGCGGTTGGCAATCGCGTCGGGGATCGCGCCTTCCAGACCGTACCCGGGCTGGATGCGCACGCGCCGGTCCTCCTTGGCCACCACCAGCAGCACCGCATCGTCCACGCCCTGGCGCCCCAGCTTCCACTGGTCGAACACGCGCTGGGTGTACTGCTCGATGGTTTCCGGCTGGGTAGTGGCGACCATCAGCACCTGCAGCTGGCTGCCCTTGCGCTGCTGCAGGGCCAGCGCCTGCTGCTCAAGCTGTTGCGTCTGCTCTGCGGTCAGGGTGCCGGTGCTGTCGACCACCGGCGAGGTCAGCGCAGGAATCGCCGCGCCCTGCTGCGCCCACGCAGGCAGCCAGACCAGAAGCAGCAGGCACTGCAGCAGCAGGCACTGCAGCCGCGATGGCGCGATCGCGCGATTGCTCACGTTGGGGCTCAGCTCCTGCGGCGGCCGCTCAATTGACCGGGGCTGGTGGTGGCGGCGGTGCGGCCGGCGGTCCTGGCAGCGTGGGTGCTGAGGGCGCGCCGAAGTCCACCGCGGGGGGCCGGGAAATCTGCGCCTCGTTCTCGACCGTGAAGTTGGGCTTTTGCTTGTAGCCGAACACCATGGCGGTGAGGTTCTGTGGGAACGAACGCACGAAGGTGTTGTAACCCTGCACGGTCTCGATGTAGCGGCCCCGCGCCACGGTGATGCGGTTCTCGGTGCCTTCCAGCTGCGCCTGCAGGTCGCGGAACGACTGATCGGACTTCAGGTTGGGGTAGTTCTCGGTGACCATCAGCAGCCGCGACAGCGCCCCGGAGAGCTCACCCTGGGCCGCCTGGAAATTCTTCAGCGATTCGGCATCGTCCGCGTTGACCTGGATCTGCCCCACCCGCGCGCGCGCGTCGGTTACTTCGGTCAGTACCTGGCGCTCCTGCTGGGCGAAGCCCTGCACGGTCTTGACCAGGTTGGGGATCAGGTCGGCGCGACGCTGGTACTGGTTCAGCACTTCGGACCAGCCGGCCTTCACCGCCTCATCCCGCTGCTGGATGGAGTTGTAGCCGCAGCCGGACAGCAGCGCTGCCAGGACAATGATGAGGAATGATCGCGAGAGCAGGTGCATATGCAGGGTCCGATGGGGTGGCGTGCGCATTGCACCACCCCGCCGGAGCCAGTGCAACAGGGAAATTACGGCCGCCATCCGGCCTGCGCCTAGGGCACGATGGGGTGGTTGTGCGCCGCGGCGCGGCGTCGCATCAGCAGGTTCAGCCATTCCACCGCCACCGAGAACGCCATGGCGAAGTAGACGTAGGGCTTGGGCACGTGCATGTTCAGGCCGTCCAGGATCAGGACCATGCCGATCAGCAGGATAAAGGCCAGCGCCAGCATCTTGATGGTCGGGTTGGCGTCGATGAAGCGGCCCAGCGGATTGGCGGCCAGCAGCATCACTCCAACCGCGACCAGGATGGCCGCTACCATCACCGGGATGTCGCTGGCCATGCCCACGGCGGTGATCACCGAATCCAGGGAAAACACGATGTCGATAATCGCGATCTGCAGGATCACGATACCGAACACGGCCGAAGGCTTGGTCGTGCTGGGATCCTGGTCCTGGCCGCCGCTGATCAGTTCGCGGATTTCCAGCAGCCCCTTGATCAGCAGGAACAGGCCGCCCAGCACCAGCACCAGGTCGCGTATCGATATGCCCATGCCGTGCACGCTGAACAGGTCGTACTGCATGCGGGCCAGGAAAGCCAGCGAGACGAGCAGGCCGATGCGGGTGACGCACGCCACCGCGATGCCGAACTTGCGCGCGAAGTCGCGGCGGTGCTCGGGCAGGCGACCCACCGCGATGGAAATAAAGACCAGGTTGTCGATGCCCAGTACGATTTCCAGCGCGCTCAGGGTCAACAGGGTCAGCCAGACGTTCGGGTCGGCCAGGAACTCAAGACTCATCGCGGGAAAGTCCTGGCAATCAGAACAACCGCGGGCCCAGGATCAGGCCCCAGCACAGCACCACGTTCGCCATCAGCACGAAGACCGCGGCTGAGCCCATGTCCTTGGCCCGCCCGGCCAGCTCATGGAACTCGGGGCCGTAGCGCTCGATCACCGCTTCCACCGCGGAGTTGAGCAGTTCTGCAGCCAGCACCAGCAGGCAGCTGCCGATCAGCAATGCGCGCTCCACGCCGCCTTGCCCAAGCCACAGCGCAAGCGGCGCCATGACCGCGAGCAGGTAGACCTCCAGCCGGAACGAGGACTCATGCAGCCACGCGGCGCGCAGCCCCTGCCAGGACCAGACCGTCGCCTTGAGGATGCGGCCCGGTCCGCGCGGCATGTGGCCTTTCTGATCGGCCATGTCAGCAAAGCTCGGTGGCAGGGGGCATATGCGGGCTGAAGTCGGTGCGGAAGCCTGATTTTGCCACAGCGCCTGTCGGAACAGCGCCGGACCCGCGGTTTGGACACAATTCCCGCGCCTGTTCCACTGGTAACCACGCCAAGGGGTCTGCCGATGATGTCCCTACCTCGCCTTGCCTGCACCCTGTTGCTGACCTTCCTGCTTTCGCTGCAGCCCGGCTGTGTCCATGCGCCAGCTCCTGCCGAGCCTGCACCCCGTGTGCCGCAGCAGGTTTCCAGCCTAGCGTGGGAGCAGGATATGCAGCGCTTCACGGCTGCGGATGCGGCCACACCCCCGCCGACTGGCGCGGTGCTGTTCATCGGCAGCTCCTCGATCCGGCTGTGGGAAACGCTTGCCGCTGATTTTCCCGACGTTGCGGTGGTCAACCGCGGATTCGGCGGCTCCGAAATCCGCGACAGCACCTGGTACGCGGGCCGCGTCGTGGTCCCGCAGGCGCCCAGGCAGGTCGTGCTGTATGCCGGTGACAACGATCTTGCCAGCGGACGCATCCCCGTGCAGCTACGCGATGATTTCCGCAGCTTCGTGCAGCGCCTGCGGCGCGACCTGCCCGGCGTGGAGATCGCCTACATCTCCAACAAACCCAGCCCCGCACGTGCCAGCCTGCTGGCGGCGCAGCGGCAGGCCAACGCACTGATCAAAGCGGATGCCCGGCGCCTGCGCGTGGACTACGTGGACGTGTTCACGCCCATGCTCGATGCGGGCGGGCAGCCGCGCGAGGATTTGTTCGTGGGCGACCGCCTGCACCTGAATTCCGCCGGCTACGCGCTGTGGCGAGAGGTCCTTGCCGCGTACATCGCCGCGCCCGGCTGATCAGAAAATCGCCGTGTGCCGCGAACCATCAGCGCCGATCCAGCCACGGTACATGCCCGAGGTGCTGAAAGGCATGGCGATATTGCCCTGCTGGTCGACCGCGATGGCGCCGCCGTCGCCGCCCAGCCGCGGCAGCTGCTGCCTGATTACCTGGTCCGACGCCTCGGCCACGGTAGCGCCGCCGTAGGCCACGCGCGCGGCGATGTCGTGCGCCACCGCGTTGCGAATGAAATATTCGCCCCACCCGGTGCACGAAACCGCGACCTGCCGGTCTGCCCAGGTGCCCGCGCCGATCAGCGGCGTGTCGCCCACCCGGCCATAGCGCTTGTTGGTCATGCCGCCGGTGGACGTGGCCGCAGCCAGATGGCCGTGCACGTCACGCGCCACTGCGCCCACGGTGCCGAAGTAACGCCCGCGCAGGTTGCCGGCATCCGCCGCTTCAAGGCCCTCGCGTGCCTGCTCCAGCTCCAGCTGCTGGAGGCGGATGTCGGTATCGAACCAACCATTGGCCACGCGCTCAACCTGCGGCAGGGTGTCGGCGAATTCCTCCGCGCCCCGGCTGATCAGCAGCACGTGGCCCGAATGCTCCATCACCGCCCGCGCCAGGCGAATCGGGTTGCGCACTGTTTCCACGCCGGCCACCGCGCCCGCGCGCCCGCAGCTTCCGTCCATGATCGAGGCATCCAGTTCGTGCCGGCCTTGGGCGTTGTACACCGAACCCTTGCCGGCGTTGAAGCGAGGGGATTCTTCCAATGCGACCACTGCGGCCTCCACCGCATCGAGCGCACTGCCGCCCTGCGCCAGGATCGCCTGGCCCGACTGCACCGCTGATATCAGGTCGGCGCGGATCGCACGCTCGTCCGCTTCACTCAATTGGGCGCGCTCGATGACGCCGGCCCCGCCGTGGATGGCAAGGACGAAAGGTTGGGAAGTTGAGGTCATTGGCGAGGACGGTGTGGACGAGCCTCGAAGGATAGCCGATGGCCGGCCGCAGCTGCTGGCAGCGTGACCCATGCGCCTCGGCGATCCCTATTGCTGGCGAAGGGCTTCGATTGGATCCAGCTGTGATGCCTTGCGCGCCGGGTAATAGCCGAAGAACAGGCCGGTGGCGATCGAGAACCCTGCGGCCATGGCGATCATCTGCCCGTTCAACGCCAGCGGCAGCGAACCGAACTTCCCGACCAGCAGCGCACCACCTATGCCCAGCGCGATGCCGATGGCCCCACCGATCAGCGAGATCAGCATCGCTTCGGCCAGGAACTGGCGCTGGATATCGCGTGGCCCGGCGCCAAAGGCCATGCGCAGGCCAATCTCGCGGATGCGTTCAGTCACCGAGACCAGCATGATGTTCACGATGCCAATGCCGCCCACGATCAGCGAGATGGTGGCCACCGCGCCCCAACCTGCGCGTTGCCCTGCTGGATCTGGGCCTCGTAGGTGCTCGCGTCGCTTCGTGCCAGCACCTGGCCCTGCTTCACCTGGCTGGTGAAATCGACAAGGATCTCGGTGACCTGGCCGGAAACCTGGCTGCCGACTGTGACCGTGGGAATCGCGCTCAGCGTACCCGTGGCCGAAATGGCCACGCGGATATCGCCACGTTCCACCGGAGCGGTGCGGAAGGCAGCCTCGCTGGACGCGGCTTTGCGCCCGTTCCAGACCCACAGGCCGGCGGCGAGCAGGGCAATCGCCACGGCGGCAAGCGCCAGGCGCGGTACAAGTTAGCTGCGTGCAGCGGTGGAATGGTGGCGCGGCTGGCTCATGCGGGAATCGGACCTGGAGTGGGGTGCGGTGCAATCACCGCATTAACGCACAACCGTTCACGGGGTTGACGCCCCATGCAGGCGGCTTGTTCCCAGCAAGCGCGCGGTCAGAGCATGACCTGTAGCTCATGCACAAAAGCGGATAGTGGCGATGGTGCCCACGCCCTCCACGCTTTCCAGCTCGACCTTCCAGCCGAAGCGCCTGCACAGCCGGCTCACGATGGACAGCCCCAGCCCAGTACCGTATGGGCGCGAAGGATCGGCGCGATAGAACGGCTCGAACGCGCGCACCATCGCCGCTTCGCTCATGCCGATGCCGGTATCTCGCACAGTCACCCGGTCCTGCTCCACCCGCACTTCGATGCGACCGGCATCGGTGTAACTGCAGGCATTGCGCAGCAGGTTGCTGACCACCACGTGCATGACCCGCGGTGGCGCGTGCAGGCGGGGCTGTGCATTGCAGATGACCTCCAGGTCCACCTGCTTGCCGACCAGTAGCGCTCGCGCGCTCTCGGCTTCATCCAGCACGATTTCAGCCACGTCGAAGTCCTCGCTCTGCGGCTCCACCTCGGCTTCGCGGGCCAGGATGAGGAACGCGTCGATCACCGCCTCCATGTCGCGGCCGGCGCGCTGGATCCGCTGCAGTGAGCGAGCCACGCGCGGCGTAGTCTCCTCGTCCATGGCCATGTCGCTGGCCACGCGGATCACGGTGAGCGGGGTGCGCAGCTCATGGCTGGCGTCGCGGGTGAAATCCCGTTCGCGGGCCACATGCTCGGACACCCGCTCAACCAGGCCATGCAGGGCAGCGGCGAGTTCGCGTGCCTCACCCTTTACGTCCGCGGGCAATTCCTCCGGCCGCAGTCCGCTGACATCTGGTCGGCGTGGATCCCAGCGGCGGACCTGTTCTCCGACCCAGATCACCGGCGACACCAGGCGCTTGGACGTGCGGTAGGTCAACCAGGACACCATGTACAGAGCGATCAAAGTCAGCATGATCGGCAGTGCGCCGAACAACAACGCCAGCTTCTCCGCCTGCGAGCGCAGGAACACCAGGTACAGCCGGCCGGCCGGCTGCACGTCAACCAGCACCAGCAGGTCTTCCTGCTTGAGCTCATGGAAACCGGGCGCGAGTGGCCGCAGCTTCTCCGGCAGCAGCAGATCCGATTGCCCACGCAGCACCAGGTAACTGCGCAGGTTGAACGTATTCGGCGGCGGCTGCGCCGGCGATGCGTCATACAGCTGCCAGAAGTGCGCGGCTTCTTCGTGCAGCGCTGAACTTACCAGGCTGAACTTGGACACTGCCGCCACCAGGTAGCCCGCGGTCATGATGGCCACGCTGGCCAGTACGACCTGGATGATGAAGGCAATCCGGATCTTGCGTGACAGCTCCTGCGGCATCTTCTTGTGCTGTTCCTGCTGGAGTCGACCGATTCGGCCGGTGGAAAACTATGCGCAGCTTGCGCCAAAGACGCCGAGGCGCGGGTGATCGACCCGCCGGGCTGCACCGCAGCTAGACGATGTCCGCGATGCGATAGCCCGCGCTTTGCACGGTGTGCAGCAGGGGCCGCTCGTATGGTTTATCGATGACCTTGCGCAGGTTGTACAGGTGGCTGCGCAGGGTATCGGAGTCCGGCAGTCCGTTGCCCCAGATCTCGCGCTCGATTTCCTGGCGGGTAACCACGCGTGGGGACTCGCGCATCAGGATAGTCAGCAGGCGCAGGCCGATAGGCGACAGCAGCAGTTCGTTGCCGCCGCGGGTCGCGCGCAGGCTGACCGGGTCCAGCACCAGGTCTGCGACCTTCAGCACTTCGGCGCCTACCTGGCGCCGCTCGCGCCGGATCAGGGCCCGCAGGCGCGCCTCCAGTTCCTGGATGGCGAACGGCTTGGTCAGGTAGTCGTCGGCGCCGGAGCCCAGCCCGGTCAGCTTGTCGTCCAGGGTGTCACGCGCGGTCAGCATCAGCACCGGGGTGGACTTGCGCGCCTCGGTGCGCAGGCGCCGGCAGAGCTCCATACCGTCCATGCGCGGCAGCATCAGGTCCAGTACGAGCACGTCGTAGCTGTTCTCCACCGCCAGGCGATAGCCGTCGATCCCGTCGGCGGCGTAATCCACCTCGAACCCGCGGCTCTCCAGATACTCACCGATCATCTCGGAGATGTTGCGGTTGTCTTCCACCACCAGCACCAATCCGGCTGTTTCCTGACTCTGGCGCATGGCCACCCCCGTGTTCTTCAGGTTTGTGAAACTACCGGCTGGCAGGTACACGCCGCGTGAAGATGGGCCGGACCGGTTGCGACCAGCCCGTTGCCGTAGGAGCTGCGCAAGCTGCGACCGTGCAGCGTCGGCTGCGCGGAGGCCCTGTTCCATCAGATCGTGTGGTCGCAGCTTGCGCAGCTCCTACATCAGATCTTGAGCTTGCCGCTGAGGATGTCCTTGAACATCACCCAGTCGCCGGCGAAGGAATAGAACGGGTACTTGAACGTGGCCGGACGATTTTTCTCGAAGAAGAAATGCCCTACCCAGGCAAAGCCGTAGCCGCAGAACAGCGCGCCCAGCGCCCACCAGGCGCTGCCGGTGTAGATCGCGACAGCCAACAGCAGCAGCACGCCCCAGCTGCCGATGAAGTGCAGACGGCGGGAGACGACATTGCTGTGTTCGAGCAGGTAAAAGGGGTAGAACTCACTGAAATTCTTGAATCGCGACATGCGCGGACTCCCCTTGAAGTGCGGATACTTGGATGATGCGGCTGCCGCGCGCTCGGCACAATGGCGCCAGACACCGGCCACTGGCTTACCCTTGGCCGCGCTCAATGCGCTTGCTGCGTTCCCAGTAGGCCTCCTGCTGCTCCAGGGACAGCTCCGGCAGGGAAGTTCCGTCGGCTGCAGACAGCGCCTCCATGGCCCGGAAGCGCCGCTCGAACTTGCGGTTGGCATGGCGCAAAGCGGCGCCGGGGTCGACCTTGGCGTGGCGCGCCAGGTTCGCGCAGACAAACAATACGTCGCCAATCTCGTCCTGCAGGCGCGCATGGTTGTCTGCCGGTGGCGCATTCGCGAACTCCACCCGCACTTCCTCTATTTCCTCGTGCAATTTGGCGATCACCGGGGTCGGACCCGGCCAGTCGAAGCCCACCCGGGCCGCGCGTGACTGCAGCTTTACCGCGCGCTGCCACTCCGGCATCCCGCGGGCTATGCCGGCCAGGGCAGAGGTGTCCGCATCGCCTGCCGCCTCGCGCTCGCGGCGCTTGTGCGCTTCCCACTCGCGCGTCTGCGCCGCCGCATCCTGGACCGTGGCACCGGCGAATACGTGGGGATGGCGCCGAGTCATCTTGTCGCAGATCGAGGCCACTACGTCGTCGAATCCGAATGCGCCCTGCTCCTGCGCCATCTGCGCGTGGAACACCACCTGCAGCAGCAGGTCGCCCAGCTCGTCCTTCAGGTCATCCAGGTCGTTGCGGTCGATCGCATCGGCGACTTCGTACGCTTCCTCGATGGTATACGGCGCAATGCTGGCGAAATCCTGCTGCAGGTCCCACGGGCAGCCGCCCTCGGGGTTGCGCAAGCGGGCCATGATGGCGAGCAGTCGCTGGATTCCGTCGGCGTTATCGGTCAAGGGGGGCCTCGCGTATATCGACACGTAGGACTACAGCCAGTTCCGCCACGGCAGGTCACCGTCACCCAGGGCCAGGAAATCGCCGTTG
>Ga0136636_10001300_pt1 | contig 14435 bp, 17 predicted proteins | sample AntDrymUQ8522106_2_FD_104653 | JGI IMG/M metagenome (GOLD analysis project Ga0136636, IMG submission 104653) | Polar desert sand microbial communities from Dry Valleys, Antarctica - metaG UQ852 (21.06) | ecosystem: Environmental > Terrestrial > Soil > Desert | place: Antarctica: Dry Valley... | reverse complement strand
CTGCTGTCTTTTTATACAGCCTTTTCGCTTCGTCTCTTACTTCAATCATTCCTATTTCCTTTCTCTCGTTTCTGTAATTATATCCTAATTAATGGATCTATTATTTCTTGGTAAACCCTAAGATAGAGCGATCGCACTTTTTCTTGAAATTTCGCGCGCACGTCATCAGGGGCGATAATTTCGCAGTCCTCGGCGTAGGGCATAATCTCGCGATAGAACCAAAATGTACTGCTAATTGTACGGGTAATTTGACGCACGGGCGGACTTGTTTCTAGCCAAGTATGATTGATGTCTTCATCGCGTGGTTGATAGGCAAAGGCAAGATTTCCCGATAAGTTAAATGTAACTAGAATTTGATCGAGTTGCGATCGCCATTTGCCTTGAATCGGTGTAATGGCGGCTTCGGGTGGAATGCGATCAAGTCGGAAACATCGGTTATGTTGTAAGGCGGTTACGGTGTCAGATTTGGCAATATCGATACACCAACAGTCGAGATAGATGCGTTTGTCGTGGGGGGTGACTTTGGCATAGTAAATTGCGAACTCATGGGGGGATTCAGCCGCATCAAGGTATCGCAGTCGAAAGGGTTGGTGTTGTTTGATATAGCGATCAATCGTATGTCTCCAGATTTCGGGCGGTTTGTCAAGAAACTGTTCGATGCTGCGGCGTAGTGGTGAGTTTAGTTCGCTGCGTTCTAGCAGTAAATTTGCCATGACTTGAGCTTTTTCTAATTCGCCATAGTCCACTAGTAGTCGGAAAGTCTGGGCAAGGGCTTCGATGCGATCGCTTGACCAGTCGTTATTTTTGGATATTTGAATTTGCTTACTGGCGATCGCCTCCACAAGCTTTGAGATATTTGGGCGATCGCCCCACATCATGCCAAGTTCTAGGGCGATCGCTTCGAGGTTTGTTTTGTCGCGATCGGATATGGATAGTGTGATCGAATGCCCTTTGCGTCCCATGAATAGTATGTTGAGGTTGGTTATTTAACTTGAAAACGATCAGTATTGTTAAGTGTACGTTCACTTTATACGTTCAAAGTATTTACATGATCAATTATGAATGCAAAAATAGATTTCATCAACAAGTTACGTACAAATTATATTTAGGGCTTTGTGAGAGTTTAAATTTGCGGTCTATTGATTTTGGGATTAACCTATCTGATATTTATGAGGATGTGGTGTTATGAAAACTGAGCTATCTCTGGAAGATTTACAACAACGGGCGCTGACGATCGGCGATCGCATTCCCTATCTCAAATTATTAGTTCTATTTGGCTCTAGAGCTAGAGGTGATGCTTACGATCGCAGTGATTGGGACTTTGCCTATCTCTGTGATGAGGATGCTAGGAAAGTGGCGATCGCGGATCGAGACTACGGACTTTTAGAGGTGCATAATGCGATCGAGGATAGTTTCGAGATCAGTGGTGAGTATATGGATGTGGTAGATCTCCATAAGTGTTCGGCTTTGATTGCTCATTATGTCGCTCGTGATGGTCTTTTGTTATATGAACGCAATTTAGGAACATTTGAGCAATTTGCGAAACAATCATTAATGAGTGAGTTAAAACTCAAAGCTTTGCAAAGAAGTTTGCGAGAAAAGGTGGAAACATCTTTAAGGAGGCGAGGTTATGCCTAAGATTGAGCCTGAAGTTATTATGGCAAAGTTAGAGTTTATGAATCGTTATCTTGATCGATTGGAAGAGTTTTCTAATATTTCTCTAACGGATTATCTAGAATCTCTGAATACCCAATCATTAGTCGAAAGATTTTTACAACTCATTGCAGAGACTGGAAATGATACCAATCGCCATATTTTGAAAGGGTTAGGCAGACAACAACCTAAACAAAACCGAGATACACCAATTGCGATCGCTCAGACGGGTGTAATTGATCATGATTTAGCTAGTCGGCTTTCACGGTCTATTGGCTTACGAAATGTGATTGTGCATCTTTACGATGAGATTGATCCAACCGTAGTCCATGGTGCAATCCAGAAAACTTTGAGGGATTACTCAATGTATCAGGTACAGATTACTAACTATTTAGATTTGTTGGAGAAAAATAATGGTGGTTGAGTCTGTGGCGATCGCGCTTTCTGAAATTTATGAGGATGTGGAGTTATGACAAATAAGCAAATATTTCTCAAGTCTGTCTATTCTGAGACTGTAGAAACCCCAAAAGGGATCGAGATTCCTAAAGGTTGGCGATTGGCTTGGCATCAGTTAGAAACTTTTAATGCTTTGCAAGATCCAGATATTGATGTGGTGTTTAATACTGCAATGACTGGTGATGGAAAGAGTTTGGCGGCTTATTTACCTGTAATGACGGGAAAAAACTACACGCTAGCAATGTATCCAACTAACGAACTAGCACGAGATCAAGAAAAGCAGATTCAGTCTTACAAAAAGTTATTTAACTCTCAATATGAAATTTATCGATTAAATGCAGCAACTTTAGAAGATTTTGTTGATACAAATCAATTACCTTCTAAACAAGCAGGATTACTAAATAGAGTTGACAACTCAGAAATCCTACTAACCAATCCAGATATTTTTCATTACATTCATGATTTTCGCTATCTGAGACGCAATGCAAAAGGAAAGGGTGATAATGCAGACAAGGTATTTAGACGTATTGACGAAAATTATAAATTGTTTGTATTTGATGAATTTCATATTTTTTCGTCGCCACAAATAACGAGCATATTAAACTCGCTACTTTTAATGCGACATACGACAGAACGCCGTAAGTTTCTATTTCTTTCGGCTACGCCTAACGAGATATTGCAAGATTTTCTAACTAAATCGGGAATGAAATATGTTTGTATAAATCCTTTAGCTCAGGGGGCTTACTGTTACAACGCTCCCAATGATTTAAAACAGTGGCGACAAATTAATCAATCGATCAATCTGTCATTTCCATGCGATCTAGAGCCAAGCTTACGTTCTAGCTATGAATGGATTTTGGAAAATGCAGAGACTACTATCTTAAAGTTTTTTCTTGATCATCCTCAAAGTAAAGGGGCGATCATTCTAAATTCGATCGCCGCAGTTAAGAAGCTAACTGTAGCTTTGAAGCCTATTTTTAAGAAACATGGACTAGAGGTTAGGGAAAATACAGGCTTAACAGGAGAATCAGAAAAAGCTTCATCAGTTGAAGAGGCGGATCTACTAATTGGTACATCTACGATTGATGTGGGTGTTGATTTCAGAATTAATTTTTTGATTTTTGAAGCGGCGGATGCTGGAAATTTTGTACAGCGATTGGGACGATTAGGCAGACATCAAGGTTTTACTGCATATCAAGCTTATGCTTTATTGCCAAGTTTTCTTGTCGCGAAGTTATTTGATGTTGAGACTCCTCCTTTATCAGATGGGGAAATTTACGATCGCCCGACTTTTAACGATGCTATTCGGTTAAACTACTCCCGTATTAATCAATTTACCGAATATCCCAAGCGATGGGGTGGCATTCAATCAACTTTTATATTTCATGAATTACTGAAGATGAAAGCTACATATCCAGAAGCTTCTAATGGGTTCGGACGAGATATTCAAAATGCTTTGGGAATTAAGATTAAGAATTATCATAGATGTATTAATGAGTTCCCAAAAAAAGTTATTGATGAGGCTCGGAGCTTTCGGGGTAGTAGTCAGTTAGATTGTGCGATTTACGATGTCACAAATCCTGATGAGCCAGAGTGCGATCGCTTCAAGACGTATAACCTGCAAGGTATCCTCAGTAACTTTACCTTTGAATGGATGGAAGAGGATGAGTTTATCAAACGTGCTAAGTCAGCTAATGCGATGAGGAGTCGATTTAAAGATGTGCTTTGTTATCTCAAATTAACTGGTTATAGAGATGTGCGCGAAGATTGGAAATTTTTCATTCCTGACGATTTAGGTGATATTGCAAGGTTGGCTAAGGTGCAAGTTTTGAAAGGCTTGGAAGTATGGCAACCACAAGGAGAGGGCATTAACCAAATTTGTCGGGTTTTGAGGAGTCGAGGTCTGGTTTGCTATATCTCAGATCGCGATCGCGTTACTTTACGCGCAAAGCTAGGTTTACCGATTCATTTTCAGGCTTATGGTTTAGCTGATAAATATAGTCTTGGCGATCGCGGCTCACCGCCTTACACGATCGCGTTTGGTAAGTCTGCACTTTTGCTCGAAACATTAGTCAGACATTGGAAATCTAAGGAGGATTTGGGATGGATATGTTAAATAAAAAAGGAGGAAGAAAAGCTCTGAGTCATGAGGCTACAGTTTTGCAATCCCTCAATGCGGGGTTAGTTAGCATATTGCTAGTTGGCGCTTTTCTTCCTGAAACGGATTATAGACTATATAGCATCAGACAAGAATAATTGTATTTTTAGTCATGAGGCTACAGTAACTATTGTATTTTTTATTGAATTGCTTTACTATGTTTGAGTGGTTAAGCAATGGTAGCTATATGAGCGTTTATCTAAGTCACAAAGAGATTGAGTGTATGCCTGTAAATTTGCAAACCGATCTAAAACGCTGGCTCTGTAATCGGCAGCCTCAAAATTTGCCTAATGTCAGTCGTAAAACAGTTAAACCTTCGGTAGGGCAATTGACGATCGATTTCAATCCACCTTCTAACAAATCACGTCATCAGCAACGCATTAAATTATCAGAATTATTCGATGCTGGGATGATTTTCGCCAAAATGTCTGTACGAGTGAGATTAAGACGTGAAATTGCTGATGAGTGCCGCCGTGATTATGTCAATGGCATGGTTGTATCTAGTAAAGGTTGTGTCAGCTATGAAGGCAAAGAATACGAGCGTCCTAGTCCTTTGGCGATGGCTGTCAATCAAGAACGAACTGCTAACGGATGGGAGTATGTTGAGGTCAAAACTCGAAAAGGTAATTGGGTAAGACTCGAAGAACTTAGGGAATTACTAAACACTGATTCAACCAAAAAGAAAACTCTATGAACGATCAACAACTATCATTTTTTGATGACGATGACGATCTGCCTACAGAATCCCTAGACTTTAGAACTACAGAAGATCCACCTCAAGACGAATCACCAGATCAACCTGAACTGCTTACAATTCGTTTGTTTAAGGATGCTATCAAGGATTCTAATAAAGGTGATGTTCTAATTGAGGATTTTGCTAATTATGTTTTGCCTAAAATGATTCCTCTACTAGCAGGTGCTACGGCAAAAGGTGGAGAATTTTTTGAAAAGCTTGATGCTCGTAGGAAGGCTGCTAACCAGAGTCCCGTCAGGCGAGACAATGCTGGAGATCAATCTTTGACTTCACATTTATTGAATGGATTTTTTCCTACTTATAGGATTATTAAATTTCTTCAAAGTAGTGAAGTTAGTACAAATCCTGTTAAAAGATATTGTGATTATCTTCAAGTATGTATATATATTGCCTCTTATTTGCTTCATGACTATGAAAAATTTCCCGACTATAGAGATTGGCTTGTTGATGGAGATTCAGAAGGTAAGTTTCAAAATCGAGATTGGGATATTGATAGTCCAGATAAAATGGACGCGCCAAATTTTGGGCGTGCATACATAGCAAGAAAGATTCAAGACTTCAGCCTAGATCAAATTTTGGGTGAACATTGGCAAAACTACATTGATGACATTATTTGGATTAGCAATAATGCAGGTGACAAGTGGGATGCTGATTTAGGTCTTAAAGCTCGTGGACTAAAACCTTTGAATGATGACAATTTAGATGATCGAGTTAGAGGAGTCCTTGTCAATTTAGTAAAACTTTCAGATCGATTTGCTTCAGTAATTAAACATCCAAGAGATATACAAAAGGGAAGCACTCAAGAAGTCATTCATTCTTTAAGCAATGGTCAACTTAAGTTTACCTACCATTCACTTTCAGATAATCGAGGCGTTCTTACCAATATTCTAAATAATGCTTTGATAGAGGCTCATCCAAAGGAATTCTACAAGCCTTTGCTATATCTACCTGATGGCGTTGTTTATCTTGCTAAATCCGAAGCAAAGTCAATTGATACAGATCAGATTCCCGATCAAGTTATTACAAAGATTAAAACACTTTGTGCTGATCAGCTAAAACGCAGACAGATCGGCTTTGGTCGTGATGGAAAAGGGTTTAAATTTGCAGATTACTACTGGCTATTTTTTGATAGTGTGCAACTAATGCAAGTGAGTGTTAGTGCCGCTTCTAAACTTATTCCTATAACTAAGGTTTCTTCTGCAAAAAAACGTGGTGATAGTTTAGCTAAAGCTCAATCCGCAGGAGAACTCTCTGAAAGTCTAAATTTAGATTTTCCAGACAATCCACTAATCGATCGCTTAGCAGAATTTGGTGACACCTTATGTCGTGGTATTTGGCGCGAATGGGGCGATCGCTTAAATAACTGGCAAAAACAATTACCAAAAGCAGAGCGAAAAGCTTTGCCAGATTTAGACTTGACGGAAAAACTAGCTGAATTTCTAGATTTGGCTAACGAAATCTCAACCATAAAAGCAATTCAATCCCTAAAAAAAACAGGAGGAGTTCCGCTTGATTGGTATTATCTAGCTGCTCAATATCTCCGTAAACATCCCGATCTTGATGACAATAGCAGTCGTCAAGTAATGGAGGCATTGACAACCCATGCAGCAACATTAATTCGTCCTATTTACGAAGAATTTACTTTTCCTGATGGTTGGGATGATTTACGCGCTTATGTTAGTCAAAGCATTTCACTACCTACAGGCGCAGTCGTAACGCCTCAACCTGATAACTTCTTGATTGAGATAGGACGCTATAAAGCCGCTAAAGTGGTAGGGCGTGGTAGAGAAAATGTCTGTGCAATGTCTAGCTCTGCCTATACGGTCACAGAACAAATGGAATCAGCAACACTATTTGCTCCACAGGTTTATAGCAATCGTCAGATTCTATTTAACGCCCAAGCTGCCAAGCGTCAAATCTGTGCTATTTGGTCAATTGAAATTATGTTGCGGCAGATTTTGATGAATCAAACTAATGCAACGGGTGGAGATTTTGAAGGACGCAAATATCGATATCTTTATCTTTACCCCACCTACTTCTTTACACCTGAAACGAATAAGTTCTTGCAAAAAGCTTATACATGGATTGCTAGAACAAAGTTTGATGCTGATATTCGTAAGCATTTAATCAGTACAGAGCAAATTGCACAGTTTGATATCGCTAATTACCAAGCGATCGACTCGCTACTGATACAGGAGGACTTAAAACCAGAAGACGATCGCACATTTAAAATGATTGGCTATCCTGACGATCAGCCTCTAACATTCTTTTTTCTTGCTTTACCACCTAGCCGAGATGCAACAGATACAGAATCTTGGATCATGCCAGCGTGGTTAGCTCTAGCATTGCCACTCATCCTTGATGTCAAAACCGTTGTATCCGAATCGCCAGTACCGCCTTTTGTAAGTGGTGCAGACTTTGAAGAAACCGCACTCTTAGATGGAGAACATCAAGCAATTCGATCTTTAATTAAACGCGATCGCCTTCGACTTGATGCCATCATTCCACGAGAGACAGGAGAACGTAAGTTTTCACCGCTAAATGCTCTGAGTGCTTCCTATTGCATTCATTTAGAGGTGAACCGTAAAAAAGATGGCGATCCTGACTGGGGAAAACTTTCGGCGTTAGCCCGTGACTTAGAAACCAGTCCTCTATTCGTTTTCCACTATCTGAATATGTGGCTACGAAAACAAGATTCTAAATCGATCTCTGCTGTACCAATTGCGAAAATATATTTATATTTTCAGTTTTATGATTACCTTGAACCTAGTGGAAAATCTATGACAAAACTATCTGAACTAACAAGATTGTATCGACGATTCTATCGAGCCAGACCAAAGAAACAGAGACCAATTCCCGCTAATGCAATCCTTAAACCTATTGATGAAGCGGCAAATGTTCTTCTTAAAGGAGATAAATTCCTTTGGGATGATGATGAATCTTTAGTTGAGCTTGTAACATCTCAAGTGGGTAGTCTAATGAAGCGAGTTGGGCGCAAAGAGGCTGAGGGCAGACGCACCTATGCTTTAATTGATGGTAATTACAGGTATTTAACAAATGAAGAGGAATTAGAAGCTATTCGAGATTTTGCGAATTTCTTTGTGAAAAAGATTTTCAAAGATGTTTTCAAGATGGATCGCGCTCGTTTAGCTGGAACACAGATCAATCTTATAAAAAATACCTGTGAATATATTTATCGACGTGAGCAATATCAAGAAAATCGTGAATGGCTTGAATTAAAAGCTAAAGGTGTGATTGTTGAAGAACCTGAACAAGAGGAAAATGATAATGACTAAACTTCTAAATCCTGATGAAACCTACACTTTTAGCCGATATTTCGAGCTAAAGATTGAAGCCGAAGATCTTGCTAAGGAATTTGGCTACACACTGGAAACCAAAAGATTGGGTTTGCCCAAATACATTGGTGAGCTAGATCGTATCCAACAAACCCAGAGCCGAATTGAGGAAATTCTACCCTATGTCACCTTGTCCAATGAATCCGCACGGAGAGAATGGTTAATTGCCCCTCTTTTGGCTGATGTTATCCATTATACAAAAGCCAAAGTGAGGGTTGAATACGCAATCAAAGTCTCCAAGCAGTTACAGGGAAATCTTGACTATTTCATTGAATCATCTCAAACACTTCTCATCGTGGAAGCAAAAAAAGCTGATTTAGATTTTGGCATGACACAGTTAGTATCCCAGTTGATTACCCTCGATCAGTGGCAAGAAGATAAAACACAAGAGCATTTTATTGGTGCTGTCACAACTGGCAAAACTTGGGAATTTGCTCGACTCAATCGCCAGAGTAAGCACTTTGAACAAGGTTTTGAAGACTATTCAATTCCTGACGATCTTGATGAAATCACCCGAATTCTCGTCCAAGAACTGATTGGTTCATAGTTATTGACCCTTTCTAAATTTCAATTTACACACAAAACTAATTTCATAAAGAGAAAACCATGACATTTCTAAAATCTATCGATTCTAAGTTTTTCCACAACGAGATCCCTGCTAAGCCTATGGGAAAGTATGCTCATTTTCTAACCCTTCGGATTACAGAATCTTATCCTCTCTTGCAAACTGACGGTGAATTGAATAGAGCGAGAATTCGTGCTGGGATCGATAGCAACGAGACAATTAGTCGTTTGGCTTTCTTTAAGCGCAAACAATCAACTCCTGAGCGTTTGACTGGACGCGAACTCCTTCGCAAGTATCAGATTGGTGATTCGGCAAATTGTGATTACAATGTCGAATTTAGCAAGACAACGCCCGATTGTATTCTCTATGGATTTGCGATCGGTGACTCTGGTTCTGAAAAATCTAAGGTTGTAGTTGATACCGCATACTCAATTACTCCTTTTGACGACTCACATTTTAACTTTACGTTAAATGCCCCTTTTGAAAGTGGCACGATGAGCCGCAAAGGTGAGGTAACAAGCCGCATTAATAGCCAAGATCACGTTTTGCCACAGGTGTTTTTCCCTAGCATTGTTACGCTGAAAGATCCCACAGAAGCAGGATTCCTCTATGTCTTTAACAACATTTTGCGTACAAGTCGTTACGGAGCGCAAACAACCCGTACAGGCACTATTCGCAATGAATTGATCGGAGTTGTGTTTGCTGATGGTGAAATCGCTAGCAATCTACGATGGACACAGAAAATCTACGATCTTTTAAAAGAGCGTAATGAAATCAATCTTCCTGACCCGTTAGATGAGGATCGAGTATATCAAGCGGCTATAGATGCTATAAATAATTTGCTGACTCAAGAATATGTTTGTCACACCGATTTAATTGGAGACTCATTTAAACCTTTACTGTCTGAAGTTCAGTCTTTGATTAGTAATGAAGCCAGACTCATTGAACTTCTAACTCAAGCTAATGCTGAATCTTCTAAATATGCTCAAACGTGGATTCTCAAACCGTCTAAGGATGCTAAAACCGAAGACAAAAAAGCAGCAAAAGGTAAGAAGTAATGGCTCATATTTATCGCTGTGAGTTAGAACTCCATGACTCGATGTACTTTGCCACTCGTGAAATCGGACGCTTGTATGAGACTGAAGCGATCGTGCATAACTACGCCCTTTGCTACGCATTGGGTTTAGTTGATAGCGATCGCTACGGTACGCAAGTATCGGTAGAACATGAATATCGCTACTTTTGCCGAGAACAGGTTCCTATGTACGAGGAGCATTTAAGCAAACTCAACGAAGTGGGAATTTATGTCACCCCTGCGCGATCGCTCCAACATAGTTCTGTGCTAAACACTTGGAAATATGCCAATAACAACTATCACGTTGAAATGGAGAAGACTCAAAAAAACATTCCTAGTTTCGGTAGAACAAAAGAGATCGCGCCAGAGAGTGCTTTTGAGTTTTTTATCTTGTCTGCAAATCCTTTGCCAAGGCTGTCTAAATGGATTCGCTTGGGTAAATGGATGAGCAAGGCAGAGCTAACGGTGAAAGAACTAGAAAAAATAAAAGAGGGGAATAGAGATTTTATATTTCACTACCCTCTCAATCCTCTTGATGTCATGTTTACGCACCAAGTCCTAAGCTATGACACTGTAAATATGCCACCTGTAAGCCTAATTCGTAACGTCAGGATGCACGGACATTTTTATGATGTTGATGGCTTACAAATTCCTGCTCGGATGGAATATCGATTTAAGGTATAAAAACATGAAAAACTGGGAAACCCTCAAACAACGCTATTTACGAGATGGATTGCCGATCCGATTGGGATGCCTTGCTTCAAATTTAGCAAGGATTAAAACCTTGTCACAAAAAGCAACCGCCCCCAATGTGGCTGTTAGCCTAGTTGAAGAGAGCAAAATCTTTATCGAATGGACGGCTCTGGATGCTGACATTGACACGGCTGGCGAATTAGTTGAATTACAAATTCAACTGGCACTGTGGCAATTGCGATGGGCAAAAATCTGGGCAGATCCAGAGCAACGGATGGAAGTTGCCGAACAAGCAAAAATTTGGTCGGATCGAATTTTAGAGCGATCAGGGCTTTTAGATTAAGAGCTTTTAACAATTTACTAATGGAGGTATTAACAATGTTTGCTAGACAGCCAGACCTAACCTACGAAAAATATCTTACCTACGAACAAGCAAGCCCCACCAAGCATGAGTTTTTTAATGGAGAGGCTTTTGCAATGGCAGGGGCTAGTGAAGACCATAATTTGATTGTTGGTGGTCTTTTCTCAAGAATTTGGAATCATCTACGCGGCAAACCTTGTCGTGTCTTTTCTTCAGATATGAAATTAACGATCGCTGCCGCAGATAATGCGACTTACTATCCTGATGTGATGGTAGTATGCGATCGCACAGACAGCGATCCTTACATCAAGCAGAAACCCTGTCTATTAATTGAAGTTTTGTCCCCCTCAACAGCTTTGTTAGATCGGCGCGAGAAGCTTTTTAACTATCAGAAACTAGAATCTTTGCAAGAGTACGTTCTAGTTTCGCAATCCGAGGTAAAAGTAGAACTTTATCGCAGAGATAACGATGGTGGTTGGTTAGTGCAGTCTTTGGGTACTGGAGATAATTTGTATTTACAGTCGATTGATTTGGCGATCGCCCTTTCAGAAATTTATGAGGATGTAGAGTTGTGAAAACTGATTTATCTATTGGAAATCTACGACTACCGTTTAAGAACTTTGCGATCGCCTTTCAAAATTCCCAATTAACAAACTGTAGGAGCAAAACATGATTTATTTAATTTGCGATCGCGCTACTCAAGAGTAAGTTAATGAAATGATGCAAACCCTTGCAACATATATCAAACTTGCAGTTGACATTAATCGCGGAATTCTCGCAGGAGGAGGAGTTTATCATGCTGATTGTGAATCTGTTTTACTTGAAGACGGTAGCGAACAGCAAAATATTTGGGGTGCCGACTGGAATCCAACTACCCAAGAGGTAACCTATGAAGCCTTGATCAACATCCGTCCTCGCCAAAACAACAGGTCAATGGAAATTGCTGACATCAAGATTCGCGAACAAGTTGCTCAAATCGCCCATAAATTACTAGGAAATGTATGAAAAACTGGAATGCTATCAAGGAACGCTACTTATTCGATGCCATTCCTACTCGCTTAGGAGGCATTGCTGCAAATTTAGCGCGAGTAAAATCTTTCTCTAAAAACATTGCTCACTCCGATCTCGTTGTTAGCCTAGTTGAAGAGAGCAAAATCTTTATCGAATGGACGGCTCTGGATGCTGGCATTGACACGGCTGGCGAATTAGTCGAATTACAAATTCAACTAGCACTATGGCAATTGCAATTAAACGGGCGACTAATGAAGATGGTCAGGCGGCTATGAATTACAAATTCAACTAGCACTATGGCAATTGCAATGGGCGAAAATCTGGGCAGATCCAGTGCAACGGATGGAAGTTGCCGAACAAGCAAAGATTTGGTCAGATCGTATTTTAGAGCGATCGGGGCTTTTAGATTAACAACCAAAACCCTTTTTCTTCTTTTTCGATTTAGATTTAGAACGCCCTCTACCACCATCGGCGATCGCTAAGCCTATAGTTCGTTTTTTCTGATACTGATGGATTCTATCGAACAAAGGACTACTGGGATCAAGATTTAGGTGTGTGATGGACATGACTATTTGCTTCTTCATAACTCCCTTTTTGGAAGAAACAAAACCAAGAATGCCACCCATGTCTCCTGCATACATCAACTTATCAATTTGATAAACTCCACCCTTATCGAGTTCTAGCTCTGACGATTGTTGTTGCAAATTTTTGATTCCTCGCTCCGTGAGACTCACGGTGATCGGCAAATTGGCTTCAATATCTAGATAGAGTTGGCGGGTTTCCGATGGATTGTCAATAGTTGATATGGCAAGCATTTTTTCAGTTATGTCATCCATAGTTTTTCGTGATTGTTGATTAATTATTTAAGGAGTAAATTATGCCACATAGCCTTGTTGTTAATTTTATGCCGAAAACACCGATTTATCCTGAATATCTGACAGGGCGGCATATTCACGCATTATTTTTAACGTTGGTGAGTTCGGTCGATCAAGAGTTGGGTGATCGCCTCCATGGTGAAAAGGCTAATAAAGGTTTTGGGTTGAGTCCGATTCAGCAACTAGCTTTTAGCTCTGAGAATAACTTCCAAAAACCACAACTAAAAAGAGCTAACAGTCAACAGCTAAAAGCTAAAAGCCTATCTTGGGATTACAAACGCGAGATACCATCCTCAACTCCTTGCTGGTGGAGGATCACCTTACTTGATGAAGTTCTGTTTAGCAAGCTGACAGGACTTTGGCTCAATCTCAATCCCGATCGCCTATTTCATCTTGGTTCTGCCGACTTATATATCACCAGTATTCTCGGCACACCTCAATCTAGCCAACCTTGGACAAATTTTGCGACCTATCAACAGATTTACGATCGCGCCTCAGACAGCGATCGCAATATTAACTTTCACCTAGCCACGCCCACCGCTTTCCGACAAGGCAAATACGATTCGCCATTGCCGACTCGTGACAATGTGTTTAAGAGTTTATGCGATCGCTGGAATACTTATAGCGAGATCCAGATTAATCATGATGTTATTGAGTACATCTTTCCCAGCCGATTTGACATTAGGACAGAAACAGTCAAAAACTATGACACGCATACCTTTATTGGCTGTATCGGTGAAATTGGCTACCGAATTTTAGGTGATATCTCTCCCGAAAGCCTTAAACATATTAATGCATTAGCAGATTTTGCGATGTTTGCAGGAATTGGACGTAAAACCACGATGGGAATGGGAATGGTGAGAAGAGTATGAATGAACCAATTGCGATCGCTGCTTTAAATCAATATGCCTATTGCCCTCACCGTTGTTGGCGAATGTTCTGTGCAGGGGAGTTTGTCGAAAATCATTACACGATTGAAGGAACGGATTTACATCAGCGTGTGCATACGGTTGGCGAAAATCAACGAGAGGATACATGGCAAATTCGGGCGATCTGGTTGCGGTCTGAAAAGTATGGCTTGATTGGCAAGTCGGATTTGATTGAAGAGATTGATGGCAGTCTTTTTCCAATTGAATACAAGCGTGGTCATAAAGGAGAATGGGATAATGATGCGATGCAGGTGGTGGCGCAGGCGCTTTGTTTGGAGGAGATGACGGGTAAAACTATTACTAGAGGTTATGTTTATTATGCTCAAACGCATCAGAGGCAAGATGTTGAGATTACAGATGAATTGCGAAAAGAGGCGATCGCGATGATCGCGGATATATCAAGCATGATGGAGACAGGGAAGATGCCTCCTGCGATCTATGGTAATCGCTGTAAGGGTTGTAGTCTATTTAGTCAATGTGTGCCTCAGGCAAAAGAGAAAGTCAGTAAATATAAAGAAGGAGCTTAAGAGTTATGGGAACAGTTTATGT